>Ga0209234_1000098_pt1 | contig 22338 bp, 21 predicted proteins | sample GraSoi013_1_20cm_2_FD_185816 | JGI IMG/M metagenome (GOLD analysis project Ga0209234, IMG submission 185816) | Grasslands soil microbial communities from the Angelo Coastal Reserve, California, USA - Sample 08_20_2013_1_20cm (SPAdes) (version 2) | ecosystem: Environmental > Terrestrial > Soil >... | reverse complement strand
CGAACACTCCGGTCAACACCGAGATTGAAACAGGGTCGATCGGCAGGAAGTTCTCTCCGAGGAAGTACAACCGGAGCAAACAACGACAACAGTGCTGCTCCGCCCGCGAGGCGCACCACAATTATGCCGGGTTGCCGCGCTTCCGGGGGCGGACAACTTGTTAGCGGCCTTCTACAGGTTTGATCGCGACACTGCGAATCAATTGCACGATCAGCGTCGCCAGGACGACGAATGCCGCACTGCACCCAACCCAAACCAGTTCTTTCTGAATGGCCTCATGGAGCGGCTCGTTCCCGGTCCCCAGCAGCGCATCCAAAATCGGGTCCAACTGCGCGTGAATCCACCGAGCACCCTGCCCTGTCAGTTTGAAATTGTTTAGAACATCTTGAAAACCGTATCCGCCCAGAAGACCAGTTGTTCCAGCGTGAATTTTCTCGCTGAGGGTCGCCACGAAAATGAAACCAAGGATGCCGCCATCGATTCCGCCCGCCAAAACGGAAAATATTGGGCTGGGACGAGACAGGTCTCGAATTGCCAGACCCAAGAAAAGAACATTTTGGAACACCCAAACCATCCCCGCGAGCGGAACCCAAACCGAAACAGGCAGGGACGTGAAAGATCTCCGGGATGAAGACACAGGCCCTATTGCAGTTGACATGCCCACCTCCGCTGGTTCATTGACCTTGTAGAATAGTGATGCTCATGAGGCTAACGTTTCACGCGAAAAGAGGCCGTTTCTCCATCAAGCGGGCCTCCTGCGCATAAAAATAACATCCCACTCCAACAACCTCTATTTCAAGATTTGCGGCTTTAGCACTGAGCACGGCAGTCAGAGTTAGGTCATGAGTCACTGATCAATTCTGCAGAACAGGAATGAGCGCCGCGTTCCGTGTGGGCCGGGGTTACGCGGCCCTCCAGTGGTTCTGGCCGGTTGTTAGGGGTTGGGAACTGCCGGTGGTAGGAACGGTTTGGCGAATCGTGTTCGCATCACGGCTCTACCCGTCGTCCGCCATACAAATTTTCCGTCGAATCGCAGTTTTGCTCCGCTGCGGTGCAAATTTGGTTGCTCCCTTCTCACTCCGGCACGGCGCAAACGAAATCAGCAGGCAGAGCACGTGCTCCTGCGAAATCCGCGCCTCTTTCCGACGTTGGCATCCCATTTCTTGCGCTGGTCTTTCGAATTAGGCCTGATCCGTCGAAACACGGTGGGGCCGGACTTGCTTGAGCCGGAACTGTTGCTGTCCCTCGCGGGTGACCCCAATTGGCTGAGCATGGTAAGCCACCGGAGAGGAACGACCTGGATAAGTGGGTTGCAGGAGACGTAGAAAGATCATCGATCCGCGGCGAGGTGCATGGGTGAGGGTGAGGTACTTGCCGGATTCTTCGTTACCTTCGAGCTCGCACTTCTCCACAAAGAAGGTATGCGCACTATCCCAACCGGATGCTTCGACCGTGTAGGAGTTGATCGTGGGACGCTCGGCAGTCAAAGGTGTCGGAAACCTCTACCGGGGAGAGTTGCAGCTGCCTTGCCACAGATGTTTGGCACGAAGGAGTTGAAAATAAACTGCTTAGCGGACAATGAAGTTTGTGAAACTGTGCGCCGACGGAACAACCAGGCGCGGGATGTTTAGAAGTGGGGCAGCCATCCAGGATGCTCCCGGCAGCGCGGTTCAGAACTGGCCACGAAGCAGGTAATGCGTGGCGATGGCCTTGATCGGGCCGTAGACATAGCGAAAAGCGACGATCGCCAACAGCAGCCCCACCATGGCGTAACTGTTCCCCCGAAGCCAGTCCAAATACCGCTGGGAACGTGTCTCGTCCATGAAGAGCATGATGGCAGTGCTGCCGTCGAGCGGAGGAACCGGCAGCAGATTAAACGTACCGAGAAGCAGGTTTAGCGAGAAAAAAGCGCCGAGGACACTGCCCGCAAAGTCCGGAGGGTCCTGGTGCAACCAGCCTTGAGACCACCCCAGCCGCAGCAGGACGGCCGCCACCAGCATCAGCGTGTAATTCGTGGCCGGACCCGCCAGAGCCATCCACGCCGCCCGGCGCGGATGCCTCCGTTCCCACATCCGATCGTACGGCGCGCTGGCCCATCCGATAAGCGAGCCGTTTATGATCAGTGAGAGAATGGGAATCACCACCATGCCCCATGGTTCGCGCTGTATGTGCGGCACCGGGTTGAGCGACACTTGTCCGCCCGCGAACGCCGTGTCGTCCCCACCAATTTTGGCGGCCAGCGCGTGCGCCGCTTCGTGGCAAGTGGTCGAAAAAAGAAACGCAACGTACCAGATAAATCCCAGCGCCAGCAGTTCGGGAGAGAGATCAGCCATGAAGGTAGTCTTCGTTTCCTCCGGGCCAGTAGCCTAGATGGCCCCGCGCCGCTTTGCAAGCAAAGCCCCTGGGGTTTTTCTCAGCCCTCCTGTAGGGCACGATAGAAGGACAAGATCAAGGAAAAGCTGGGCCCCTTAAGGTTCAAACCGCTGACGTTTTTCGAGAGTAGGGACACGAAAGAAACGGCGCAACGCGCTGCTTCGTAGCCCTTCACGACGATGCAGGGAGAGAAGACCAACTGGCGGTGGTCGGTTTCGGATAATGGCGATCCTACCGACGTCAATGACCTGGACGCCTGGGCTGCTGCCACCAGGTGACGTAGCTTCCCCCCCCACTTTACTTGGCTACGCGCATCTCGGTGAGCGGTTCTACATCGACCACGACCGCAACGTAATCGAGAATCCCGGCTAGAATTTTGTTTCCGCGGATCGGCTGCGGGCTCGTGCCGATTATTTACCACAAGTACGCACGGGAGAGCGGCAACTTCGCTAGCCGACCATGCGCCCATCAATTACAGTAGGTCACCGCGATTGCCGCGACGCCGTCCCAGCGGCTCTCACCAGCCGTCCCTACGGCGCTGTTTGTTTTGGAAAGGCCTTGGACCCGGATGGCGAGAACTGAAAACGGATGAGCCATTCGCTGGGTGCGCTGTGACCGCCGATTTCGGGTGAAGCAAATTGCCAGTTGCGCGCGGCTTTGAGTGCAAGGCCAGCAAAATATTTACTCGGGCCGGCAGAATCGAGGGCTGCTTCAGCAACATTGCCCGTCGGGTCCACCTGGACGCGGACGCTGACGCGAACGACACCCCGAATGGTGGCGCGTGCCTTCGCGGGGGCGTCGGGCAAAACCTCGTCGAGGACGTCACCGCGCGTGAGAGAGGACGCAGAGGTGCTTGGCGAGTTTGCGGACGGGAACGTATCGACGCGCACCGAAGCAGGGGAAGGTGCGACGACTGGCGACCTCGCAGGCTGGGCCCTAGGCTTTTTCTCAGCGGCGGCCATCGGCGAGTTTCGCGTTGTGGAAGGCGCGGACGGTTTTAACTCTGACGGGGATTCACGACGCACCGGCTGCTCAACCGGCTTTGACGGTTCTGCGGGCTGCGCCGGGGTCGTTGCCGCGGACGACGAAGAGTCAGGGCGGTGGCCGAGAATTCTCGGTAGCGCAAGAACGGCCACGATGACAAGAACTGCGGCCATAAGAGGAACCACATAGTTGGGGAGAACCAGGGTTTGCCTTGGCACGCTCGCGGCTTGCCGACGTGGCAGTTGTGCTTGTGCTTGTGCTTGCGCTCTCGGCGGAGGTGGGCCGGACTTTGGAATCTGCGGCTTTGCCGTTGGCAACGCCGGAACCGAAGCGAGCGGAACAGGTAACGGAGAAACGGACTGACCGGCGGCAGCGCCGACGGCCACGGGATTGAGACGCGCGGCGATTTCAGCAATGCTCCAGCGGCGCCGTGGATCGCGGCGGAGTGCGTGACGCGCGATATCGAGGAACGGCTGGGGAAGCGTGTCGGGGACGATTGGGTCGGCTTGATTTCCGGGCTGCAAGACAGGCACGCGCTGCGTGAGTGTTTCGACCAGGGTTATGCCGAGAGACCAGACGTCGGCGGCCGCCGAGAGCGGTGAGGCTGCGCTTTCCGGAGCGTCGTGAGCATCAAACTTGCCCGATGATTTGCGGGACTCACCGATGGGGAATAGGGTATCGCTGGAAAGTTTGAGTTGATCGGCAGTGGCGAGAATGTTGGAAGGTTTGATGCGTGAATGAACCAGGCCTTTGCTGTGGAGATAAACGAGAACATCGAGCAGGGGTTCGAGCGTTTCGCGGCCTTCGGAAGCCGTCAGAGGACGCAGGGGGAGAATCTGGGAGAGGTTTTCTTCGGCATACTCCAACACGATGTAAAGACGGTCCCTATTCTCAAGGCGGCAACGGCCGATGTCCAAGATGCGCATCAGATTGGGATGAGCCAGCTCCGTTGCGCGGCGCCAAAGAGAGAGCTGGAGATCAGAGGTGGGACCGGCGGGAATGAATTTGATGGCCGCTTTTTGAGTTTGCGGACCAGCGAGCTGGGTCAGGAAAACGGCGGAGTCGTCCGAACCTCCTAGGTACTGCCGCAGCCGGAATCGATTGTCGATGACCTGACCTTCGCACAGTTGCCAGATATCACTCATATTGCACCTCCAACTGCAAATTCCTGCGAGCCGGCCAATGGGGGCGGTCCCAACGGCGTGGCGTGCAACCGCCCAAGAGAACGCCGCCGCGTCTAAGGTAGAGCGGGAAGGTCTCGGCGTGCGATTCGCAGGCGCCTGGGGCCGGGCGCTGATCGTACACATTTTGGCATGAAATGGGTAGGAAGGGGCAACGTGATTCCTATCGGTTATGGAGAGACTACTAGGAACTAGGGGCGGTGTGAAAGGCGCCCGGAACGAGGGTCATGGATTAAGGCTTCGCAGGCGGAGATACAGGCGTGCCGGAAGTCGCGGGAGAATTTCTTATGTAATGTCCACGGAATGAAGGAGTGTAGCCGTGCCCTGCAGGAGCGCGACGAGCGCCAGAGCCAGGCGAGTGTGCTGATCGGGCTCACCACCAAGCTGCATAGCAAGCCGCCGTTTCAAGAATTCGAACGAAGGGATGTGTTCCCCGCGGGCGAAGGCGATAGCCCAATCTTCGGAGATCAGCCCGAAGTCGTTGGGATGCGACCCAAAGAAGTCGAGAACGCGGCGGCAAGCTTGGGTGGGAGTACGTGAGGACTGGATGGCCGCGAAGAGCTTCAGGCGCGCGCGGCGGCGCAGGTGAGCGAGAAGGCTGCCCTTGTTGGAGAAGCGCTCATACAGAGTTGCGGTAGTGGTGCCCGAGACGCGGGCGACGGAGCGCATGGTAAGGGCGCGCTCGCCGCGTTGGCTCCACATGCGGTACGCGGCGTCCAGGATGCCGCCTTCCAGTCGGGCATCGGGCTTACGAGGCATGCAGCAGCCCCCCACTTATCCTGGCACGAGATTATATTCTCTACATCATCAAAGATACCGCGTATCAATAATGAAACCGGAATGTCCCTCCCAGCTTCTCTCTGAATATCCAAAGACGGGAGTATACGATAACAAGTTATGTTTCGATTTCAATATGCTGTGACCACCAAGACCAGCCGCAAGCTGACCTGGGGAGTTTTCTCGAATTGGCGGCGATGGAATGACTCGCGCGTCGAGAGATGAAGAATGCCTGGCCCGGGGAATGGATGGATATCTTACAAAACCGATCCGTCCGCTAGAGTTGGATGAGGTTGTAGAAAGCCATCTGGCGCGGCGAGCGGAAACTAAGGAAGCCCAAATAAGCACACCGGATAAGAAAGAATCAGACGGCAGCACGCACCGACAATGCGCGAGGAACGCGACGATGGGACGCGAGCGCATTTTTGGGCTCGGCTCACTTTGATGCGGACGACGATGTCTTGCTCTTCGTGCCCGGGAGGAGGAGGCTCTTGGGGCCGCTGACGAAGGGATTGCCACGCTCGTAAAAGCGAAGGAGTCGATCGGCGGCACGAGTAATACCGATGCGGACCGTGCTTTCGATGGGGCCAATCGGATGACTGGTTTCGCCCAGCCAGAGCGGGCCAGGGGCACAAAGGTCGAGGCCATCGTGGCGGCGATCGATTTGGAAGGCGGCGGCGAGGCGCCCGGGCCCGCGGGTGAGATCGAAAAGTAGAGTGGTCTTGCGGTGGCGCTGCATGAGCGCGATGCCTTCTAGCGGTTCGATGCCGCGGATGAGGATCGCGGCAGCGGTGCCGGCGGGCTCGCTCACAACGTTGAGCATGAAGTGCGCGCCATAATTGAAAAAAATGTAGGCGTGGCCAGGGGCGAGATACATCGAGCGAATACGCGGAGTAGGCCCGCGGAAGTGATGTCCGGCAGGATCGCCCGGCGGATAGGCTTCCGTTTCCACGATGCGGCCGCTGAGGCGGCCCGCAGGGAGATTATGGACGACGACTCTTCCGATAAGGTAGCGAGCGAGACTGACAGTGTCCGTGGGAAGGTCTCGGCGGCGGAGACGGCGAATCGTGAATTTCGCCGATGAGCATTTCAGAGCCGCGCGCGACGGGGACATGGGATCTCGACTCAGTGGGAGAGCAGTTTTTGGAGGTCGTCAGAAGAAACCAGATCCTGGTATTCAGCGTGCTTGCGAATGAATCCGGAGACGTAGGGACAGAGCGGGACAACCCGTAGATCATTGACGCGGGCGAAATCGAGCGCCGCGCGCGCGAGTTTGGCAGCCAGGCCCTGGCCTTCGAGTGGCTTCGGCACTTCGGTGTGGGTATAAACGATACGGCCGGGAAAGCGGCTATAAGTCATAAAGGCGCAAAGGCCGTCAATGCCGACTTCGAAGCGCTGAGCATTTTCGTTGTGGGTGACGGTTACATCGCTGAGATTCACGTCCACGGATCACCCTGAGGCCTGGCTGGTTTTTTCATAACTGAGAGCGCCGGAGGGGCACTGCTCGACCTGTTTGACAATGCTATTGCTTTCACAGCCTTGCATATTGATCCACGGGCGAGCGTTGATGTTGAAGACCGGGCCGAGGCCCTGCACGCACTTCCCGGAGTGAATGCAGACGCCGGGTTTCCAAATGACGGTGATTTCGCCGTTCGTATAGGTTTTCTCGGACGCGCTCAAGAGGACCTCCTGTTGACCAGGAAAGTCTATCAGGGAATGCACCAAAACTACGGGGTGGAGGAGTCGGGAGGCTCGTTGTTGAAGAGGCGGGCGAGTTCAGCGTGATCGATGACCACAGCAGGGTCGCGCTGGATGGCGTCGAAGTATTTCTTCTGGAAGGCGTCCCCGGACTCCGTGGGAACGAACATTTTCCGGGCGAGGGAGATGGTCCCGCTGGTGTGTTCCGGGGTGATGGGCTCCTTGGCAGCCAGAGTTTCGTCGATGCGGACGACGAATTCGGAGAGGTTGTGCAGCCAGGCGAACTGCGAATGGTCGATTACGAGGCGGAAGAGCTCGCCGGTGTTGACATGGCCGTGCTCGCGCTCGTACTCGCGGCGCTCCATGTTGAGAAGAGTCTTGTGGAGGCGCAGAAGAGCGAGGCGAAGGAAAAGCAGCTTCTTGCGGGCGGGGGAATCGTTGTTCGCGGGATATAAATTTGAGCTTGGAGAATCCATTTTCGAATGACACCTCTATTCTCCGATAGTCGGCATGCAATTTCAAAATGAAAGCGAGAAGGCTTCGACACGGAGTTCACCGAGCACAGCGAGAAGACAGCCGAGGATCAATTGTGATAGCGCTGCTCGCCGACCGGCAGAGGGAAGGGAAGGCGGTTGCCCGGCGGCGGGAGTGGGCAGGTCGAGTAAGGAGTGTAGGCGCACGGAGGATTTTCCAGGCGATTGAAATCGAGCACCAGCTCGCCCGGCTTATCGAGGCCGTTGGTCGGGAAGCCGGTATAGAGAAATCGGCAGGCCCCGTAAGTGGTCGTGGTGCTGGTCGTGTCGCGAAGTATGAAGAAAAGTTTTGCAACGGCAGGATCTTCAAGGACGGGCTCCAACCGAAAAGTTTTTCCTCCAAGAGTGAATTCCGCGGCGCCGGGAACGGGCTGATCGTAGCTGGTGCCGACGAGGGTGGCGAGAGTGATCGTCTTTTGCGGGGAATAAGGGATCCATGTGGCGGTCACACGATACCGAGCCTTGGGCGCATACCACTTTAGCCCGTGGAAACCGATGAGGGCGGGAGAGTGAGAATCCTTGGTGCGCAGAGCGAAACGGGCTTCGCGACGGATCACGTACAAGTTCAGAGTACCGATGGTGAGATGGGGAGAAACTTTATCGTTGTTCGCCTCGGTTCGCAGAGTTTGCGGTTTCGCAGGAGTCCCGGCGACGAGGAGGCCCGGAGGGAATCCGCTCTCGGGAGCATTCAGCGTGACGGTTTCGCCGTCGAGTCGCAGGACGGCGAGGCGAGCGGGTCCGGAAGCGAGATGGATTTTGTTGTCAGGAGCGGAGCCGACGGAGTTGTCTCCCGGCTGGAGCCACTCCAGGCCGGCGAGAGAAAGCCAGCCGTCCGGCTTGAGGAGCTCTACTTTATGCGCCTCGCGCCAGGCCGCGTTGTCTTTTTGCCAGGAAGTATCCTGCGAGGCCGCCGTTGGCAGGAGCAGCGCGAACAGCAGGGCGCTGAAAGCCAGGCAGGCCAAACGATTCCTGAAGGGCATGAGTCGAACCATGATGTGATCTAACAGAACCCGCTCCCATGAGTGTATCATTTGGAGCGTTTGGCCCAGTGGGGGGTTGGCCTTTTCTTGAAATTGATTCAGTTTATTGCCTCGGCCGAGTGCAATTCCCGACAGCAGTTCTGGTTTTTAGCATCGGAGGAACCTTCATGATTGTAGGTGTGCCCCGCGAGAGCTTTCCGGGAGAGCGGCGCGTGGCGCTGGTGCCTGCGGCCGTTCCCAATCTAACCAAGACGGGTTTCCAAGTGGTGGTGGAGGCCGAAGCCGGAGCCCGCGCCGGCTATCCGGACGCGGACTACGCCGCAAAAGGCGCAAAGATTGTCTCCGACCGCGCCGAAGTGTTTCGCGCCGCGGACATCGTTTTGCAAGTTCTATGTTACGGATCGAACGACCGAACCGGCAAGGCCGACGTTGCCCTTTTCCGCAGCGGGCAGGCGCTTATTGGATTCCTGAGGCCGCTGGGCTCCATCGAGACCATTCGGGAAATCGCCGCAAAGGGAGTGACTTCGTTTTCGGTGGAGTTGATGCCGCGGACGACGCGCGCCCAGAGCATGGACGTGCTTTCATCAATGGCCACAATTTGCGGCTACAAAGCGGTCGTGCTTGCGGCGGATACTTCGCCCCGCATTTTTCCAATGCTCACAACGGCCGCGGGAACAATTACTCCGGGCCGCGTTTTTGTGATTGGAGCCGGTGTTGCGGGTTTGCAGGCGATCGCCACGGCGCGACGACTAGGCGCCGTGGCTTCGGCTTACGACCTGCGTCCTGCCGCAAAGGAGCAAGTACAGAGCCTGGGCGGAAGATTTGTTGAACTGCCGCTCGAGGCCAAGGATGCCGAGGATGCGCGCGGCTATGCGCGGGCGCAGGACGAAGCTTTTTACAAGCGCCAGCGGGAATTGCTGGGAAAAGTTGTAGTAGAGAGCGACGTGGTGATCAGCGCGGCGGTTATTCCAGGGAAGAAGCCTCCGATTCTGGTGACCAAAGAAATGGTAGCGAGCATGGCGCCAGGGTCGGTGATCGTCGATTTGGCCGGCGAGCGCGGAGGCAATTGTGAGCTCACTCGCCCGGGAGAGATCGTCGTCGAATACGGAGTGACCATTATCGGATGGTTCAATCTGGCCAGCACGGTGCCATATCACGCCAGCCAGATGTACGCGCGAAATGTGAGCGCCTTTCTGCTACACCTCGTGAAAGACGGGAAGCTACAGCTAAATACGGATGATGAAATCGTTCGCGAAACCATGCTGACCCAGGACGGGGAAGTCGTCAATCCGCGGATCAGGGAGTTTTTTTCGCTCCCCGCCTTGCCGGGTGCATCGAAGGGGGTGACCAAGTCATGAAGCTGGATCTGCTCACCAGCCTTTACGTTTTCATGCTGGCCGCATTTATCGGATTTGAAGTCATACGGCGTGTTTCGCCTCTGCTGCATACGCCGTTGATGTCGTTGACGAACGCGCTCGATGCCATCGCCGTTGTGGGCGCCATCATTCTTGCGGGTGAGTACCATGCGCACGGGGCCATGCTTGCGAAGGTTTTGGGAACGATCGCGATCGTTGCGGCCACCAGCAACATTGTCGGTGGATTCCTGATAACCGACCGGATGCTGAGAATGTTCAAAGCCAGCGGGCCGAAGAAACCATGACCAACCTGCCCGGCACGGAACAGATCATCGAGATCGCCTACCTGTTTGCCACCGCGCTCTTCATTCTGTCTCTCAAATGGCTGAGTTCACCGACGACAGCGAGGCGTGGGGTGTTCGCAGGTGAACTGGGTATGTTGCTGGCCATTGTCGGAACTTTATTGCATCACGGTATCGTTGAATACAAGTGGATTCTGATCGCGCTGGTCCTCGGAACGATTATCGGCGTGCCGCTCGGCGAAGTGGCGATGACTGCCGTGCCGCAGCGGACGGCACTGAGCCACGCGTTTGGCGCGCTGTGCGTGACGCTGGTCGGTACGGCGGAGTTTTATTTGCGTACGCCGGATGTGCCGCGCTTCATGATGGGCGTCCTCTCGCTGGAGGTCATCCTCGGGTCGCTGACGTTCACCGGCAGCTTGATGGCCGCGGGAAAACTGCAGGAAATCTTGCCGCAGCGGCCCATCACATACAAGGGACAGAACATCGTCAACCTGGGACTCCTGGGTGTGGCCATAGCTGTCGCGGGTATGCTGGTGGCGCACCCGGAAAAGACGCAGTATTTCCCGCTGATCGTCGGCATCCCTTTATTGTTCGGCGTGATGATGATCATTCCGATAGGCGGCGCCGATATGCCCACGGTGATATCGCTGTTGAATTCCTATGCGGGGCTTTCGGCAGCGGCGATGGGTTTCGTACTGGACAGCAAGCTGTTGATTATTGCCGGCGCGCTGGACGGAGCCTCGGGCTTGATCCTTTCCGTGAACATGTCGAAAGCAATGAACCGCTCATTTTCAAATGTCCTCTTTGGCGCTTTTGGTCAGGAGCATACAGCGGCCGCGGGCCAGCAAGAGGCGCGGCCGGTGCGCAGCGCGACACCCGAAGAGGCAGCGGCGATTCTTGCGGCGGCAAACAAGGTGGTCATCGTACCGGGGTACGGAATGGCCGTGGCGCAAGCACAACACAAAGTGCGCGAATTGTACGACGCGCTGACCAAGCGCGGCGTGGATGTGAAATTCGGAATTCATCCCGTCGCCGGCCGCATGCCGGGGCACATGAATGTGTTGCTGGCAGAAGCGGACATTCCTTACGACAAGCTTCTGGACATGGAAGAAATCAACGGAGATTTTCCGCAAACCGATGTCGCTCTGGTCATTGGTGCGAATGATGTCACCAATCCTGCAGCACGTACCGACACTGCGAGCCCCATTTACGGCATGCCCGTTCTCGATGTGGATAAGGCTCGCACGGTTATGGTGATCAAGCGCAGTATGGCGGCAGGTTTTGCGGGAATCGACAATCCCCTCTACTACCTCAGCAGGACGCTCATGCTTTTCGGAGACGCAAGATCCTTCGTGGGCTCGATCGTGCGCGAACTCGGCGGTGGCCACGAGTAGCTCACCGCGTGTGGTCCACTGGTCAGCGCTTGCTCAAAGAACCCGTTGCGAACCAAGACACAAGAGCCGCAGTGTTTGATTCGGCAAGACCGAGACGCGGAGTTTTGCCTGAGTGTGTCCATCGTCAGACCTCCCACCGCAAATGAGCTAAATGGGCAAGTCGCTGACCATCCGCCGATCAGGTGCGTTGCTGAACGAGAACGACTTAAGCGGGCACGCCGGGCAAGATCGAAGATGCCGGTGCCCGGAATTTGGACCGGGAGTGCGAATTCGGACAGGCGAACGGTCTCGCTGCTACTTGGCGTCGTGGAAGATGATGCCCAGGGTCGAGCGCACACCGCGATGTACCTGGCTGACGCCGTGCCGTAGATTGGCGCGATAGTAGCCACGCGAACCCTTCACGGGCCGGTAACGCGTGGCGAAGATAATGGCCTGTCCTTGATCGGCAAGGACCACTTGTGGCTTGGACTGCGCGCGAGGTTGCTGCTCGACGAGGACGAATTCTCCGCCCTCCCAATCGCGTCCTTGCTGGCCGAGCAGGAAAACCAGTTGCAAGGGGAAACTGACGTCGCCATAGAGATCCTGATGAAGACAGTTGAAGCCACCGGCTTCGTAGCGGAGCATAAGCGGGGTTGGCTTTGTCTGCCCGGCTTGGTGGCAAATTTTCAAGAACGCTGTGTGTTCGCGAGGATAAGGAGGCGTACTTTCACCACTAACCTCCGCCCAGTGATTGGCGACTTCGGCGAGGTGGGGATAGATGCTGGTCCGGAGATGGATGATTATTTCCGGGAGCGGGTTGGCGAAGTACTTGTAGTCGCCGATGCCAAAGCGATAGCGCTCCATGACGATGTGGCTGCGAAAACGGCTTCGATCGTTGAACAGCGCGGCGAGAGAGTTGCATTCCGCAGGCGAGAGAATGGGAGCGGTAACCGCACAGCCGCGCTCGGAAAGAGCCTGCCCGGCGTTGTTCCAGTCCAGCGCCTCGACGCGCTGGGCGATCGAGAGGGTAGCGGGAGTATTCCCTGCTGCTTGAGCCATGCGGCCTCCGGAAGATTCACGATGCGCGCTCCAAATGGAAAGCTTGGAGCAAAGCGCCCGAGAGAATCTATCCGATCTTCGCCGTCAAATTACAACCCCAGGGCCGGCCAAGATCCAGAAGAGGGTCCGGTCGGTGACTGATGCGACTGGCGCTTAGATCATCCCCCGATTCGGTGCTATAGTGAGGCGCAGGCCGGGTGGTCGTTTCCATAGAAAAGATTCGCAGTTTCAGGAGGGCCGGATGAAGAGCAACGACATGCTTTCAAGAGGTACGCGCAGGGCGTTTCTCCAGTTGTCGGCTGCGGCTACCGCAGCGGCAGCTCTGCGTATCGCTACCGAGGCATCCCTCGCGGCGGAAGATCGCAGTGTTTTTCATCCTGGAGCGGTGGTGATAGACGCGAATGAAAATCCTCTGGGGCCGTGCGACGCCGCGAGGAAGGCAATCGTGGATATGGCACCGCAGGGCGGCCGATATTCCTACTGGCTAAAGGAAGAACTCGTCAAAACATTCACGGAGATGGAAGGCCTGAAACCGGAATACCTGCGCGTCTTTCCGGGCTCGAGCGAACCGCTGCATTTCTCGGTGCTGGCGTTCACTTCGCCGGCCAGGAGCTACGTCACCGCGGATCCCGGCTACGAAGCCGGAATGCGTGCGGCGAAAATCTCCGGAGCCCGCATCGCCAAGACCCCGCTGACGAAAACGTATTCGCACGATATCAAGGCGATGCTAGCGGCGGCGCCGGACGCCGGGCTTTTCTATGTGTGCACGCCGAACAATCCCACAGGAACGATGACGCCGCATTCCGGCATCGAACAACTATTGGCCGCGAAACCAAAAGGTTCGGTGGTGCTAGTGGACGAGGCCTACATCCATTTTTCGGACGGCCTTTCTGCACTCGACCTGGTGAAGGCCGATCAGGACGTGATCGTGTTGCGAACGTTTTCGAAGATTTACGGCATGGCCGGGATTCGCTGTGGAATGGCCATCGGGCGCCCCGACTTGCTCGCCAAACTGGAGACCTTCGGAGGCTGGAGCGCCATGCCGATCACCGCAGTGGCGGCCGCCACCGCAAGTCTGAAGCATGAGCATCTCGTCTCCGAGCGCAAACAGTTGAATGCTTCCATCCGGCAAAACACATTTGCTTGGCTGGCGCGCCAGGGCTATTCCTACGTCCCTTCGGAATCCAACTGTTTCATGCTGGATGCCCGGCGGCCGGCGAAAGAAGTGATCGACCGGATGGCGGCGCGAAATGTGTATATCGGGCGAGCGTGGCCCGTTTGGCCGACGCACGTGCGCATCACCGTCGGCACGGCGCCGGAGATGGAGGCCTTCCAGGAGGCTTTTCAAGCGGTAATGAAGAATTCCACCACCACCGGCTTGGCTCCGGCGCTCCCAAGGCGCCGGTCTTATCCCGACGGGCAGTCGTGGCCCAGCGTTTCTTCCTGATTCCTATCGTTGGTGTGCTGCTTGTAAGGCCAGGCAGGATTGGTGCTGCCAGACTCGCTGGAATCCGCACGAGGGGTTAAGTCTTGGTTGCACCGGCATTTTGCGATAATTAGAGTGATGTCGTCGTGCTGTTCGTGAGGGCTGAACCGCTGCACGTCAGCAACGATCGAGCCAAGCAGGGCCGGTGAAGGCAGTTCTCGGTGTCGCCTCAATGCTTCGATCAGGCGGCTTTCCCCGAATTCCTCTTCAGCACAATTGTACGATTCGGTTATGCCATCGGTGTACAGTGCGAGCGTGTCCCCGGGGTGAAGCTGGCACTCCCCAATCGAGCAATCCCACTCTTTGAAGATTCCCAAGACCGTGGCCGTAGAATCCAGCCGTTCCAGAGTGTTATCGCCCCGGAGGAGCAGGGCGGAGAGATGCCCGCAATTCGCGTAGCGCAAGCGGCCCACGTTGTCGTCGTATTCGGCAAAGAAGAGTGTGGCAAAGGCGCCGTCCGGCGTATTCTCACAAAATAGCCGGTTTACCGAGCGCAACAGTCGTTGCGGCTGATCCAGCGCGATGGCGCACTGGCTGCGGAGATTCGCCTGCAGATTGGCCATCAAGAGAGCGGCGGCGATTCCTTTTCCCGAGATGTCGCCGATCACCAGACCGAGCCGCCCTTGCCCTAGATCAAGGCAGTCGTAATAGTCACCGCCAACCTTGTGCGCCTGGATGCAAGTACCCGCATACTCCAGCGTTTTCAGCGGCGGCAGTGTTTGCGGGAAGAGCCTGGCCTGCACCTGCTTTGCAATTTCCAGTTCCTGGGCGGCGCGGCGCTCCGATTCCAGCTTCTCGCTCGTCCGGCGGCGCTGCGCTTCGACGGCCTGGGTCATCTCGTCGAAGCTCACTAAAGAAAAGGAATTCCCGTCGACATCTCTGAAGCGTGCGAACACTCCACCCCAAATGGGTTCCTGCTCTCCGAGCAGCATCGATGATGGCGTTGAAGCAGGGGCTTGCTCGGGGCGCTCATATTTGATGCGCTTCAGCCGAGGCGCGAGCTGAAAGCGCACCCCGCGCTGGGACCATTCCTGAAACTTGGCAGCGACATCTTCGGTGACAAAGACAACTTGCGTGGAGCGGCCGATGAGATTGCACTCACGAGAATTGGGCTTGGGAACAACAAGCGACAGGATCGCGGACCCATCCGGAGGGGCGACGCCCACCCAGCGGTCACCGGATTGAAGCCTGGTATCAAAGGCCAGGTGGAAGCCCAGCTGATCGAGGTAGAAACGCAGACTTCGATCTTGATCGCGCACGAAAATGTTAACGCAATGCAGGCGAAGGTATAGGTCCGCTCGACTCGCCCGAAACGCGGCCCCGTCCGTCCCATAGGATGAAGGAGAGCTGCTCATTGGCGTCATTATATGTCCGAACACTGTTCTTGGTTGTGGTTTGCGCGTGAGGGACCTAAAGGGTTGGATTGTGTTGGTGGTCAAGGCGCCAAAAACAACTGCGCCCATGTTGGGCAAGTGCGAAACTGACTCTCCGCCACGGGGATTCCCACGGTGTTTTCGCAAACTAAAGAAAAATGCGGGCCATCAGATTCGTTCCTCGGAGCACCGCCTGAAGGCTGTGCCACTCTAAACCGTTCATCATGCAGGATTGAACTCCGCGCGGCGGATCATTTCTTCACTGATGCCGCGGGCTTCGCGGAGCGTAGCGGCGAGCTGGGGGTCATTGTTTTTCGCGCTCTCCCGCAACAGACGGTCGAGCTCTTCGTCAAAGAGATCGCGGATGAGTTCTGGGGTGTGACGAACCGGCGCGCCTCCCTCATCGAGGACTTCCACTTTGTCCGAATGCTTCATGCGCTGGGCGATCATCAACCGGTAGATGCGGTCGGTGGCGAGATCTTCCATGTAGCCATCGAGGAGACTCGCGCCTTTGCCGTGGAGCACGCCGTTGCGGTAGCGAATGACGGTCCGAACCGCGGCGCGCGTTCCGGCCAGCGTGCGTTTGCCAACCCCCGTGGGAATCGGGCGAAGATCGGGGTGTGTGCCGGCGTTCGCCGGCCGCGCCTGAAGCTGGTTCGGGGCCGGGAACTGGCTCACCGCAATTTCGTTTTGATCGGGATGTCCGGTCCAGGCGCCGTCCATCAACGAGTTGGCTTCGTTCTTCTTGTCTTCCGCGAGGGCCTTCAATGCGCGAGCGTTCAGCTCCGGGTCCTCGCGGCTGGGGAAGAGTGCGGTCATGCCACCGATCGCGAGCATCCCGTGTTTGTGGCAAATCTCCGGCAGCAGATTGCGCAAATTCTGGAAGAACGCAACATTATGCGGAATGGTGTTGCGATCGGGAAGTACCCACTCGGGATTTTCGAGATTGAAATGGATCAAGCTGGCCATGTAGTCCCAGCGGCCAAGATTAAGTCCCACGATGTGGTCACGAAGATTCCAGGCAAATTCTTCCATCTGGAAAGCGAGCGGATGCGATTCGACCAGCGCCATGCACTTGATGGCGTTCGTTGGCAGGCCTTTTAGGCGGGCAATCATCTGGAAAAGATCCCGCCACCAGAGAGCCTCGTCGGCGGATTCGGACTTGGGAATGTAAATACAAAGAGGATGCTTCAGCGCGCTGAAGTCCACTTGATACGCGACCATGGCGACGTCGAAGAGCGAAGCCGGAACCAATTCCCCGGGCAGAATGCCAGCCTGGTGTAAGTGCAAGCCACGGGGCCGCGTGAAAATTACCGTGGCGCTGGGGTTGATGCCCACGGCCTTGTTGCGCTTGCGGTCGAAGTAGGTGAGACCGCCGGCGAGCGCTTCGAGAATATTCTTGATTCCTTGCGAATTGTGCTCCCAGGCGTTGGCGATGGAGTCCTCCAGATCGAGCATCACCCCGGGAGCGCCGGAATTCAGCATTTTCACGACAAGGTCGGCGTCATCGGCGGGCCCAGTCATCTGGTTCCGCTGATCCGCGCACCAGGCGGGAAGCTCAATGCGCCACGAATTTGTTGTCGCCACGGCGGGCGGCAGGAAATCGGGAACCTTGCCGCCGTGGGCCTCAGCCAGGGCGTAATCGCGGCGGCCGATCAACGCCCGCTGCCGCAACGTGAGCGCGGCGTGTAGCGGCGCAAGAAATTCGACAAAGCCCGCAGGGAGATCGCGAGCAGCGTCGAACTCCCGTGGGGCGGAATTGACCGCCACGACGCGATTTGAAAAGGGCCGGGGAGCCAGCCCCGGATTCGGCTTGCTGCTAGCGGTAGTAGCCATGGTCGAGGTCAGTCCTTTCCGGTGCGAATTCGAACGCTAAGCCGGTTGACGAACTACAACGACAATTCGAAGGCCAACCGGGAGAAACGACTAATTCTAAGGCCTATTTGTTCAAGGAGATAGAAGGACCGCTGGGGGGGGACGAACGGGACCTATGGGAAAAGCGGACATCCCAGCAAGAAATTTGCTCACCATCGGCGACTTCGCTCCTTCCACCTGTTCACATAATGAACCCATGTGCATCCCCCCTTTCCTTCTACCGGAGCATCGCCGCAGCCACAAGATGGTGTTCAGTATCCTGAACAATTATTCTATACTTGGGCCCTAGCCCGCGACGACCAAATTGTTCTTGACAGAGAAAACGTTGGGAACTTGATTGGCTCGCAGGCCGGCGAGATTCTTGTCAGCCTCGTTGTCGACAACCCCTTCGAGCGTGACGTTGCCAGTCTTCACGATGATATGAATGGAAGGCACGGCCTGAATGGAGTAACGCGAGAGCCCGGCGTCGCCATAAATGGCGCGGTACAAAGTACGACGGAGCTGGTCATCCATTGGCGAGGGTGGAAGGACCTCAATGTTGTTCACGACCGAAGCGACTCCCTCGATGCTCTTCACCGCGGCATCGGCGTCGGATTTCAAGGCTGGCCGAGTCACCTGGCCGGACAGAGTGACCTTGTCGCCGTCCACCTGATACGCGAGGTTGTCGAACACGGAATACCACGGCAGCATGACCAGCTGGTGACGGACTTCCTTGTACAGTTTTTCCCGATACTTTGATTCGCTGCGTTGTTTTTTCTCATCCTGTGGCCGAGCGGCGCCGGAATAGGGCAACGCGACCATCGGCGTCGCAAGCAGCGCGGCTACAAGCACGGCCCGGTGTTCCTTTCCCATGATTGCCTCCCGGAAACAAGTTTCTATGGCTCTCGCACCAGTTAGATTCACGATGCAAGTCAAATGGGTGCACGGTTCGGTGCCACCCGTCAGGTGCTAGCATACTCTCTACATTGGCCGCCAGGGGTGCGGAATTGTTTTTCGGAAAGAGAGACTTTGTGAGAGTAACGGTGTTCAGCGGATGTGGCTGGTGGCGTGGAGAATAGTCTGATGCTGGTCATTGCGCATCGCGGGGCATCGGGGAACGCGCCGGAAAATACCATGGCGGCGTTCAAGAAGGCTGTTGCGCTGGGGGCCAATTTCATCGAGACGGATTTGCAGCTCTCGCGCGACGCGCGTTTCGTGGCCATTCACGATGCGACGGTGAATCGAACGACCAACGGGCAGGGGTCAGTGCATGAAATGACGCTCGCGGAGCTGCGGCGGCTGGATGCCGGGTCGTGGTTCGGGAGTGAGTTCGCCGGAGAACGCATCCCCACACTGGAAGAAATTCTGGCGTTTTCCAAGAAAAATGATGTGGTGTTTTATTTGGAGATCAAGCCGGGAGGATCCTGGGGCGGAGATCACGCGTTGATTGGCGCGCTGCGCGAATCGCGAGAGATACCGCGGGCGGTGGTGATTTCTTTTGACGCCGCGATCGTACTGAGTTTGCGCAAAATCGAGCCGACGCTGATGACCGGGCTGCTGTACGACGGACAGATCGAAAATCCACTGGATAAGGCCGTCGCCATCGGCGCGCGGCAGCTGGCCGTGCGGGGAGATCTGGTGACGCCGGCGCTGATTGCCGAAGCCCGCAGGAAGGATCTGCAAGTGGTGTGCTGGACGGTGAATCATCCCGCGCACATGCGGATGCTCGCCGCAGCGGGAGTCGACGGAATCATGAGCGATTATCCGGACCGGTTGGTGGCGGCGGTGAGAAAAGAAGCCGAGAGCATCCCCTGATAGCGAGACACCCCAGTCGCGAAGTTCCATCCAAGAGATGAAGGACGATCGAGGGTCCATCACGAACCCGCCAGCAGAGAATGAATGGCGGCGAGTTGGCCGACGGGGAGCTGTTCGGCGCGAGAGTCGGGACGCAGGTTTAGCGCGGCGAGCGCTTCGCGGACACGATCGGGTTTGGCAAGAGACCGCAGATTATTGACCAGCGTTTTGCGCTTCTGCGAGAAACACAATTTCACAAAATTCAGGAAACGGGATGCGTCGCTGAGGGACAGCTTTGCGCGTTCGCCGGGCAGCCGGAGGGTGACGAGGGCCGAGGTGACTTCCGGTGGGGGGGCGAATGCTTCCCGAGGAATTTCGAAGACAAACTCGGGGCGCGCGTAGAACTGGGTGACGACGGAAAAGTAGCCGTAATCGCGCGTACCCGGTCGCGCGACGAGACGTAGAGCGACTTCGGTCTGAATGACGACGTGTATTTCGTCGATGAAATCGGCAAACGTGAAGAGGTGATGAAGGATCGGCGAGGTGATGTAGTAAGGAAGATTGCCGTAGAGGCGGATGCGGCCGCCGGAAGCGATGGCAGCGAGGTCGGCTTCGAGAATGTCGCCAGGGATGACCGTGAGATTAGAGAATTTTTGCGCCAGGTGGCGAAGGCCGGCGGCGAACGTGGTGTCGATTTCGATGGCGTGAACGGGAGCGCCAGCGGCGAGGAGGTGTTGGGTCATCTCACCATGACCAGAACCGATTTCGATCCAGCAATGTTGATCGTCGCGCGGGAGCGGAACGGTGGAATGACGCGAAACGCGGATGGCGCGAGCGATCTCTTCGCGCCAGTGGGGATCGGCGAGGAAGTGTTGGCCGAGGCGTTGACGAGCCATGGGAGGATCAGTGTAGCAGGGGAGGTGATTGGCGAGTCGTGCCCGCGGGAGAGAACATGGGCAGCGCGAAACCGGACAGAAACGCACAGTGGAGGTTGTGGGAAGCCGCCCCACACTGGGAGTTATCTTTGAACCCCCTGTGGGTCAGCAGGTGCGGCCGCGTTGGCTGTTGGCGGGAAGAGCAAATCAGGGCTTCAGCCAGTGGTCACGGCCTTCGAGGACGAAAGCATCGTCGTTTAGATGGGGATACGCGGCGTAGACGCGATCGATCTCTTCTTGCTGGCCGGGGCTTAGGGTTTCCTGGGGATTCAAACACCAGATTCCTTCAAGCAGGCCTTGTCGCCGCAGGATCTCATGTAGGCCGGCGATGCAGCCGGCGAAGTGGTGCGGCACGTCGAAAAGGGCCGCGTTGGCATCGGTAATTTCGACACTCCTTTGGAGCAGGTTTTTGGGAACGCTTCCTGTTCCGGACACGACGGCATGGCATTCCTCTAAGAGATCGACGGCGCGGCGAGTCCATACCGCCCAGTGCCCCAAAAGGCCTCCTACAATACGGTATTCCTGCGCGCGTCCGTGGACCTGGAAAACATAGGGGCTGATAAGATCCAGGGCGATGTGGTCATCATTTCCGGTGTATAGCACGATGTCTCGTCCGGATTCGGCTACGGCGCGGATGACATCCAGGGTTTGGTAGCGGTTGAAAGGCGCAATTTTGATGGCCACAGCATTTTCAATCTCCGCGAACTCGCGCCAGAATCTATAAGAGAGTACGCGGCCGCCCACGGCGGGCTGCAGGTAAAAACCGATCAGCGGTATGACTTCCGCTATTTTTCGGCAGTGGGCTAGGAGCGCCGAATCCTCCGCATCTTTCATGGCCGCCAAGCTCAACAGGCCGGCACTGTACCCAAAGTTGGTGAGCAACTCCGCCTCTGCGACGGCTTGCGCTGTTTGTCCGCAGATGCCTCCGATGCGGATTAACGGCTCTGCGCGACCGCGATCGGCGCGGTCCATTTCTTCCCGCGCCAATTGTAAGACCGGCGCGAACAGCCCGATGCGCGAGTCTCTGATGGCAAACTGCGTGGTGTGAACCCCCACCGCCAGGCCGCCTGCGCCAGCGGCGACGTAGTAACGCGTGAGAGCTCTTTGGTGCCGCTCGTCAAGCCGCCGGTCTGCCGTGAGTGCCAAGGGATGCGCGGGGATCACCGTACCTCGCGCCAAGACTTGCCGAATCCTTGGATCCAGTTGCTTTGCCATCACTAACGCTCTGGCCTCTCCTACTGGCCGCTCCTGCTAAAAGTGTCCGGCACGTTCCTCAAAATGTGTGGGTTTTGCCAACGTGGCACCGCCACGGCTGACCCAGTCCGCGATCCAGGTGATCATCTGCTCGGCGTCGACGCGGGGACGGCCGAAGAGCTCGTACGATTTTTTCGCGTTGCTCAAGAGAGCGTCGGCCGATTCCTGTCCTTCAAAGCGAACGGGCTTATGCCAGCATTCACCAAATTGCTCGGCAACGCGACGCACACTTAACAACTCTGGCCCGGCGAGGTTGATCACGAACGGAGGCACTGACGCGCTGCCAAGAGCTTCGAGGCTCATGCCAGAGGCGTCTCCCTGCCAGATGGCGTTCAAATAGCCCATGGAAAGCGGGACCGGCTGTCCGGCGTACACGCGCTGCGCAATATCCACGAGCACACCGTAGCGGAGTTCGGTGGCGTAATTCAGCCGGAGTATCGACATCCTGGTTTCGTTCCTTCGGCTGAAGTGTTCGAAGATGCGCTCTCGGCCGAGACAACTCATGGCATATTCACCGGCGGGATTCAGCGCGTCCTGTTCCCGGGAGCCGCCAAGGGAAACAGGCGAGAGCCCATAAACATTACCTGTGGAGAACGCCGCAATTCTGCTGTGGCGATATCTTTCGCTCACCAGGCCGGGCAAGAAACTGTTCATGGCCCAGGTCTGCGATTCTTGCCCGGTCGTCCCGAACTTCATGCCAGCCATAAAGACAATGTTGGCGGCATCCGGGAGAGCGGAGAGCGATTTCGGGTCCAGCAAGTCACCGCGCACCGTCTCTACGCCTTGTGCTTGCAGCTGCGATTCCAACCGGGGGGAGGAGAATCGGGAGACGCCGATCACCCGCCGCGAAACTCCCGCGATCTCGGATGCTCGTTTCGCCATGCGGGCGAGAGTCGGGCCCATTTTTCCGCCGACGCCCAAGATGACAATGTCGCCATCGAGGGCAGCGAGCGTGCGAATGACGGCTTCCGACGGCTCGCTGAGAAGTTCATCCAGCTCTTCGATATCGCGGACAGAGGTTTTCTGA
>Ga0209234_1000097_pt1 | contig 22343 bp, 13 predicted proteins | sample GraSoi013_1_20cm_2_FD_185816 | JGI IMG/M metagenome (GOLD analysis project Ga0209234, IMG submission 185816) | Grasslands soil microbial communities from the Angelo Coastal Reserve, California, USA - Sample 08_20_2013_1_20cm (SPAdes) (version 2) | ecosystem: Environmental > Terrestrial > Soil >... | reverse complement strand
CGCGGCAAGAAGGGGTTCGAAGCGGGGGACGCGGACCTCGTTCGAATCGAGGAGAAGGCACGACGCTTGCAGGCCGAACTCGAGGATTTGATCACTGAGGATGCTCGCGCCTACGAAGACGTGATTGCCGCCATGCGCATGCCCCGCGACACGGCCGCGCAGAAGACGGCTCGGGTCGACGCGATGCAATCCGCGTACCGGGGTGCGACGGAGGTCCCGCTCCGCATCGTGGAGCGTTCCTTCGAGGCCCTCCAGCTCGCGCAGGCCGCCCTGGAAGCCGGGAGCCGCAGCGCGACGACGGATGCCGCGGTCGCGATCTTGCTAGCGGAAGCGGCGATCCGCGGGGCGAGCCTCAATTGCCGCGTCAACCTTGCGTCGATCCGGGACGAGTCGTTTCGGACGGCCGCGGAGGAACGCCTCGCCGATCTCCTCCGACGTGCGGATTCCGCAGGACACGCCGCGATGGCCATCGTCGAAGGCAGGCTCTAGCCCTCACTTGCCAACCGCGACCGCTCGTTCGGCGACGGCCTCGGGCTCGACCAGATGGCACGCGACGAGGACGTTGGGGGTGATCTGGCGGAGCGGTGGCTCACTGGGTTCGTGGAGCATGAGTTCCAGCGCCCCCGATTGGCTGTTCGCCCTCCGGATTGCGCCGAGCGCGGGTCGACCGAGCGCGACGGCTTGAAGCCGTTTCCACAGATACGTCTCGACCGGGCCTGGATTGGCCGTCTTCAACGTCAGCGAGAGCGGCCCGCTTGCCGCGACCTCCGTCACGGAAGAGGACTCGGGGAATTCCTTTCGGTCTTCCGCCAGCAATTTGTTCAACTCGTCCCGGACTTCCTCGGAATTCCAGCCGCAGACCCCGACGGCCATGGGGCACCGCGGATGGAACCGGCAGCCGCCCGGGATGTCCACCGGGTTCGGACGCTCCCCATGGAGGATGATCTTCTCCCCCTGCACGGATGGGTTGGGCGAGGGCACGACCGAGATGAGGGCCTTCGTGTACGGGTGCCGGGGATTGCGAATGATTTCGGGGCCGTCCCCCGTCTCAACGATCTTTCCGAGGTACATCACGGCGATTCGATCGGCCAGGATCCATGCCAGCCCGAGGTCGTGCGTGATGAAGAGGTACGTCAGGTCGCGTCGCTTCTTGAGCTCCAAGAGGAGCGCGAGGATTTCGGTACGCACGCTTGCGTCCAGCATGCTGACCGGTTCGTCGGCCACGATGAAGTCCGGGTCGACGACGAGCGCCGTCGCAATGCCAACCCGCTGTCGCTGGCCCCCACTGAGTTCGTGCGGGTAGCGGAACATGTATTCGCTCGCGGGCCGGAGTCCGACGTCCTCGAGGGCCTGCGCAACGACCGCTTCCGTTTCCGTCACCGATGACGTGATATGGTTCGCAACGAGCGGCTCCGAGACGATGTCGTAGATCGAGAGCTTGGGATTCAGGGATTCGTACGGATCTTGGTAGATGATCTGCATATGCCTGCGCAGCTCTCGAATGCGCCCACCTCTCACAGCCCAGGTTGTCAGATCGTACCAATTACGGACCTCGGCCAGGTACGCCCGCAATTCAAGGGCTTGGACCGCCAGTCCTCCTGTGCTGCGGATTCGTTCAATCTCGGCCTCGAGCTCCTGGATTTCGGACTCGCCCGGGCCGGCCTCCGGCGGCTTCTCGGCCTCCAGTTGCCGTCGCAGTTGTTCTCGCTCGTCCCGCACGTGGGCCAGTTCGAGTTCGGTCAACCCGGTCTCTTTCTCCTTGAGAGTGCGCTGCAGAGCATCGATATCGTTTGCGTGATCCGGTGCGTCGGTTTGGACATGGCTGCGCACCGCAGCGATCTTACGCTCGAGCCTCCGCGTCGTTCGCCCCGCTTTCCTGGCGCCGAACCGCAGCGCCTTCGCGCGGACCGACTGGTACTTTGCCTCCTTCAACTGCTCCTCAAGGCGATCGAGCTTTCGGGCGCGGGCGATCGTGAACCATGGCCCGAGATCGCGCATGACCTCGACTCGTTTCTGATCTTTCGACACGAGCCGGCTGACCGCGGCGTCCCCATGTTCGAGGAGGGCCTTCTCGCGGTCATCGAGGACTCGAATCGCCCTCTGGAGCCGCTCCCGGTGTGCTTGGGATCCCGCGCTGCCACGAGGGCTTCGAGCGGACTCAACTTGCTCCCGGAGACTGTGGAGTCGGGACCATTCGGTCCCCGCCCTCTTCATTTCGGTGGACTTCGGGTCCGGGAGAAGCGGTTCTATCTCTCGGAGACGTTGCTCCACCGCGACGACTTGGTCCCACATTTTGTCCGGGACGTTGAAAAAGACATTGCCATCCGTTGGCTGGTTCAGCCGGAGGAGTGCTTTCCCGGTGGTCGTCTTCCCGCATCCCGATTCGCCGACCAAACAGAAAACTTCGCCCCTGTTCACGTCAAAGGAAATCCCGTCCACGGCTCGAACGTGCTTCGTCTCTTTGCCCAGGAACCCGGCAATCAGGCCGATGCGGACGTCAAACCAGACCCGCAGGTTCCGTATCCGAAGAAGCGGTCCCAATGGCTCGCCTCAGCTCGACGGGGCTCGGAGATGGCACGAGGCAAGGTGGCCCGGCCGGGGCTGGTAAAGCGGCGGCTCTTGCACGAGGCATACGTCGAAGGCGAGCGGGCATCGCTCGTGGAACCGGCAACCCTCCGGCGGCTCTAGGAGGTTCGGCGGCTGTCCCGGGATCCATGGCGGCAGGTCCCTCGGACCGTAGATGTCCGGGAAGGATCGGAGCAGTCCCTGTGTGTAGGGATGCTGCGGATCGAGGAATACCTCCTCGGCCGGCCCGTACTCGGCGATCTTCCCGCCGTACATGATCGCGACCCTGTCACACGTCTGCGCGATGACGGAGAGGTCATGGGAGATCAGGATCATCGACAGATCGAGTTCTTTCTGCAGCTTCGTGAGGAGTTCGAGGATCTGGGCCTGGATCATGACGTCCAGGGCCGTCACCGGTTCGTCCGCGATGATGATCTTTGGCCGGCAGGCGAGGGCCATCGCGATCATCACCCGCTGGCGCATGCCGCCGGAAAACTCGTGCGGATACTCCTCCTTCCTCGCGGGGTTGATCCCGACGAGTTCGAGGAGCTCCACGACGCGACCCTGGGCCTCGTCGAACGACATGTTGTCGTGCAACGCGATCGCCTCGGCGATCTGCCAACTGACGCGTTTGACGGGATTGAGCGCGTTCATCGCTCCTTGGAAGACGATGGCGATGTGTTTCCAGCGAATCCGCCGGAGCTCCGATTCCTTGATCGTCGCGAGGTCCTTCCCCGAATAGCGGATGTGGCCATCGACGATCCGCCCATTCTTCGGGAGCAGGCGAATGATCGAGAGCGCCGTCGTCGTCTTCCCGCAGCCGCTTTCCCCCGCGAGTCCAAGACTCTCGCCCTTCTCGAGCGTCCACGAGACGTCATCGACGGCCCGGACCGTCCCGGAGCGCGTATCAAAATACGTCTTGAGGTGGTCGACCTCGATGAGGGCCGTCCATTCACCTCTCGCGAAGTTTCGGGTTCAGTATCTCGTCGAGGGCATAGCCGAGAAGCGAGAACCCGAGGATCACCGTGACGAGAGAGAGGCCGGGCATGACAATCCATGCCCAGTGCCCGTTGATGATCGCGCTGCTGGCCTCGGCCTCATGGAGGATGACCCCCCAGCTCAGGGTGCCGACCTTGACCTTGCCCAGGAAGGCAAGCGTGCTCTCCGACAGGATGGCGACCGCGACGGTCAGGATCGTATTCGCGAACACGAGCGGGAACACATTCGGGAAGATGTGCTTCCGAAGAATCGATATGCCGCTTGCGCCCGAAGCCCTGGCTCGCTCGACGAAGACCCTTTCCTTGACGCTTAAGACCTGTGCCCGCACGACGCGCGCCGTGAAGTTCCAACTCGTGAGTCCGATCGTAAGGATGATTACCTCGAGGCTGAGCTGGCCCCCAAGAACCTGAGCCAACACAATTAGGAGCGCGAGCCAGGGGAGGGACAGTAGGATGTCGTTGATTCGCATCAGGACCTCGTCCTGCCATCCGGACCAGAACCCCGAGACGAGACCGACGAGGGTCCCAAGGACGCCGGCAATCACGCTCGCGAGGAACCCGACAAGGAGGGACACCCGCGACCCCCAGATCACCCGAGCGAAGATGTCGCGGCCGTTCTGGTCCGTGCCGAACGGGTGCTCCCACGACGGATTCTGAAACGACGGGAACAGGCTCGCGTCCCAATATGGAAGCGGCAGAAGCGGGGCAACGATGGCCATCGTCACGAAGAACGTGAGGATGGCGACTCCAATCCCCCCCATCCGGTGATGGACGACGGCACTCGAGATCTCCCGAAACCGCGTCATCGTGAGGACGAGTTTCTCCCGTCGGACCTCGGACATGCCGAACCTTCGCCGGAACCAGTACACGACCGAACTCGACGGATACGCCATACGGACCCCTCACGCCACCTTGATCCTTGGATCGATTTTGAGCAAGATTAGATCCGCCACAAAATTCGCGATGACCACCGCGATTCCTCCGAGCACGACGACGAATTGAAGCACGGGAAAATCGAACGCGTTGATCGCAGTGATGGTCACCCAGCCGATGCCGCGGTACGAGAAGACGTACTCGACCTGGTACGCACCCCCGAAGATGAAGGCCATGTCCAACGCGATGAGCGTGACCATGGGCGGGAGACCGTTGGGTAACACATGCCGCCGCAAGATCAGTCTCGACGGGAGACCCTTGGCCCGCGCCGTGACTACGTAGTCCTCCGTCATCACGTCGATGAGGGAGTTCCGCATCACGAGCGCCACGCCTGCGACGGTGCCGAGAGCCAGCGTGGTCGCGGGAAGAATGAGATGATAGAGGGCACTCAGCAGGTTCGAGGCATTCGTCCAACTGAAGACCGCAATCGAGAAGTCGTACTCCTGACTCGAGGGAAAGACGGGCCACCAGTTGAGCCCGAACTGCGGCCGCGTGAGCGAGAGCTGCATGATGAGAGCGAGCCAGAAGAAAGGCATCCCGTAGAAGAAGAGCCCAAGCCCGGTCGCCGCGATGTCGAAGGGACGACCGCGCATCTGGGCCGACAGCGCACCGACAACCATTCCGATCAGGATCGTGATGACCGTGGAGGTCCCGATCAATAGGAGCGTCCATCCGAGGGCGGGCAGGATCACGTCGATCACCGGCGTACCTTTCCAGTAGAAACTCGTGCCCATGTTTCCCGTGAAGAAGTCCTTCAGATAGCTGACGAATCGCTGGAGCAAATCTAATTGCTGGCCGTCCGGTCCACAGAGGCCCAGCCGGATGCAGGTGTCGGTCCGGATGGTCGGAGAGATGTTGGGAGCCCGGTTGATCAGGTCCAACGGGTTGCCCATGACGTTGATCAAGAAGAAATTCAGCGTGATGATCCCGAAGATTGTGATGGCGGCGTTCCGCAGACGGCGGAGGATGACCCGCTGGATCGCGCTCACGGACTGTCGCCCCTCGGTCCGCCAACCAAAGGCTGGCTACCCCCAGAAGGCCAAGCACAATCGGCTTCAAAAGCCTTCGGGGGCCGGTGCTCGGCGTGGATGTCGTGAATCTATCTATTCCTCCCTTCGCTCGAGATGGACCTTCCAGGCAAAACGGGCGATGAGCAAGGACGGGATTCCGAGGACGGCTGCGAAGCTGCTGTAGTCCCACCAATCCCAAGGGCCAAGGTCCTCCGACTGCGGCCCGGAGCCCGTGACGATGACAATCACGGTTTGGTTCTTCGTGTGGTTTAGGGTGATCGTGGCACCGGTCGCGTTCAGCTCAAGGTAGACCTTGTTGTCCGTGATCGTCACGAGGACGGTATATTCCTGAGTGCCGTTCGGACCGGCGCTCGCGTACGTGTGGGAGAACGAGACCGAGCAGAGGTTCCGGCTCTGGTTGTCCAGGGAGCATGCGTTCGACGTCTTCGGATCAATCGTGGCGTTCACCCCGCTCCCGTCGCCCCATTCGATCGAAGCGTTGAGGGTGTTGTTCTCCTTGTCGTACATCTGCGCGGTGACGACGACCGTCTCGCGGACTTGGAAGGTGTTGTTCCCCGCAGACGTGCCGTTTGCCCGGGTTACATGGAGGCCCAGCAGGACGGGGGGCAAGTTCAAGGACTCGACGAAGACCTGTTTGGACTCGGTTACAGTATCATTTCCATCGGAGACGTAGAGGGTCAGGTTGTATGATCCCGGGTGAGCGTACGTGTGCTCCTGAAAGACGGAGAAAAGCTGGGGCGCGTCCCGAGGCGAAGTGCCCGTGACGTTCGTGACGTTCGCGCTGCCATCCCCGAACCCCCAGGTGACGGTCATGTTATCCCCATCATAGTCGAACACTTTCGCCCCAAGCGGGCTGGGCTCCTCTACCTGTACTGTCGTGTTGGAAAGCGCGACGTGAGGCGGCCGGTTGTTGATCACCTCGACCGGAATCGTATCGTTCTTCCAGTGGGTCAGGAACGGCGGGTATGGAGGAGGGTTCGTGCAGTTCGCGTTCAGGCAGGTCTTCTGTTCCCCGTCGGTAGCCCAGAAGATGATGCTGTAGTTGCCCGGAGCGCTGTACACGTGCGCCGCAGTCGTGCCGTTCGCGTCCCGGTCCCGCGTCGGATCTCCGTCGCCATTGCTGTCCGTGCGGTTATCGAAGTCCCAGTACGCGGTTGTGGGATCACCCTCCGGGTCCGTGACGTTGCCCACCATGGAGACTCTCTCGCCGACCTTCCAGACGGAACCGACGGCCCGCGTGGGAGACCAGGTCGCCGATGAGAGCTGCACGACGTGCACGCTCGGCGGAGAATCGAACGCAATGTAGAACTCCACGGTCGAGTTGTAGGAGACGTTGTGGCCCAAGCGGTCGTCGATCCACACATTGACCGGGATGTCGACGTAGTGCGGGCTCTCGTTCAGGGGAAACTGGCTCGGAGGATATCGGTGCGTGACGCTGAGGTCCAGGCGCCCTGCGAGAGGTCCCGTGTGGTTGACCGTCAGGGTCCCATCGCCCCATGCCCAAGTCAGCGTCGCCGGGTCGGCATCGGGGTCGCCGATTGAGACGTTCTCGTAGAGGAGCGGGATCACGGGGTTCCCGTACATGAGCGCCTGATTTACCGAATTCAGCGAAAGGAGCCCATCGATGAAAGGCGCAGAGTTTTGATTCACGATGACGGGGAAGAATGGCTGTGACCAATTGCCGACTTGGCCCGTTTCGTCGCGTACTTCGACATGCACCCAATACGTAGAGGAATTGCCGGAGGTGTAGTTCTGGTTGAGTCCCGTGTAGGTCCAGTTCGTCTCTGCGGTCGCGTTCTTGCCGAGACCCGGGAACGGCACTTGCACCGTCCGATTAGGGCTGTTCGGATTCGGCACCCCTCCTCCGTTCAGGTAATCGAACGAAAACACGACGCTTAGGTTCGTGTCACCTGAGACACTGACGCGGAAGGTCATCGAGGCGTTCGGGAAGCCAGGCACGGCGCTATTGTCGGTCCCGCAGATGAAGGACGTGTTTACCCGGGGATCGGGAACGAAATCGCAGGTCTCAATCAGGGGGGCGGCCAACGGCGAAGGGGAACGGTTGCTCGCTCGGGATGTGGGACTCAAGAACAGAACAATCGCGAGCAGGCCGACCGCGGGCAGGTACCAGCGCCCGAGGACCGGCCAGGAAGCCTGGAGCTCATCGCTGGGTCGAATGTGAAGCCTCCTCCTCCGCAGCCGATCGCCTCGCAACCGGAAGACTATCGACGCCAACGCGCCCTCGCGTAAGAACATAGCGCGACCGGACCCATTCTCATGTTCGGCCGCCAGACCATCCGAGTTTCGCGAGATTCGCTCTCGGAACGCGTTTCGTATCCGGCCGAGGGTCGATGGGGTATCGTTCCTGAGAGAGGGCAACATATAAACAGGGTTTCGTCCTTGACGGTCTGGGTTCGTGGAGTGGAACGCCGCTCCCCGTCTGTGTTTCGGGAGGAATGATAGTGGGCGATTCGCGGGAGGCATCAAAGCCTCGGCGTGCGTGGGCCGGTTATTTGAGTGTCGTTGCCGTCATCGTGCTCGTCGCGTCGAGCTTCGCAATCGCGAATCTGAGGACCGCGTCCGCGTCCACTCCGACGCCGGGAATCACTTCCGTCGGACCCCGGCACGACATGTACCTCGGCACCGTCGCGTTGACAATTCAAACAACGAATCCCCTTCAGTACACGCTCGTCGACGAATACTACATCGTTGGAGACGTCTACAGCTTCCTGATCAACTATGGTCCCACCTGGCAGCTCGAACCGGATCTCGCCGTCCAGTGGGCCCAAACAAACACGAATCCGGCCACGTGGGAGTTCCATCTCGCTCATAACGCATATTTTGCGGACCCGCGCACGTGTACGTCCAACGCGCAGGGTCACCTGGTCAACTGTGACACGAGTCACCCCGTCACCGCGGCCGATGTGAAGTTCACCTTTGACTACGTCAAGAAGAACCGGAACCAGACGTCGTACTTCGCGCCCTGCACGGAACATATCGCGCACGTCGACACGACTCCGACCACTGACCCGTACTTCGTCCGCATCGTGTACGACGGTCGATACGCCGCGGCAATCTCCAGCATCACGTGCGTTCCGATTCTCCCCCAGTACATTTGGTCGCCTAGTGGCGTCGACGTCAGGGTCGACTGGGCGAACGCGCTTCCAATCGGCTCCGGCCCGTACATGGTCCGTCCCGTCGGGACCACGTTTGCGATGGTCACCCCGCCTCCGCTCATTCTGGATCGCAACCCGATTTGGCACGGTAAGGAAGTCCAGGGCCGGCAGGTCTTCCCAGACACGATCTTCTACGAGTCGTACACGGCGTCCGGTGCCATGGCCCTTGACCTCACCCTCGGGAAAATCGAAATGGCGATCGGTCCGTCGCCGCCGGACTACACCGGCTACTTGGTCGGGAAGCCCGGAATCACCCGTCAATCCGTGGCCGACGGATTCGAGGCGGAGCAGGCGATCAACGTCCTGCCTGACGACTTACGAGCGTTCTTCGCCTCGATTTCGAACCGTCCGTTGAAGCTTGGTCACTCGAATCCAATCCTGCAGAACCAGGTCGTCCGCACGGCGATCCACATGGCCACGAACCGGCCGAAGATGATTCAGAATGCGTTGAATGGCTTGGGGACGCCGGGGGACACGCTGATGCCGGAGTCCTCGCCCCTATGGTACGCCATGCCGCCCTACAGCCCGGACGACAAGAACGGCGACGGCAATCCGTTCGACTTCCCTCCGTTTACCTCGATCGCCTTGGAGCAGTTCCCGGAGGGCGATGCCGCGGATGCCGCCGCGAGGACGATGTTGGTCAACGCGGGCTGGGCCTACGACTGCGCAACCGGCAATCTTCAGACCGGGAGTGAATTCCCGCTGTGCAAGGCCGGGAAGACGCAGCCCCTGAGCTTCCGGTACTCGACCTTCAACACGGAGCCGTGGTGGGAAACCGCGGCGCGGGGAGTCATTGCGGACGCCGCGAAAGCGGGCATCCAGTTCACTCTCGAGTTGCTGAATGGCGCGCAGATGTACAACCTGTGGTACCGGCTGGACTATGACGTGTGGCTCTGGGACTGGGTCTGGACCCCGATCACCGACACGTCTCTGTTCCTCATCGTGCAAACGTGCCACGGCATCGTGACGCTGGACAACGACAACGGTTATTGCGCGCGGGACAGCACTGGGAAGTGGACGTTCGACGCCTTGTACAACCAGACGCTGGTCACGACCGATCCGGTCGCTCGCCGAGCGCTTTCGGACCAGGCGCAGCAAATCATCTATTCGTATGCATCGTACAACCTGCCGTTCTACCGGGATGAGCTGTATGCGTACAACCAGCTGCACTTCACGAACTTCGTGGACTTCTCGGCGTCTCGTGCCGTGCCACCCGACATCGGCAACTCGCCAATCTTCGGCCAGACGTTGTATCCGGTCGATGACAAGCCGCCGCAGTTCACCCTGCCGACCTTCGAAGGGGTCGTCGGGCAGCCGGTGCAATTCAGCGCGGCCGCGATCGATCCGCAGGGCGGCCTGCTCCGGTATCGCTGGGACTTCGACGCAGGCCACGTGTCCGCCGACGGGACGAGCACCGTGGGCGGCTCGGAGCCGGGCGGCACCGGCGTGAACAACGACGGCATCTTCAGCAATGACGACCAGGGTGGCAACACGGCCACGCCGACATGGAACTACGCGGCCGCGGGGACCTACGACGTCGTCCTGCGGGTGAGCCAAGACGGCGGCGACTTCTTCACGGTCCAGCGGACCACGGTGACGATCCACGCACCGGCCACGGGCTCGCCCAAGATCAGCGGGATATCGTTCAGCCCCTTCGATCCTACGACGTACGCGGGCGACATCCTGACCCTCGCGGCTTCCGCGAGCGACCCGGCCGGACTGGCGCTGACGCAGTACACCTGGAACTGGGGCGATGGCTCCGCGGTCACGACGACCACGGGCCCGACGGCGAGCCACCAATACGGGACCCCGGGCACCGACACCGCTCAGGTCACGGTGAAGAACTCGGCGGGCGCAACCGCAACCTCCTCGACGATCGTTCCGGTCATTGCCAACGTCGCACCGGTCCTCGCGCCTCTCCAGTCGCAGGCCGTCCAGGTGAACACCGCACAGAGCTTCGCCGCGTTCGCGTCGGACCAGAACACACGAGACGTCTTGACGTACGCCTGGGACTTCGGCGACGGGGCGACGGCGACGGGCAACCCGGGTACGCACACTTACACCACGTCGAACGTGCAGTACACCCTGAAGGTGACGGTCTCGGATGCCCACGGACATTCGGTTTCCTCAACGGCCACAATCAACGTCGTCGCGGATCGGAACACCGCGCCTTCGATCAACGGCCTCACCTCGAGCCCCTCATCCACCTGGACGACGCTCCCCGTGGAGCTCACGGGGACCGTCAGCGATCCCCAGGGCAACGCGCTCCTGTGGCAGTGGGACTTCAACAACGACGGTGTGATCGACAAGACCTACACGACGCCGTTGACGTCCCCCGGCCAATCCGTGGTCCGGACTGAAACCTACCAGTATACAACCGCGGGGAGCGCGAAGGCGAAGCTGACGATTACGGACCAGCCGCCGCCGGGCCAGGCGAATAAAACAACCTTCACGACCGTGACGACGTCCGTCGCGGCCAACACGGCGCCGACGCTGACGGCTCTGAGCACTTCGCCGCCTTCGTCGATCCCGGGACAGGACGTCACGTTCTCGTCGACCTCGAACGACGTGAACGGCGACAAGGTCTCCTACACGTGGAACTTCGGCGACGGTACGACTGCGAGCGGGCAGACCGGCTTCTTCGGAGGCGTCATCACAGGGACGCACGCCTACTCGGCGGCCGGAACCTATGAAGTCGTCCTCAACGTGAACGACGGAAAGGGAGGTACCGCGGGCCAAGCGACGTTCGTAACGGTCTCCGTCGCGGGCCTCTTGCGCGTGACGACGAACCCTGCATTGCCGGGCAAAATCCTGGTCGACGGCGTGGCGGCCGACGAGTGGGGACTGACGTGGGTGAAGATCGCGCCGGGCACTCATACCGTGTCGTTCGGCGGCCTGAACGGGTTGGCGACCCCCGCGGACCAGACCGTCACGGTGACGTCCGGCGCCACGACGACGGTCCAAGGGAACTACGGGGTGAATGGATACCTCCGGGTGCTCACGAGCCCCGCCGTGGTGTCGACGATCTCCGTGAACGGCGTGCCACGCGATGACTGGGGCATGTGGACCGCATTCGCGCCGGGTACGTACACGGTGCACTTCGGCCTCGTCGCCGGATACAATCCGCCGGCGGACCAGACCGTGATCGTGACGGCCGGGGCGACGACGACGATCACGGGGACCTTCACCTCGAATCCGCCGGCGCCCGGACCCGACCCGACGACGTTCGGGTACTTGCGCGTGACGACGAACCCCGCGACGGCCGCGCAGATCCTCGTGAACGGCGTGGCGGCCGACGACTGGGGTCTCACGTGGGTCAAGCTGGCCCCGGGCACGTACACCGTTTCGTTCGGCCAAGGGTATGGCTACACGGCGCCTGCGCCGAAGACCGTGTCGGTCGCAGCCGGCGCGACGACGACGTGGGACGCGCCGTTCGTCGTGCACGGATCCCTCCGGGTGACGACGGACGCCCCCTCGGCCGCGACCGTCTTCGTGAACGGGATCCCCCGCGATGATTGGGGCATGTGGCAGTCGATGCCGCCAGGGACGTACAAGGTCTCGTTCGGCCCTGTGCCCGGATATGTGACGCCCCTGCCGCAGACCGCGACTGTCACCGCGGGCGTGCTGGGCCCGCCAATCACGGGCCACTACGTTCCGGCGGCAATCGCGACACCGCTAGGGACGGCGACAGGCTCCGCGTCCCCGTCGACGCTAAGCGCGGCTGCCCCGTCGACCTCTGGCGCAGCAATGCCATCCGTGAACAGCGTGGCGTCCTCGACGCCGCGGGCGACCTCCGAGCCGTACGCTGCGGATGGACGCGTGGCGGTGAGGAGACTCGAGTCGACGTAGGAGCGCAACGCGGAAACGGTCCCGCTCCGGCGGGACCATCTTTCTCTTTGTCTTGATACCGCAGCGCTCTGTTAGTTGTGGCCATTCACGTCGACGGCACGAAAGCCGTAAGACCCGACGCCTTACATATGGACTCCAAGACGGCAATCGTCCGACGCCCTTCCTCTCCTGGTACCGGGACGGGAGCTCCCGCTACCACCGCGTTTACGAACTGCTCGACCAGCTCGCCGTGCCCGTAGAGCTGGTGACGTGCGGCATAGAGAGCCCCGGATTTCACCGAGCCCGCGATTATCTGGGCAATCCCTCCGATCGTCTGACTGAGGACTTCGCCCGGAGTGTGGGCTCCGCCGTGGCCGAGCACCACGAGCTGGTCTCGAAAGAGGTCGATGAGGTAGCTCTCCTCCGATCCGACGATTCCGAATCCCCACTCCGCGCGGGATGCGTTGAACGTCATCGTGAGCACGCCGATACCGGGGTTCCCCCGGAGGATTGCCACCACGTTCTGCGTCCGCTGAACCGCCGCGACATCCGCAACGAGAGATTCGGCGTGCACGACTTGCGGCTCCCGAGGGCCGAGGAATCGGCGACTCAAGTACGTGAGGTGCGGTGCTTCATCGAAGAACAGTTGGCCGGGGAGGGCCTCGTACCAGTCCGGGAGGCGGCGACGCGGCGTGCTCATTTGGAATCCAATGACGGACTCGACCCGACCGGCGCGTCCGGAATCGACACGTCGGGACGCCTCCGCCACCGCGCGACTGAACAGGAAGTTGTGCGAGACGCAGAGCTGCCGTCCGCTGCGCTCTGCGGCGTTGCACATCGCGCGGCAGTCTGCCTCGGACATTGCCATCGGCTTCTCGACGAGTACGTTCGCGCCGGCTTCGAGCGCCAGGATTGTCTGAGAGGCATGGAGCCAGGGCGGGGTGCACACGCTGACGACATCGAGCCGCTCCTTCGACAGCATCTCGTCGAGTTCTCGGGAGTACGATCGAGCGTGGGCGTACTTCGCAAGCGCCTCGGCTCGTTCGGACTTTCGGTCATACACCGCGGCAATTTCCGCGACCCCGGAGCGTCGATACGCAGGCATATGACGATGCCGAGAAACCCAACCGCAGCCGACGATCCCAACCCGGAGGCGCCTCAGGAGGCGACCTCCTCGTACACCCGCTGGTACATGCGGCTGACCCGCTCCCAGGTCATTTGACGTTCCGCCCATTCTCGCGCACGCCGTCCCATCGCCGCGGCCTGCCCTCGATTCGTAAGCACATGGATGAGCCCGTCCTCCAGCGCTTCCACGTCCCCGGGCCCCATAAGCATTCCCGTTTCACCGTCGGCGATGAGATCCGTGGTTCCCCCGACGCGGGTCGCCAGGATCGGTCTCCCGCACGCCATCGCCTCCATGACAGCCAGTGGCATCCCTTCGGTCAGCGACGGGCGCACCACGACGCCGGCCCGCTGGATCACGGGCACCACGTCGGGAACTTTCCCGAGAATCCGCACGTTCCCATTCAGTCCCAGTTCGCGCATCCGACGTGCCATCGAAGCTCGAAGAGGCCCCTCACCGACGAAAGCAAACGTGGCCTCCGGGATTTCCGACATCACTCGCGGAATCGCCTCGATGAGGTATTGAGGACCCTTATTTCTCGACAGACGCCCGAGGAACAAGACGGATCGATCGGTCTCCGGCTCTCCCTCCAACGTGGCGGCGGGACGAAATCGCTCGACGTCAACCGAGTTCGGAACGATTTGAATCGGCGCGTTGGCTCCGAGGTCCGCTGCGTGTTCCGCGACGGATGGCGAGACGACGGTTACCGCCTTTGATCTCCGTAGAATGAACCGTCCGACGGTCCGCTCGTACACGCGCCCGACGGCACCCGTCAATCCGCTGAGATTGGCGAGGGACCCAACATGCATCGTGGTGATGATTGGTGCCTTCGGACGACTCAGTGCGGTCAGAAAACTCAGAAGGAAAAAGATGTTATGCGTGTGGATTACGTCTGCATCCTCAAAAAAACGGCGAATGCCCAAGCCCGCGTCCACGGCCGCGGGAACCCCGACCATCGGCTGGAGATTAACGTTTGGAATGCGGACGATTTCAATTCCATCGGTCACTTCCTTCGAGGGCCAGCCATCCGGATTGAAGGTAACGACGCGGACCTCGTGACCGAACTTCAGCAAGTTGTGGGCGAGTTCTTCGACGACGCGTTCGACGCCGCCGCCAACATGCGGGAAATAGTAATCACTCACGAGGACGATCCTCAAGGGCTCCTCCTCCGTGCGAGCAGTGCGTGAATCGGTGTAGATTGGGTGAGGAATCGGCACGGTGAGTGTTACGTGCGCTCTGAAGTATTGAGTGGAACCTCGAACCACACCGACAGGACGAACCGAGAGAAGACGGCGCGGATCGATGGCGGTTCCGGCGCCGCCCTCTCACCGGGTAAAGCTCACGCATCAATCGAACACCGCCCAAGCCCTTTCCTCCCTCATCCTCCTTGATGAGACGCACTTTTTGGGCAGAGTCGGAGTAGCTGACGTCGTATTAAATCATTCGCGGCGTCCTCCGAAATGTTCCCGTAAATGATAACACGCAAGTGATCGGGCGATGGAAAACTCTCCGCCGGAAGTGAAGCCGCCCGTATCTGAATCGAGCGAGCCGGGACAAAGCGCCATGCTCAAAACTGCCCGATCGACGAAAATCCTGGAACGTCCATCCGAGACATTTCGTCGGAAGCTTCACGTTGGAGACGGTGTCATCGAGACGCGTGCGAGGTGCGGTACGTTGTTCGGAAAATCGGTTATCCACACTCCTGCTCCATTGAATCCGCTAATTTGCAAGAGCCTAGTATCATTTTGGCAAACAGGAAGGGGGGCAGAATCGTTAAAAATATGGAACCGCTACCCTGGCTCGGGACAGGAGGCAGCAATGTCATTCAAATCTTACAGGGTAGCCTGGGTCATGGTAGCGCTCAGCCTCATCATTGTTTCAAGTTTCGCGTTGCTTGCTTCGTCGGGAGATCCCACAACATTCAAGGTAAGCGCCGCGGGGGACGCTTACGTGTCGACTGCAAACCCAACCGCAGCCTATGGGAAAGGCACCGATGTCTGGGTCTCGAAAGTTGGATCCGTCGAGAACTGGGGATATCTCTCATTCGATATCGCGTCCAAGCTACCCGCAGGTGTGGCCGTCGTAAGAGCTCGGATCAGACTGCTCGTGGACCAAAGCTACGGGGCCTTCCCTGCACAGACGGTGGCCGGTCGGCTTCTAGCTGACTTCAACGAGGCAACCGTAACATACAATACCGCACCTGCGGCGACTTTCGACGCATCCACGAACACCGTTTTCGACAAGAGGCCGATGCTTGGCTTCACGGTCTTCGTCGACGTGACGAAGCAGCTTCAGGCGTGGCGAAGCAGCGGGCAGAGGACGCTGTTCGGCCTCGTGCTGACCATGGGTCCCGCGACGGCCAATGCGGGAATCGCGTTCGCGAGTCGTGAAAACTCACTTCTGGACGGGCCGGTGCTCCAGATATTCACGGTACCTCCCGGCCAATACGGGTACAGCATTTCACCCCGAGAAACGTTCGGCGTCCGAAGTGCGAACTGAAGTGGAGCCACGCCGGGTCTTTGGCTGGGCCGTAGACAAGTCGTGCAAGTTCGCTCGCCGAGTTTCGGAATGAGGACTTAAAAACCGGACCCTCGGCGGTCCTTTTGTCCGGTCCGACCGCGATCGATGTGTCTTGCCCGTTCGTCCACTCGTAGCGGGATTCGGAGCTTCGGAGTTCGGCGCAATGGCACGGGCGAGCAGGTTCATATCTCGTTTCCTCCTTACGTAGAGAAAGATCACTGGCTCGAGTTTCAGATGGAGAACCCGCAGCGAGACGGCCATCATTGGTTACTGCCCCCGATTGCCTCGGTTGATAAGGGCGAGGCTGGACCTCGGGAAGGACCTTTGATCGCGCTGGATGACCGCATAGCGCTCTTGGCAATCCTCTTAGTCGCTGCCGGTGTCGCCGCCGGGACCCTGTGGGCTTTGTCGCAGACGATCGATCTCTATTTCCCCGCGGATGCCGGAGAATACGCTGCAGATGCGAGGGCGCTCCTCGGTGTGGGTGTCAGGGAGATACGCCACGCCCCTCTATTCCCGCTGCTCGTTGCGCTTTCCCTCGGACCGCTTGGCCCCGTCTCGTCCACGCAACTCAGCATGGCCATCGCGATATTCCTACTCCCCATCAGCCTGTTTCTCATGGTCCGTCAATGGCTTCCGATTGTCCCGAGCTTGATTGCTGGCTCCGTCGCTGCTCTTACTCCAATGACGGCAGATCTCGTAGGGTGGGCCGGCGGTGCCACATTCATCGGATTGGACATGATGGTGCTGACAATTGCGACGATGGAGGCTTGGCTGCGCGAGAAAGGAAAGCAAGGGCCATACGTCGGACTATTCGCAGGCCTTACCGTGATGGCGCACCCGTTCGTGGCCGCGGGGATGTTTCTCGTTCTCGCCATCCGATGGACCCAGCACGCGCTGTCGCGCCGACACTTTTCCACCGATTGGAGCGCCCTTGGACTTCGGGGCTTCCTTTCCTTCTTTGTGGTTGTCACGCTCCTTTTCGGCACCGCCGCCGGGTACTATATCAGTCTGCGAGGGACGGCCGCGAGTGTTTCTCTCGACATTTTCCGGGCCTGGGACGTTCTCTTTTGGGGCACGCGTGGTAACCTTGCGATCCTTTTTTTCATCTTGCTCGCCTTGGCCCTTCCACTACAGATTGTCCGCTCCATCATACTCCTCGTGACAATCCCGCTTGGCGCGATCGCCTTTCTCATTCCTCTCCTATTATCCTGGGACATTACCTACAATCTGAGAGTCGTCTACTTTCTTCCGATCTTGGTGGCTGTGGGGGTTGGCCTCCTTTCGCAGCTGACGCTCGAGACCATCGAGGACCGAGGCGTTTCGCGAACATTCCTGTCCATCGGTGCAGCAGCCCTCCTGGTTGCTGCGCCGATTGCCGCGACGTACGGCTTTGGCTACACCCAGTGGACACAGGTCGATTCCAGTTACTATCAGCGCATTCATTCGGAGGACCTCCCCGCATTCGAGAATCTGGGCAGGGGACAAGGGACCGTTGCTACTTCCTGGTCTCGAGGACTGTATGATGAAGGGAAAGTCAACGGATGGTTCGTGGAAGGCCTGAGCAATCGGCCCGCAGTAGGACCGGGTGCTCCGTGGACATGGACCCTGGCGAACGTTGGGGAATCAGAACTCGACCTTCAGCGTTTCTTTTCAGGGACCGCGGGAATCGAGAACGGGGCCATCCAAGCCTCAGTGTCACCCACGGGACATCTGACGGACCCCGCGATCCAGGTCGATGTGGCCGGTTTCTACTATCCGCTGGCTTACCTCAACAGTTTGAGCAACGGCTATCCCGCGCCGGTCACTCCGGGCGTTGTCCCGACGGTCGGCTCCGACACGATCGAGTTCAGGCAACCCTCGACGAACTCAAGCAGGGTGGTCATCGAGCGCATTCAGCTGAATCAAACCCATGTGATCGTGAGCTTCAGCCTGGCAGGTGGTTCCCCGGGTCTTGGCGACTGGGAGGTGTGGATTTGGCCCGCCTACTTTGTCGACTGGGCGATCATCGATGTCGGGTTGACCAGTCTCACAACTCGAGTCGACTACCGGACGGGCTCGGTCTCGGCGAACTATTCGGTTCTCGATCCGGGCTCAACGCTGAGGTACTACGAATCCCATCCGGTTTGGGGGATCCCAGCAATCGCGGTTCGGCGTTCCCAGGCCGCGTCGGTCTCCTTCGAAATCACGGTGGCAGGTACCGATCCAGTGAGAACCCTTCGTCAATTTGATGAGAAAAACATCGCGGGGGAGTTGTCCATTACAACCGTCCTCGTGTGGAAGGACACCGGCTGGATGTTTCGGTTTGACAATCAGGCATGCTATCGGCGCTCATTCGAGACACCGAATCTCGTCGTCTACGAGGTTGAGCCAGCGTGTCGAAGTTGAGAGAGGGACTCGGTTCGTCGCCGGACATCTGGATGGCAGAAGATGGCCGTAATTCCTAGGTGGCCGCCACGCGCTTTCGACCGAATATGTGGATGTATGCGGCGTACTTCGACAATCCTGGCAGCACGCGCAACAGCCGTCGGTCAAACTCATCGAAATGACGAAGGGCTTTCTCACTCGCAAACCCCGAAATTCGGACGCGTGGGACAATGAATGGAACCGCGTACGTTAGGAGGAAATGAGGGCTGACCTCGGAGAGATCCCAATAGTCCCGTACAGAACGCTGATACTCCTCCCAGCTCAGAGGCCGTTCGTTTGCATCGTGCCACGTAGTCGGAAACAGTCTTCGGGCCATCGCGTACACAGGGTTTCCAGCGAGTGGTTCCTGAAGTAACAGAAGACCTTCCGGCCTCAGGACCCGACTGATCTCGGCCAACGCTTCCCGGAGGTCATCGGGCACGTGGTGCAGGGTGGCTCGGGCCGCGGCTCCGTCGAAGACTCCGTCTTTGAACGGAAGGCGGCGGACGTCTGCTCGTACGGAATTCGCTTCTGAAGGGACGAGCCTCAGGGCATCGCGATTGATGTCCAAGACGACCACCCGACAGCCTTTCTCGGCAAGTGGACCTGTAAGACTCCCGTCATCCCCGCCTACATCAAGTATCGTAGGCCTCGGAGAGCTCTCAAGAAATTTCTGCGTCTTGCTGTCCAATACCGCCCAGAACAGCTGGTGGGCTTTCTTATCCCGCATCCACTCGAGTGTCACCGAATCATCATCTCGTATGCAACGCGTCCTCGCCTTTTATGCATCGCCCCCGCGAAATTCAACTGGCACAATGGAAGGTACGAGTGTCGTCCCTCCGAAATTTTCCTCCAGGACCAGAGCGATGGGACACCGGCACTGGATTCGGGCTCGGAGGAACCGAGGAGGTTTCAGGCCAAGACTCAAGTACACCGAAACCCCTAGCCTGGCCGCGGCGGGAGGAGACGCTTCGTTCGCTTTCGGCAATCGCTCCCTGGCTTGGATTTTCGTCGCGGTAAGTGCAACGATGGTCTTCGCGATTAGCGTGGTTCCGGCGCTACAACTAAGTTCAAGGACGTTCAACGCGTCGGCCTCGGGTGATACCTACCTCTCGAGTTATGCTCCGTCGAGCACCTATGGCACCGCACCCGTCCTCCGGGTGTCACACGCCGGGGGCGACGAGAACTGGACGCTGATTCAGTTCGACATTACTGGAAAGCTCCGACCTGGCGACCTCGTCGTGCAAGCGAGGATGCGGCTTACAGTGAGCGATGCGAATGCCCCCCGTTGGCCCGTCGTCGTGACGACCGGACGAACGCTGACGGTGTGGCAGGAAAATGCAACGACGTTTGAGACGACTCCCCTCTTCTCTTTCGACACGAGCACTGCGACCGTCGTCGGCACCGCCGGGGCGCCCTCCCGAGGAACCACCGTCTGGATTGACCTCACGAAGCAGATGCGTCGCTGGCACTCTTACGCCGGCCCTTCGAACTTCGGGACCGTGCTCATTATGGGCCCGACCGGGGCGAACGGGGCAATCGGATTCGCAAGCCGAGACAACGTCAATCTTGAGAAGCCATTAATTGAGGTGACCTTTCAACCGGGCCCAAGGAGCCAGTACGGGTATGCCTTGGGATTCGTCGGGGTTGCCATGGCTCGGCCTGAGTAAAAATCCCTTGGAGGCGTGCGAAAGGGTTTAGCGCCCGGAACGGCTGTGCCGTCCGGATGGAGCGTGTCAAGGCGGCCCGCGGCACGTCCTTGCGCTGCCGGAGCTGGCGGCAAGAGGCCATCCTCCGGATGCTCGAGAACAACCTCGAAAACGCGGAGAAGCCCGAGGAGCTCATCATTTATGGCGGGACCGGTAAGGCCGCCCGGAGCTGGGAATCGTTCCACCGGATCGTCGAGGTCCTCCGTACTCTCGGCGACGACGAGACGCTCATCATCCAAAGCGGAAAGCCGGTCGCCGTCTTCACGACACATCGAGACGCGCCGCGAGTCCTCATCGCGAATGCGCACCTCGTGCCGAAATGGTCGAATTGGGAGACGTTCCGCGAACTGGAAAAGCTCGGCCTCACGATGTACGGTCAGATGACAGCCGGCGGATGGTCGTACATCGGATCCCAAGGAATCGTCCAAGGGACGTACGAGACCTTCGCCAGGTGTGCCCGGAAGCATTTCGGTGGCTCGTTGAAGGGCCGACTCGTCCTGACAGGCGGAATGGGTGGCATGGGGGGCGCGCAGCCCCTCGCGGTGAAGATGAACGAAGGCGTCTGCCTCGACGTCGAAGTCGAAGAGGCCCGCATCCGCCGTCGCGTGGCGAACAAGTATTGCGACCGGTTCGTCTCCGATCTCGATGAGGCTCTCGAAATGGCCCTCGCTGCGAAATCGGAGGGGGCGCCGCTCTCGATCGGCCTAGTCGGCAATTGCGCGGAGGTCCATCCCGAACTCGTGCGGCGGGGGATCCGACCGGACGTCGTGACGGACCAGACGAGCGCGCACGATCCACTCGGCGGCTATATTCCGAAGGGGCTGACCGTCGAAACCGCGGCCGAACTCCGGACTCGCGATCCGCAGGAATATTTGCAGCGGTCCCGGGAGTCGATCGCGATTCACGTCCGAGCCATGCTCGAGTTCCTCCGGGCCGGGAGTGTCGTGTTCGACTACGGGAACAACATCCGAGGACAGGCGCAGGAGGCGGGGGTCGCGGACGCGTTCGCGTTCCAGGGTTTTGTCCCCCTCTACATCCGCCCCTTGTTCGCCGAAGGCCGAGGCCCGTTCCGCTGGGTCGCGGTGACCGGAGACCCGAACGACATCATCAAGACGGACAGCGTCGTGCTACGGGAGTTCCCGAAGGACGAGACCTTGGCTCGCTGGATCCGTCTCGCCGAGAAGTTCTTGCCGTGGGAAGGCCTGCCGGCCCGGGTCTGCTGGCTCGGGTATGGTGAGCGAGCCCAATTCGGACGAGCGATCAACCGCATGGTGGCATCGGGCGAGTTGAGCGGCCCGATCGTAATCACGCGGGACCATCTCGACGCCGGCTCGGTCGCGTCTCCCTACCGCGAGACGGAGGGGATGCGGGACGGATCCGACGCAATCGCGGACTGGCCGATCTTGAACGCCCTCCTGAACACCGCGGCAGGGGCGGACCTGGTCGCGGTGCACAACGGGGGAGGCGTGGGGATTGGGTATTCGACCCATGCGGGCGCCCTCGTCGTGTGCGACGGCACGGAGGATGCGGACCGACGGATCGGCCGGGCCCTCACCACGGACCCGGGGATGGGCGTCGTGCGACACGCGGACGCCGGATACCCGGAAGCGGTCCGCTTCGCGAAAGACCACGACATACGGATGCCGTCCCTCGAGTGAACGAATGCCGGAACGGTCACATCCCGCCGTCACGGTCGACGGCCTCGTTCTGGTCGACGGGAAGCTGGTTGCCATCCGTCGCGGCAACGAACCGTTCCGCGGCATGCCCGCCCTCCCAGGCGGTTTCGTCGAGCTCGGCGAGACGACCCTCGAGGCGGTCGTCCGAGAGGTCCGGGAGGAGACCGGGCTCGAGACGAAGGTCCTTCGGTTAGTCGGCGTGTTCTCGGATCCCGGTCGTGACCCTCGAGGCCACACGGTCACGATTGCGTACGCTCTGGAGTCAATCGGCGGTCGGCTCAACGCGGGGAGCGATGCATCCGCGATCGTCCTCGTGGATCCCGACGACCCGCCGAAAATGGCCTTCGACCACAATGAAATCGTACACAAGTGGCGAGG
>Ga0209234_1000096_pt1 | contig 22347 bp, 24 predicted proteins | sample GraSoi013_1_20cm_2_FD_185816 | JGI IMG/M metagenome (GOLD analysis project Ga0209234, IMG submission 185816) | Grasslands soil microbial communities from the Angelo Coastal Reserve, California, USA - Sample 08_20_2013_1_20cm (SPAdes) (version 2) | ecosystem: Environmental > Terrestrial > Soil >... | reverse complement strand
CGAACATCGACCTCGCGTGGGACGAGATCGGCTACTTTCAGATCGGGGACAATCCCGGTCGCAAAGAGCCGGGGACGGGCGAGGTCAACTGGCGCAACGTGTTCCGCCACATCCGCGCGAAGGGCTACACGGGCATTCTCGGGACGGAGCACGGCAACTCGCTGCCCGGACGTGAGGGCGAGCAAGCGGTGATCGACGCCTACGTGGCGGCGGCCGGCACGGTGGGCATGCCATCGCGGGCACCGTCGAGGAGCAGGTCGGGTGGCTGCGCGAGGCCGGCTTCGCCACCGCTGACTGCGTCTGGAAGGAGCTGCAGGTCGCACTCACGGTCGGCGTGCGTGATCACCTCCACCTGCGGAAACTCCTCGCGCACCATCGCCGCCGACCCGTCCGCGCGCCTGGCCCTGCTGCTCGGCTCGGCGGCCGCATTCGGCGTCCACCGGTTCCGGTTCTTCGGCCGGGAGGCCGTTTCGCTGCTCCTGGTGCTGCCGCTCTCGCTGCCGCACGGCGATCAACGCGTACTCGGGTATCGCATTGGTCCGATCGCCTACATCACGGACGTCAAAACGATTCCCGATGACGCCATCGCGGCGCTGGCGCATCTCGACGTGCTCGTGCTGAACGCGCTGCTGTCGCGACCGCATCCGCTGCATCTCTCGGTGCCGGAAGCGGTGGCCGTTGCGCAACGCATCGGCGCGCGGCGCACGCTCTTCACGCATCTCACGCACGAAAACACGCACGCCGCGCTCGCGGCGAAGCTGCCGGCCGGGATTGCGCCCGCGTACGACGGACTGGTTATCGAAGTGGACGAGGCATAGATTTTCTCGCATGCTGCAGCAGTTCGACGATCCCGCCGCCCGCCAAAGCTCGAAGATGGATGCGCTGGTGCGCGATGCGGTGTTCGGCAACGAAGACGCCAAAGTGCAGGCTCGGTGGATGCTGTGGGAAATCGGCCAGCGCGCCGGCGTCCGCCCCGCGTCGATCCACGAGCTCTACCTGGCGCGCGGTCGTGGGGAAGTCACTCCGTTCACCACACCGGCGATCAACGTTCGCATTTTGTCCTACGACACGGGCCGAGCGATTTTTCGCGCGGCGAAACGCCTCGATGTCGGCGCCGTGATCTGCGAGATCGCCCGCAGCGAAATCGCCTATACCGATCAGCGTCCGGCGGAGTACGTCGCCGTGATGACGGCCGCGGCGCTGCGCGAAGGATTCAAGGGGCCGCTGTTCATTCAGGGCGACCACGTACAGGTCAACGCCAAGAAGTACGGCGCCGACGCCGAGGGTGAGCTCAAGGCGCTCCGCGCATTGATCGAGGAAGAGCTCCACGCAGGGTTCTACAACATCGACATCGATACCTCGACGCTGGTGGATCTTGCCCAGCCGAATCTCGACGAGCAACAGCGGACCAACTACGAGCGCGCGGCCGAGCTGACGCAGTTCATTCGCGAGCGCCAGCCCGACGACGTGACCGTGTCGGTGGGCGCGGAGATCGGCGAAGTCGGCGGCAAGAACAGCGACGTGCACGAGCTGCAGGCGTTCATGGAAGGCTACAACCGCACGATCCGGCGGCTCGGAACCGCACCCGGCATTTCGAAAATCTCGGTGCAGACGGGGACGAGCCACGGCGGCGTCGTCCTTCCCGACGGCAAGATCGCGAAGGTGCAGCTCGATCTGGCGGCGCTGAAGGCGCTGTCGCATGACGCCCGTACGAAATACGGACTCGGCGGCGCGGTGCAGCACGGCGCGTCGACGCTGCCGCCCGAGGCGTTCTCGCAGTTCCCCGCCTGTGAAGCGGTGGAGATCCACCTGGCCACGAATTTCCAAACGCTCGTATTCGATCATCCGGCACTCCCCGCCGATCTGCGGCGCGACGTGAACGCCTGGGTGAAAACCGAAGCCAAAGACGAATGGAAAAAGGGCGACACCGAAGAGCAGTTCATTTATAAGAGCCGCAAGAAAGCGATCGGGCCGTTCAAGCGACGCTTCTGGGATCTGCCGGCCGACGTCCGCGCCGCGATCGGCGCCGACCTGGAAAAGACGTTCGCGTTCCTGTTCGAGCAGCTGCGAGTGAAGGGGACGCGTGCGGCCACCGACCGGTACGTGCAACCGAAGCTCGCGTCGCATGCGGCGCCACGGGGCGCGCTGGTCGCAGCGCCCGATGACGCGGAGGCGGGAGAATGAGCGAACGCAGCGGCGGAGGGTTCGGAGCGTTCTTATTCGGGATCGCGCTGGGCGCGGTCGCCGGATTTCTGTTCGCGCCCGAAGGCGGCGAAGGTACGCGCCGGCGCGTGGGCAAAGGACTCCGCAGCCTGAAAGAGCTGGCCGAAGAGAAGGTGGATGAGGTCCGCGGGCTCCTGAAGGAAGCGGAAGAAGAAGAAGGAGAGGAGCCCGAAGAGGAGGAGGAAGAAGAGCCCGAGATCGCCACGCGCGAGCAGCTGCGGCGCCGTCTCGAAGCGGCGCGCCGCCGGCGGAGTCGGGCCGCGCGGCCGACGCCCCCCGTTGCTCCCGCGTCCGAAGAGGAGGACGAACCGCTCGCGTGAATGGGGCGGGCGGGGGGGAAGGCGGCTGGCATCGCACGGTCACCGGCGTCGTCCGTCGTACTCTCGAAGCCGCCTACGAAGACAACATCCCATTTCTCGCCAGCGCCGTCTCGTTCGACATCCTGCTCACCGCCATCCCCTTCGTCGGCCTGGTCCTCGCCGTCGTTGGCTATCTCGTCGAGTATCAGGTCGCCATTCACCAGCTCAACGTCCACGAGCTGCTGCAGCGCTTTCTTCCCGATTCCAGTGAAGGCACGACCGACACCTTCGAATTCATCGAACGTGCGCTCGGCGACCTCGTCGCGCGTCGTGGCGGCCTCACGCTGCTCGCCGCGCCCCTGTTCCTCTGGTTCTCGACTCGTATGTTCGGAGGACTGCGTGCGGCCCTGAACGAGGTATTTGACACCGAGGAGAATCGCCCCTGGCCCGTTGCCAAGCTCACCGATCTGGCGATGGTCTTCGCGGCCGGAACGCTGTTCCTGGCCAACGCCTTCGCGTCGACCGGGCGCGGCGTCGACTCGCAGCTCGGCACGCTGGTGTTCAGCACCCTCTTGTTCTTCATCATCTTCAAGTTTTTGCCCAGCCGGCGGATTTATTGGCGCACGGGCCTTGTGGCGTCGCTGTTCTGCGCCGTGGGGTTCGAAGTCGCCAAGCGTCTGTACACGCTCTATGTCGCGCACTTCGTCACGTTCAATCGCGTGGCGTCGGACGCCAACTTGATCGCCGTGTTGTTATTGCTGCTGTGGATTTACTACACGGCGTACGTTTTTCTGCTGGGCGGCGAAGTTGCCGAAACGTACGATCTGATGCGAATGCGGCGCCTGCAACGGGTGCGGCTCGGATGAATGTCATCGATCTGCGCTCGGATACCGTCACCAAGCCGTCCGCCGCACTGAGCTCGAAGGCGCGGCGGCCATCATCGGAGAGACGCCGCGGTGACTGATCGCTCCGCGCCGAAGCTTCAGGCAATGCCGACAGAGCGGTCGATCCTCTGGAATCCGTCACTACCTGGAGCGCGTCCATCGGGGGGCCGGGCGCCGTATCCGATTTTCTTCCAGCAGGAGGCCGTCATCGCGCTGCAGGAGCATCTCAAAAGCTCCCCCACGCAAGCGATCTTCGGCTTTCTGATCGGTGACGTATATCGCGATCCCGAAACTGGTGTGCTGTACATCGTGATCGATAAGACCTTGAAGCTCAGTCAACCTATTTACGGCGATAAGACCGAAGTCGTGGTCTCACGGTTATGGGATCGAATGCAGCAGCAGTTGGCGAAGGCGGCGGGGTCGTTGCTCGGTTGGTACCACAGCCACCCGGGGCAGGGCGGATACCTCACGGCCCACGACGTTGAAACGCACGAGAAATTTTTCACCGATCCGTGGCAGGTTGCCGTCCTCGTTGCCGCCGAGGCTGGTGGCGTAACCGGAAAATTCTTTCGCGCATCACAAGACGGCGATTGGCACAAGACGCCGCAGTCGTTCTACGAGCTCCTGCAGCCTGATTCGATCAAACCGGATGGAAAGAAGCGGTCGTTCATTACGTGGCGGAATCACAAGGCCTTCGGACCGAGTCTGAAAGGACCGCCGCCGCCAAAACAAGCCGCGGCTCAGGCGCCTCCGGAACCAGAGCCCGAAGAGCCGGAAGAAGAGGAAGAAGCGGCCGCGCCGGAACCGCCGGCGCCACGGTCGCCACCGCCGCCACCGCCGCCCGCGGCCGATGTCGAACGTGGTTTCCGCATCATGCGCTCGAGCGCGGATGATATTCCCGTCGTTCGCACGAGCGCGGACGACGAGCCGGCGCCCGCGCCGCAACCAGAGCCCCCACCGCCGCCGGCTCCGCCGCCGCCGCCGCCGCGCAAGACGGTATCAACGAAGAGACCGACGGCGCCGGTTTTCGTGCCGGACGAGGAGCCACCAGCTCCGCAACCGCCTCCGCAGCGCTCCTCCGATGAGATACCGTGGCAGGTGACGCCTGAGTCTGTGGCCGCGATTCCGCCGGAAATCGCGGCACCTGCGCCCCCATCGCCACGGCGCACGCCCACCCACACATTTCGGTTGCTCGAGCCGGAGTCGGAGAAAAGGCCCGCGCCACGCCCTCGCCGGCGCAGACCGCGCGGCTACTGGAAGAAGCGGTTCGTGCTGTTGGTGGTGTTGGTCGGCATAGGCGCCGGCGCGTATTGGTACGTCAAGATCCGGAATCCAGCGGAGCCCTTGCCTTGGGCGGGTTTGCTCGATCGCGCGAAGAAGCTGGTCGCTCGGGTAACGGCGCCGTCGCCCGCAGCCCGCCGTCCAGCGCCGCGTCGCACCCAGTCAGGCAATACGCAACCCGCGCCCGCCGCGCCCGCCGCCGCGCCACTGGCCCCGCCACCGCCGTCGCCCTTTGCGCGCTTTGATCGCCTGAGTGACTCCTTATCGCGGGCAGTGCGCAGTTTCCAGGATCGCGCGTCGCTGGTCGCTGGCGGTCGAATGGACTGTGGCGGTCTTTCCAGTGGACTCGTCACGATCGAAAATCTCTGGATCACGTACAACACGGAGCGGCGCGCCCGCATGGCAGCCTTCGATCCTCGGCGCGCTTCGCAGGATCAGGCCTTGTACGCGGCGGTCGATTCGGTCGAGAGCCGATTCGAACAGTCGGGGTGCCGGCGCCCATGAACCTGGTCGTCGCGCTCTTGCTGGTAACGCAGGGCGGCGCACCGCTGCGGAAGAGCGACCTCGTGCGACTGCTTTCCGGTTCCGCGATGTCATCCGTGGAATTGGCGCAGCTCGTTGGCCATCACTGCCTGACATTCGAGCCAACCGATCGCGACCGCAGCGACGGCGCTGCTTGAACTGCGCGGCGCCGTGGCCGACGCCCGGATTTTTCGTGTGTTGCGCGTCACGCAGGATAGTCTGGCCGGCACGATCGCGCTGAGGGCCGATCAAGCGGGCACGACGAGTCTCGCCGTCATCGCAAATGGACTACGCCAGTATCTCACGATTACCGTACCGCCGAGAGTCGCCCCGGGAGAGGTGGATTGCCCCTGAGGGCGAATGTCCAATGTAGAATGATCAATGTTCAATGATCATTGGGCATTGATTATTGATCATTGAACATTGGATATTTCACTCGCCCCAGGTCCGCAGGCTTTCCGCTCGTGAACCGCGTCAGGCCCCCGCAGGGAGCAGCGCTAAACGATGTCGGGATTCGTTGCGGGGTGCCTGGGGCAACTCACATCTAAACGCGGAACGCCGAACGCGGAATGGGAAACATGAATCCTGTTCCGCGTTCCGACTTCCGCATTCCGCGTTAGATTCCCGAGAATGATCGCCCTCGCGCGCAAATACCGGCCCAAGCGATTCGCCGACTTGATCGTCCAGGACCACGTCGCCACGGCGCTGCGCGGCGCCGTTGCCCAGGGTCGCGTGGCCCACGGCTACCTTTTTGCCGGGCCGCGCGGCGTCGGAAAGACCACGGCGGCCCGTATCCTCGCGATGGCGTTGAATTGCGAGCAGCGGTCGGCCGGCGGCGAACCCTGCGGTGTGTGCGACTCCTGCAGCCGGATTTGGACTGGTGCCGCCAATCTCGACGTCGTAGAGCTCGACGCCGCTTCCAACCGCGGCGTCGATGACGCGCGCGACCTGCGCGAGCGCGCGATGTACGCGGCGAGCACCGACACCAGCTCGAAGGTCTATATCGTCGACGAAGCGCACATGCTCACACGAGAGGCCTGGAATGCGCTCCTCAAGATTCTCGAAGAGCCGCCGCCTCGCGTGGTATTCGTGTTCGCGACCACGGAACCGCAAAAGATCGCCAACACCGCCGCCCCGATTTTGTCGCGGCTGCAGCGGTTCGATTTCCGGCGCATTGGACCGCACGCCATCGTGACCAGGCTCAAACAGGTGGTCGAGCTGGAAAAGCTGCGCGTCGATGACGATGCGCTGCATCTCATCGCGCGCGGCGCGAACGGTGGAATGCGGGATGCGCTGTCGCTGCTCGACCAGGTACTCTCATTCGGTGAGGGCCCGGTGACCGCCGCTCGGGTCCGCGAAGTACTCGGGCTGGTTCCCGACGAGATGTATCGCGAAATGCTGCGCGCGATCGTCGAGCACGACGCCGGCGCGATGTTTCCGCTGGTCGAACGCCTCCTCGAAGCCGGCGCGGACCTCGGCGAATTCGTGAACGGCGCCGCCGAGACGCTGCGCGCCCTCTTGTTGGTGGGTGTTGGTGGGCAACCGGAAGGGGTGACGGAAGGGCTGCTGGCCGTGATCCGCCAATACGCACCGCAGCTCCCACCCGCCGATATCGTGCGGTTGCTGACGATTCTGAGCGAATCAGAAGAGCGGCTCAGCCGCAGCGCCAACACGCGACTCCTCGTCGAGGTGTTGCTGTTGAGATGGGCGATGCTGGACCGGACTGTCGAGCTATCAGAGGTACTCGAAGCGCTGGGGAAGGACGAAGGGGGAAAAGGGAAGGGTAACGCGGCCGCCCCTTCGCCGCCGGTTCAATCGCCGCCGCCTTATCAGCCGCCGCCTGATTCGCCGCCTGGGCAAAAACTCGAGCCGACACTCGCGAACGTCCGCTCAGTCTGGTCCGCCGTCGTCGCCGACGCGCGCACGCGGAGCCCGATGCTGGGCAGCCTGTTGGCGGAAGCCGAAGTGATCGCGGTCGACGGTCGCATGATAAGCTTGCGTCCCGGAAACGCGGGACATACAGAGGGACTCGATCGACAGCGCGAGACGATCGCGCAAAGTCTCGGCCGTTATGTCGCCGAGGCACCGCGGGTCAAGATCGCGGCCCCCGAAACCGGCACCGCGCCCACCCCCTCTGAAAGGCCGGAGCGGATGACCGAAGAGCGAGCCACTGCCGAGCGGTTGAAGACGCTGCGCGCGAAAGATCCGACCCTGAGCGCGGCCGTGGATGCATTAGATTTGGAGCTGCTCGAATAACTTGCTAACGCATCCACGCGGGGTAACTTTCGACGTATGGCGGATTTATCTAGCCTGCTCCAGCTCAGCCAGCAGATGCAGGGGCGGCTTACGGAGATCCAGACACAGCTGGCACAGCAGACCCTGACAGTGTCGGCCGGTGGCGGGATGGTGCAGGCCACGGTCGACGGGCGTGGACACATTCGCGCCATCAAGATCGATCCACAGGCGCTTAGCCAAGGCGACGTCGAGATGCTGGAAGATCTCGTGCTCGCCGCGGTGGCAGAGGCGCAGAAGCGCGCGGCCGAGCTGTACCAAGCCGAGGTGCGGAAGCTGGCGTCGGGGCTGCCGTTCCCCTTCCAGCTGCCGCTCTAGGCGGCCGGCCTTCGGTGTCCGCCATCGAGGAGCTCGTGGCGGAGCTCGCCAAGCTCCCCGGCATTGGGCGCAAGACCGCCCAGCGACTCACGTTCCATTTGCTGAAGCAGCCCGCGGAGGCCGCGGAGCGTTTGGCGGAGGCCATTCGGCGAGTCCGCGGGCAAGTCTTGGCGTGCGGAACCTGCGGCAATCTGGCCGATGAGGATCCGTGCCCAATTTGCCGCGACCCGCGTCGCGACGCGGCCACGCTGTGCGTGGTCGAGGAATCGGGCGATCTCAATGCGATCGAGCGAGCGGGGCGGTTTCGCGGTCGCTATCATGTGCTGGGCGGGCGGATCTCCCCGCTGGATGGCGTGGGCCCGGAAGACCTGCACCTGGAGCGTCTGCTCGTCCGGCTCGCCAACGGCTCTGAGGTGCGCGAAGTCATCGTCGCGACGAATCCATCGATGGAGGGTGAGGCGACGGCCACCTACCTCCAGCAGGTGTTGAAGCCGAGCGGGGTCCGCGTCACGCGCATCGCGCGTGGTCTGCCGGTAGGCGGCGACCTCGAGTACGCCGACGCGGTCACCATCGCGCAGGCGCTGGCGGCACGGCGCGACATGTCCGAAACCGACTGAGCTCTACGAGCGAGGAGGGGACGCATTGGCCGGGGCCGCAAGCTGGTCTTTTAACGAGAACGACTTCAAGCAAATCCAGACGCACCTGCAGGCGTTCCTCCGTGATTCGAACGCCCGGTGTGCGTTGCTCGTCGACCGCAATGGCCAGCTCGTCGCCACCGTCGGCGACACCCCGAAGTTCGATCCCACCGCGTTCGCCTCCCTCACCGCCGCCGACTTCAGCGCCAACGACCAACTCGCGAAGATGATCGGCGAAGCGGAATTCGCGTCACTCGTCCATCAGGGCGAGCGCGAATCGATGTATCTCGCCGACATCGCCAAGCGCGTGATTCTCGTCGTGCTGTTCGATCAGCGCGCGACGCTCGGCCTCGTCAAGCTCAAGGCCAAGGCAGTCGTCGGTGAGCTCAACAAAGTCTTCGAGGAGATGTTCAATCGCGTGGGCACGGGTCAGGCTCAGCAGAAGGGCCTGCTCGAAGGGGCGGAAGACGAAATTGACAAACTCTTCGGATAAGGGGACGCGGTCATGTCGATGATCAATTACGCGTCCCGCGAGATCAACTGTAAGCTGGTCTATTACGGCCCCGGGCTCGGCGGCAAGACGACCAATCTCGAGCACATCTATGGCAAGGTCTCGCCCAACACGCGCGGCAAGATGATTTCGCTTGCGACCGAAACGGAGCGGACGCTTTTCTTCGACTTTCTGCCGGTGGACCTCGGCACGATTCGCGGTTTCAAGACGCGCTTCCATCTCTACACCGTGCCGGGACAGGTCTACTACAACGCAAGCCGCAAGCTGATTCTCAAAGGTGTCGACGGCATCGTGTTCGTCGCGGACAGCCAGATCGAACGCATGGAAGCGAACGTCGAGTCGATGCAGAACCTCTATGACAACATGGCGGAGTATGGGTACGACCTGACCAAGATTCCGTTCGTGATCCAGTACAACAAACGTGATCTGCCGAACGCCGCTCCCATCAAGGATCTGCAGGCGTCGCTGAATCCGGGATGGCCGGTCGAGGACGCGGCTCGTCAGAAACAGACGCCCGATCCCGCGCACGCGGGAGAGAGTCTCGTCGAAAAGGTGGGCGGCGAATGGGTCGGCCGGGCGCCATATCACGAGGCCGTCGCGGTTCGCGGTGACGGCGTGTTCGACACTCTCAAGGCGGTCAGCAAGTCGGTCCTCAAAACGTTGAGCTAATGGCTGCTCCCGGTCCCTCTCGGTCCACCACGATGCGGTGGACGCTGCCGAACATCATCACGCTGGCGCGCATCTCTCTGACGCCCGTGATCGCCCTGCTTCCATTCATCCAGGGATATTGGCCCAAGGTCATCGCGTTCGTGGTGTTTCTCATCGCGGCATTCTCCGACCTGGTCGATGGTTGGGTGGCGCGGCGCTACGGGACCACCAGCGAGCTCGGCATGCTGCTCGATCCGATCGCCGACAAGTTGCTGTTGTTCGCCACGCTGATTCCCATTTTCTGGATGACGCGACATCCGACGATCCTCGTGGACTATCGCATTCCGTGGTGGGGCAGCCTCCCGCTATGGGTGGCGCTGCTCCTGGTGGGACGGGAGCTATTGATCACGGCCTTTCGCTTTTTTGCCAAGCGCCGCGGGATCGTCATTCCGGCAATGGGCGCCGGCAAACTCAAGGCCGTGGTCCAGAACGTCTTCATCGGCGCGACCATCGCCTGGTTCGCCTGGAAGGATGCCATCGCGGAGATGCATCTCGCCGGCACGTTCCGGAATTTCTGGGATCAGTTCCACGGCTGGTTTGTGTCCGTGACCCTCGCGGGCGCGATCGTGCTCACGGTGTATTCACTGCTCGTCTACCTGTACCGCTACCGGACACTCCTCAAAGTCGGCAAGTGAAGCTCGAGGTCGTCACCATCGGCACCGAGCTGTTGCTGGGACTCACCCCTGATACCAATGCCGCGGAGCTGGGACGGGCGCTGGCCGCGGCCGGCGTCGAGGTCGTTCGTCACAGCTCGGTCGCGGACCGCCCGGACGCGATTCGCGCCGCGGTGGCGGACGCGCTCGATCGCACGGGATTCGTGATCACGACCGGCGGCCTCGGGCCGACTCGCGACGACATGACGAAGCATGCCGTCGCAGAGCTCTTGGGAAAATCGCTGCAGCTGAACGAAACTGTGCTACGGTCGCTCGAAGAGCGGTTTCGGCGTCTTGGGCGGACGATGCCGGCGATCAATCGGAGCCAAGCCGAAGTCCCGACCGGCGCCACGGTGCTGCCGAACCCTCGGGGCACGGCTCCAGGGTTATGGATCGAAGATCACGGCCGCGTGGTGGTGCTGCTTCCCGGTGTCCCGTCGGAAATGCGCGGCCTGCTTGCCGAGGAGGTGCTTCCTCGGCTCGCGACGCGCGCGTCGGGACTGGTGATCCGGTCGCGAACCGTTCGCACAACGGGCATTGCCGAATCCGCACTCGCCGAGCGCGTCGGCTCGATCGAAGACGTCATCGCTCCCGTGACATTGGCATACCTGCCTTCGACCGATGGGGTGGACTTGCGTGTAACGGCGTGGCAATTGCCCGAGCATGAGGTCGAACGTCGTCTGGACGAAATTGTCTCGCTCCTGCGCGAGCGCGCAGGCGAGCATTGGTATGGTGACGATGGCGCCGATCTCGCCGCCACGGTCTTGCAGCAGCTCCGCACCCGGAAGACGCGGCTCGCCGTTGCCGAGTCGTGCACCGGCGGCCTGCTCAGCGGACGCATCACCGCGATACCGGGTTCCTCCGACGTTTTTGCCGGCGGCGTGGTCGCCTACGACGACGCCGTGAAGCGACAGATGCTCGACGTACCGGCCTCACTGCTCGACACATACGGAGCAGTGTCCGAGGACGTGGCGCGCGCCATGGCCATGGGCGCGCTGCACCGCTTCGGCGTCGGAGCCGGGCTCGCGGTAACCGGAATCGCTGGACCGAGTGGCGGATCGCCCGAGAAACCCGTCGGCACCGTGTGGGTGACCGCTGCGTTCGGTGGGCAGATACGCGCGCTCAAGCGCATTTTCCCCGGCGACCGCTCCGAGATTCGCGCTCGCGCCGCTCAGGCCGCGTTGGATTTGATGCGGCGTTTGATTGTCGAGACCCATTCGTGAACCGTGTCAACGCGCCGGACGGCACGCCGCTCGTGTATGACGTCTACGAGCCGCCGACTCCAACTCTAGCGGTGCTCTTTCTCCATGACTGGCGGCCGCCGCTCGGCGCCGAGCTGTTGACGCACCTGGGACGACGGCTCCAAGAATCCGGTCTCGCCGCGTACTTCATCGATCAGCGCGGTCACGGCCGCTCCGGTGGCCGTCGGGCGCATCTCTCGCGCTTTAGTCAGCTGCTGGGCGATCTGCAGGCCTTCCGACGAGCCGTGCGGCAGCGACAGGATATCCCGCAGGTTCTGGTGGGCGACGGTTTTGGTGGTTTGGTCGTGCTCCGGTATCTCGAGACGCAGCCCGGTGAGCCGCCCGCGGCAGCCGTCGTGTCGAATCCTTCAATTGCATGGCGGAGAAACCCCGCCATGTGGAAACGATGGGCGGCAAGATTTGCCGACCTGTGGCCTACGCTTCCCACCGGGCGGGGAGATGGATTCATGACCGCGGGTGCGCGCGCCGAATTGCAATGGGCGCAACGCGCGGTACTCACCGACTCGCAGCGCATCGAGCGGCCGCTGCTCTTCCTGCTCAGTGGCCATGATGACGCCATCGATGCGCCGCTCGCCCGACTGTTCGCCGAAAACCTGCCACTCCGCGCGATGGTGACGTGGTATCCGGAGCTGCCGCACGACGTTTTCGCTACGCGTCGCGTCGTGGATGATTTGATCAGCTTCGTCGCGACCTATCGCTCCTAGGAGTTCCGTCAAACGGGTGAGTAAACGCTGCACCCAACGCCCTCTGCCTTTAATCAGCCATCCGTGGTTAAAGTGCCATCCAAACAAGATTTGTCCACAACAAGGAGCTTCAATGAAACGGATGTCCTTGGGCGTGCTAGCCATCGCGGTGGCGCTTGGCTCCGCGGCACCCCTGCGCGCGCAGCTCATCCAGCGCACGGAAGGTTTTCGCTTTGGTCTCGGCGTGGGGGCAACTCTACCAATGGGCGACTACGGTCGCCTGGACAAGATGGGACTCAATCTGCTCGGCGTGTTTGAGACGCCGCTCGCGCATAGTCCATTGTACTTACGCGCGGACGGCATTTACTCGACGACCGCACATGAGGGCGTGAGCGGCACCACCTCGATCATTGGCGGCACCGCCAGCGCCCTTTATCATTTCAGTGCTCCGGCGGCGCAGGCGCGTCCTTATGCTCTGGCCGGGTTGGGTATCTATAACTTCGATGGCGCCGGCACCTTTGGTTCGCAAACCAAGATCGGCATCGCCGTCGGTGGTGGCGTAACGTTCAATATGGCCAGCCTCAATGCGTTCGCAGAGGCGAGATATCTCAGCATCCAGACCAGCGGCGGCTCCGCAACCCTGGTTCCGCTGACGATCGGCTTGATGTTCAATTACTAAGGGGAAAGTTTGGCCCCGGGCGATCCTCCTCGCGATCGTCCCGGGGGTTCCCTCCTGCATTTTGCTGCCTATCTTGTTGTCAGACTGAAAGTTCCAATCAATGACCAATAAACGGCACGCATCTCCGTCGCAACCGCCGCAATCGACCACTCCGCGCGCTCCTTCCCTGGATCCCGATACTGGGGAGCCGCTGGACGACGTCTCTGCTCCGACCTCCTCGTCCCTCCCGACCGCCAACGCATCGCAGAGCGGTGCGGGTGCCGAGACCGCGCCGACCGCGCCGTCGGAGGCCGATGTTTGGAAAGACCGGCATCTGCGACTCGCCGCCGAATTCGACAATTTCCGCAAACGCATTACGAAAGAGCGGAGCGAGATGTGGATGCGCGCGCAGGCAGACCTCGTCGCACGCCTCGCGGATGCGCTGGACGATTTGTCGCGATTCGCGCACATCGATCCGGCGGACATCGATGCCAAGACGTTGCATGAGGGCGTGGATCTGGTCGAACGAAAAGTCTGGAAAGAGCTCGAGGCGGCCGGCGTGACGCGCATCGATCGAGCCGGTGTGCCGTTTGACCCGAACGTCCATGAAGCGGTCACGACGCAGCCGGCGGCGAAACCGGAGGATGATCACACCGTAGGCCAGGTGGTGCAGCCTGGGTATAAGATGCGCGACATCCTGCTACGTCCGGCGCGCGTGGTGGTGCTGACGTGGCAAGGTAAGTAATGGCCGCACAGCGCGACTATTACCAGTTGTTAGGAGTCGCTGAAACAGCTACCACGGACGAAATCAAGAAGGCGTTTCGCCGGCTGGCAAAGCAGTACCATCCCGATCGCAATCCCAACAATCCGCAAGCGGCAGATCGCTTCAAGGAGATCAACGAAGCGCACGACGTGTTGAGCGACCCCGAGAAGCGGAAGAAGTACGATACCCTGCGACGGTACGGAGCCTTTGCGGGAGCCGGTAGCGCAGGTCCGCGCGGGCGGCGCGAGACCACCGGACGCAGTGGCCCCGATAGCGGTGATTTCGACATGTCGGATTTCGGCGGGCTCGGCGACCTCTTCTCTTCGATTTTTGGTCGTCGTGGCGCCGGGCGCGAGGCCGAGCCGGAAGAAGTCGAGACCAGCGTCACGATTCCGTTCCGCGTGGCGGCCCTCGGCGGGTCAGTGCCCATTACGTTGGCGATGCCGGAGGTTTGTCCGACCTGCGGCGGCACCGGCGCCGCCAAAGGCGCCACGGTCAACACCTGTCCTGAGTGCAATGGGCGCGGCACCGTGTCGTTCGGACAAGGCGGTTTTGCCGTCAATCGTCCGTGCCCGGTGTGCCGCGGGAAAGGCACGGTGCCGTCGCAACGCTGTCCTACGTGTCAGGGCAGCGGCGAAGTCCGCGTCGAAAAGCGTATCAACGTCGACATTCCGGCCGGCGTCGAGGACGGAGCGCGCCTCAGGCTCAAGAATCAAGGGCCCAAGGGCCGGGGCGATCTCATGGTCGTGATCCATATCGCCCCCGACCGTTTCTTTCGCCGCGAAGGACTCGACGTCATCGGCGTCGTGCCGATCAATCTCGCGCAGGCGTTGCTGGGCTCGCGCATCAAAGTGAAAACGCTCGACGGTAAGCGGGTGGTGCTGCGGATCCCTTCGGGGACGCAACACGGCCAAAAATTCCGGATCGCGGGACATGGGATCGAGAAGAACGGTCGTCGCGGCGACATGTACGTGGAAGCCCACGTGACGTTGCCCGAACGGCTCAGCGCCGAGGAGCAGGAGGCTTTACGGAGCTTTGCCGAGAAGACAGGGATGAAGTACTGAGGCTGGCGCGCATGGCCACCGCACTCGCTGGGCATGCGCCACGCAATTCTTCTGATTTTTGGAGTGCCGGATCCATCTCGGTCCGTGGAATCGCAGCGAAGCCAAATCGCGGGAAGAATTGGTCGGCCGTCGTTGTGAGCAGGTAGATGGTACCGACACCGCGGCGCCGCGCCAGCTCGAGCGCAGCCAGGGTTAGTTCTTGGCCCAATCCCGCGCCGCGCTGAGCACTCGCCACGGCGACTGACCGTAACAAGCCGACCGATCCGTAAATCTCCACCGCCGCGCATCCCACAAGCTTCGCGCCGTCCCGCGCGACAAGCGTTGCATCGAGATGCTGCTCGATTCCGGCCGCGGGGAGTGCGCTCTGTCGAAGCAGCGCAAGGATATCGGGTAGGTCCTCTTCCGATCCGCGGGTGATAGCCATATCGGTATTAATAAATTAGCTTCGCGTGCCTATTGGCGTCGTGCAACTGTTGGTTTTGTGGGGTGTAGGTCAACTGGCAGACCGCCCGGCTGTTAACCGGGAAGTTGGAGGTTCGAGTCCTCCCGCCCCAGTTCAAGCCTCAACAGAGAGATCCTTCCATGACAAAACTCACTCGTAGCATCGGTTTTCTCGCAGCACCCGCCCTCATCGCACTGCTCGGCTGTGGCGTCGACAGACCCACCGCTCCTGGGCCCGTGCGCTCGATCTCGGCGAATACCAACCCGGGCGCGTCCCAGTTCTACCAACAACACAACCTAGTATCTGACGGGGCGGTGCCGGCGGACTTTGTCGATCCGGCCTTAGTCAACGCCTGGGGACTTGTCGCCAGCGGGACATCGCCCTGGTGGGTTGCCGACAACGGGACCGACCTCTCGACGCTTTACAACGGCAACACCGGTGCCAAGGTCCCATTGACTGTTTCGGTACCCGGCGCGCCGACCGGCATCGTCTTCAACGGCGGCGCCGGATTCGTTATCACGAACGGCGCGGCGCGCGGTCCCGCGCGCTTCATCTTCGCCGGCGAAGACGGCACGATCTCGGGATGGAATCCGGGAGTCGCCCCGAGAAGCGCGGTTACGGCCGTGGACAATTCGGCCAGCGGTGCCGTCTATAAGGGGCTGGCCATTGCCAGCACGGCCGCCGGCGACCGTCTCTACGCGACCAACTTCCATGCGGGCACCGTGGACGTGTTCGATGCCTCTTTCCATCCTGTGGCGGGCGGATTCACCGACGCCAGTCTTCCCGCAGGGTACGCGCCCTTCGGGATTCGGCACTTGGGCGACGCGATCTACGTGACGTACGCGCTCCAGGATGCCGACCAACACGATGACGTCGCGGGCGTAGGCCACGGATTCGTGGACGTCTTCGATGTGACCGGTAATCTCCTGTTTCGCGCCGCCTCGAAGGGACGACTCAACTCACCCTGGGGCCTCGCGATCGCACCGAGCGATTTCGGGAAGTTCAGCGGTAACCTGCTCGTTGGAAACTTCGGAGACGGGCACATCAATGCGTTCGACCTCGACCGGCAGCGCGGCAAGGGCGAGCTGCAGCAACGCGGTCAACTCCATGCGGCCGACGGTAGCTTGATCGCGATCGACGGCCTCTGGGGCCTCGCCTTCGGGAACGGAGCGGCCGCTGGACCGCCGAATGCACTGTTCTTCACGGCCGGTCCCTTCGACGAGCAGCACGGTTTGTTCGGCAGACTCACGACTGCACCGCCACCCGCGCAGACTCCATAGGTGGTACGGCAGCGCTCGATTCACGCGCCGAGGGTTCTCCTCGGCGCGTGGAGGGCGCTCAGCTTACGTCCAGAGATGTAGCGGCTTCCTTCCTTTGACCGATTCCTCAGGCAGCGGCCGTCTGGTGATGCTTCTCAGCACGGTATCAATGCCCAATTCATTTGGGGAGGGGAGAACCATGCGGCGCATTCTTATGAGTGGACTGGTGTTTGCGGCACTCGCACCGATGTTGACGAGCTGCGCGAAACGCACCCAGCGGAACAACGAAAACCAAGCAGTTGCTGTGAATGCCGCACCCGTCGGCAAAGCCACGGGGGCCACCGTCCGCAGCGCGATCGTGGGGGCCGCTGCTTCAGGACAGGCGGCGACGGCGATTACCCGCCAGATGGACAAACAGGCGCAGGACTTGGCGTTCGACCTTCCTGGTGGGATCGTGCAACGCCTCGGTGGCGGGATTGTCCTGACCTTACCCGAAGGGATGCTGTACGCGCAGGATTCGGACGAGCTCACGGCTGCGAGCCGCGATAACCTTCGCCGGCTCGCCACCAGTCTCGAGAAGTATCCCAACACGCGTCTTATGATCGTCGGCCACAGCGATTCGCAGAGCGGCACGGACAAGAGTCTCGATCTTTCCGAGCGGCGCGCGAAGGCGCTCGCTGACTTTCTCGAGCAAATCGGCGTCAATCGGGCGCGCATGACCGCATTGGGCCGCGGGGACGCGGAGCCGATCGCCACCAATGACACCGACGCCGGCAGGCAGTGGAACCGGCGCATAGAAATTGCGATCTACGCGGATGAGGCGACGCGATTCGGCTCTCGCCCCTAAAACTGATCGACCGCAATGCCACTGCTGCTCGCCATTTTCGCTCTGCTCGCGCCGCGCGTGGCGATCGTGTTGCTCTGGGTGCTCACGACCTGGTTCGACGGGCTGTTTACGTCGTCCCTCTGGCCGATTCTCGGCTTCATCTTCTTGCCAACGTCGCTGCTCTGGTATACGGTGGTGCTGCACTGGTTCGGAGGAGTGTGGTCGACGTGGGCGGTCCTGGGGCTGATCATCGCGCTGATCATCGACGTCTCGCCCGCGCGTGAACACCGGCGCTTCATCGGCCGGCGCGCGGGGGACGTCGTCTCGTAGACTCGCCGCGCTCGCGCGATTCGCGGAGCTGCTCGATTCCGGGATCCGAATCCCCGGTACGCAATTACGATTCGGACTCGACCCCTTGATTGGACTGATTCCCGGCGTCGGCGATGCTGCTGGCGCCGTTCTTGCTGGATGGATTCTCGTAGAAGCGATCCGGTTGGGCGCGTCGCGCGCGACCCTCGTGCGGATCGCGGGCAATATCGCGCTCGATGCTGGACTGGGCGCGGTTCCGTTGATCGGGGATATTTTCGATTTCGCATGGAAAGCCAACGTTCGGAACGTGACGCTGCTGGAGCGCCACCTCAGGGATCCCGCGCGGGCGATGCGCGCCGACCGATCCTTCGTGGCCTTCGTGATTGGTGGGATCACGGTTGTGACCTTGGGCCTGTTCGCCCTGGCGGCGGTCCTGACAATCCGGCTGCTGCGAGTGTTGGGCCTCGCATGATGCGGAAGGCGCGCTGGTTCTGGCCGCTGGCGCTCGCCCTGCTGGTCGCCGACTGCGCCAGCAAACGCGTCGTCGAGAGTCATCTTGCCGTGGGCGAGCCGCATCCTTTGATGGGGAACGTGGTGAGATTCACCCTGTCATACAACACCAATGCCGCCATGGGCATTCAGCTCGGCGGTAACGAACGTCGTCTGGTGCTCTCGCTCTTGACGATCGCCGCTCTCGGTGTTCTCGCGTACCTCTATCGCCGGACGCACGCGTCCGAGCGGCTGCGCGTGATTGGTGTGGCGCTCGTGAGCGGAGGCGCTCTCGGCAATCTGCTCGATCGGCTGCGATCGAGCGCCGGCGTGGTCGACTTCATCGATGTGGGTGTTCGCAACGTTCGATTTTGGACCTTTAACGTCGCCGACATGGGCATCACGATCGGTGCGCTGCTGTTACTGCTCGCGCTCGGTCGTTGGGGTGGTGTGGCACAGCAAGGCGGCTAGTTTTCCGCTCCGTGACCCCTCCGGAGCCCTCCCGTCCCGCGATTGCCGCCGCACTCGCGGACCGTTATACGATCGAGCGCGAGCTGGGCCGTGGCGGCATGGCGACCGTCTATCTCGCCGACGAGAAGAAGCACGGTCGCAAGGTGGCCATCAAGGTTCTGCGCCCGGAGATCACCGCGGCTCTCGGGACCAAACGGTTCCTTCGTGAAATCGGCATCGCCGCGCAGCTGTCCCATCCCCACATCGTTCCGCTCATCGATTCGGGCGAAGCTGCCGGCATGCTGTACTACGTGCAGCCGCACGTGCCCGGCGGTTCCCTGCGCGAGCGCTTGCTCGAGCACCGGGGGGTGGCGCTGCCGCTGAAGGACGCGCTCCGCATCGCTCAGGAAATCGGCGCCGGTCTCGACTTCGCGCATCGGAAGGGCTTCGTGCATCGCGACGTGAAGCCGGAGAACATTCTGTTCGCGGACGGTCACGCCGTGCTCGCGGACTTCGGCGTCGCACGCGCCTGCTGTGATCCCGATGCCGATACCGGGCGCGCCGGTGAGCTTGCAACCGAAGTCGGACTGGCCGTCGGAACGCCCGAGTACATGAGCCCGGAGCAGGCGAGCGGCGAGCAGAATCTCGGTAGCGCCAGCGACGTGTACAGCCTGGCGTGCGTCATCTATGAAATGCTGGCGGGTGAGCCGCCCTTCGGCGGTGGCGGCGCGCGCGTGGTGATGGCGAAGCACGTGACCGAGTCGCCGCGGCCGGTGCGCGGGTTCCGGCCTGAGGTGCCGCGCGCAGTCGAGCGGGCGCTGGAGCGGGCCTTGGAGAAAGATCCGGACCAGCGCTTCGCGAGCGCCGCGGAGTTCGTCGCCGCGCTGCTCGCTTCCGAGAGCTCGGGCGGTGCGCGCACATCGGCCAGCACGCGGTCGATTGCCGTCCTGCCGTTCGTCAACGCGAGTCCCGACGCCGAAAACGAATACCTCAGCGACGGCATCACCGACGAGCTGATCGACGCGCTCGCAAAAATCGCCGGGCTACGTGTGTCGTCGCGTACGTCGGTCTTCGCGCTCAAAGGGAAATCACTCGATGTCCGCGCGGTGGGCGCGCTGCTCGGCGTGAGCGTCGTGCTCGAAGGGACGGTGCGCAAGTCGGGCGACCGGCTCCGCATCACCGCCCAGCTCACCTCGACCGAAGACGGGCGGTTGCTCTGGTCGCAGCGCTACGATCGCAAGTTGGTCGACATGTTCGCGATTCAGGACGAGATCGCCGGCACGATCGTCAGCACGCTCCGAGCCACGATGTTCGCGGATCTTTCCGAACACGTGCCGCGCCGGTATACCGAAAACATCCACGCCTACGGCCTCTACCTCAAAGGACGGTTCGCCTGGAACAAGCGCACCCAGGAAGGCGTGGCCGAGGCCATTCGATTCTTCGAGCAGGCGATCGCCGAGGATCCGGACTACGCGCCGGCCTACGCCGGTTTGGCCGATTCATACTCGCTCGACGTCGATTACCGCAGTATTCCCGTTGCCGAGGCGTACGCGCGGGCGAAAGCGTACGCGCGTAAGGCGCTCGAGCTCGATGAGTCGGTACCATCAGCGCACGCGTCCCTCGCCTGGTCGCTGTTCATTTACGATTGGGATTGGGAAGGGGCAGAACGGGAATTTCGCCGCGCGATCGAGCTCAACCCCCGCTATGCCAGCGCGCATCAGTGGTTCGCGTTCTTATTGGCGTCCCGTGGCGAGCACGATGCTGCATTGCTCGAAGGGCATACCGCGCTGGAGCTCGAGCCGGCGTCGGTCTCCATTCGGCGCGGTGTCGCCTGGCTGAGCTACTACGCGCGCCGGTACGACCTGGCGCGGAATCACATGGCCCGCGCCATCGAAATGAATCCGCTCGCCACCGAGAGTTATCGCATCCTGGCGACCACGTTGGCCCTGCAGGGCGAACGTGTCGAAGCCGAGGGCATGCTTCGCGAGGCGATGATGCTGCCCGCCGCGGGTGCGTACACAAAAGCGTCGTTGGGATGGGTACTGGCGCTTTCCGGAAAGCGAGCGGAAGCCGAAGCATTGTTGCGCGAGCTCGAGGACTCCGCGCAGGAGGGATACGTCTCCCCGGTGGCCTTCGCGATCGTACATATCGGTCTCAATAACGTCGACCAGGCGCTCGACTGGGCGGAGCGCGCACATGACGAGCGCCGTGGCTGGTTGGCGTACCTGAAGGTGAATCCGATGCTGGATCCGTTGCGGGGAGCGCCACGGTTCGAGGCGCTCCTCCGCAAGATGAAACTGTAGAAGCCTCTTATTGCCCCACAGTGAAGTCAATTCTTTTCAACGTGGCTCCCCCCGCATCGCGAATCTCCACATGCCATGCGCCTTTGGCGTCAGCCGGGATGGTCTTGCGGCTCCAGCTTCTCCACGGTGAGCCGGCGATCGTCAACGCGACGTCGCCGACTTGGTCGTCACCGTGAAACCAGACGTGATGGAGTGTTTGGCCGTTCGCTCCCGTCACGCGCATCCACAGCACGACCGTGCCGACACTATCGGGAAACGCAGTGCCGCTGTCCTGTGGCGCCCGGTCCTGCACGTTACGCGCGAGCACCGCCTCGACCTTGATGTCACGCGGCGCAGCAGGCTGGGCAGCGGCTGCGGGCTGGGGGGGCGGCGCGGGCGGAGGGGCGGACTTACTCGTGTCCTGTGCGGCGAGACTTCCGATTCCAGCGACCAGCAATACCAGCGCGGGCAGTAGTTTCACGACTGAGCTCCCGTGTCGAGGTTGACATGTTGCGCAGCGCGACGGCTGCGCCGTTCCAACCACGTACCAAGCACTGCAGCCAGCAGGCAACCCAACAGCGTCCCCGCCATCTGAAATCCCAACTGGTATTCGAGCTGGATCCAATGGCATTTGGGCGCAAAGATCGGCCCGACCAGCCGACCACATTTGTTTTGGCTAAACGCAAAGCCCCAGCTGGCGCCGAGGCCGATTAGCAGCGGCAGCAGGGCAATGAAGAAGTGACGCAGCGCGATTCTCATGGCTAACGCCCTCGCTCGATCTTCCAGCGATCCACAACCCGGTCCTGTTCGACCACCATGTATTCGTCGAAATGCGCTTCTGTCAGACAGGAATGATTGGGAATAATCTCGATCTGTTCGCCCACCTTGAACTTTCCCTCGATCGCAGCGGGTGCGCCCGCGCGGATCAGGCCATGCTCCTGCGAAACGGACGCGACCGCGAGCTCGGGATGGCCCTTCACCTCACCAAATGCCGGCTCGACGCCGAGATGCGGGGGGCCCAGATCCTTTGAGAGCGACAGCGCTCCGGCATCAACAACGAAATGCGATGCCCCGGGTTGATGGGACACGACGGTGGCCAAGACTGAGACGGCCACGTCGCCCGGCTCGCAGCATCCGATCAAGACCATCGTGCGATCGTAGAAGATGTAGTTCCCCGGTCGCGCTTCTGTGACGCCCGTCAAGTCTTTTACGGCCGCCATCGCCGGTGTCGAGCCTACGCTGACCCCCCGCAGGGGCAAGCCATCTTTCCGCAACAGATCGGCAAACCACGCCATGACCTGGCGCTCCTGTTCCGCGATCTGGGCCGCTTCCGTCTTGTTGCTGGTTCGATAGGCGTGACCGGAGTGACTCAGAATGCCGTCAAAAACCAGTCCTCGTTCCCGGCCGAGCTCTCGCGCGACTTCGAGCGCGTATCGGGAGGAGGGATCAACGCCGGCGCGGTGGTAGCCGCAGTCGACCTTGAGCCAGACGTGCAGGCCCGTGCCGGCGACCGCCTTCGCCGTCTCGAGGTCAT
>Ga0209234_1000095_pt1 | contig 22348 bp, 14 predicted proteins | sample GraSoi013_1_20cm_2_FD_185816 | JGI IMG/M metagenome (GOLD analysis project Ga0209234, IMG submission 185816) | Grasslands soil microbial communities from the Angelo Coastal Reserve, California, USA - Sample 08_20_2013_1_20cm (SPAdes) (version 2) | ecosystem: Environmental > Terrestrial > Soil >... | reverse complement strand
TCCCAGCCATTACTATCGCGGCGCCTTCGGATACGCGTGGCCCAACGGCCAGCCGTATCACATCGTGCGCAGCGCCCTCACCGACGCGCTGCACCGCTCACGCCCGCTGCCCGGCTCGGCCGAGATCCGGCCGTTCTTGCAGGCCTTCACACTGGGACGCCGGCTGCCGCGCTACACGCCGTTCGAGATCCGCGAGCAGATCCGGGCGGCCGAAGACCTGGGGATCACGTCGTGGGTGCTGTGGAATCCGCGCAGTGTGTATCAGCGCGGCTCGCTGCGACCGAAAAACGGCACCGAGCCGGCCGCGACACCCGGCCGGTCGGGGACCAGCGGCGGCCAATAGGCCCGGCCGTCAGGCCGGGCGCTCGGCGAGCGCCATCCCCTCCTGCCACTCGGTGATGTAGCCCGCGATCGCCGACGCGGCGACCGTATAGGGATTGGCGAGGTAGAGCTGGCCCGGACCGGAGCGACCGGGGAAGTTGCGGTTGATCGCGCTGATCGTCACCTCGTCCCGCGTCTTCGAGACACCCGGACCCGCGTTGATGCACGCGCCGCACGAGGGCTCGAGGAACGTCGCTCCCACCTTCCGGAACAGCTCGAGATAGCCCCGCTCTTCACAGTAGCGCTTCACGTCCTGCGAGCCGCATTGGATGTAAAACCGCACCCACGGCGCCACCCGCTCGCCCCGTTCGGCCGCTTGCTCGAGCACGCGCGCGTACATGTCCATGTCCGCTCTCTTGCCGGCGGTGCACGATCCCGCATACGCGATGTCCACCCGGACGCGCTCCGACTCCTCGATGACGCGCCCGTTTCCCGGATCGCCGGGCAGCGCGATCATCGGCCGGATCGCGCCGGCATCGATCTCGATCACTTGGCAGTACTCGGCGTGCGGATCGCTTGCGCCGTCGGCGCACAGCCGCTCCGCCTGCGCGCGCGACATCGCCCGGTAGGCCATCAGGTATTCGACGGTCTTGGCGTCAGGGGCGACGTAGCCGGTAAACCCGCCCACCTCGGCGGTCATGTTGGTCATGGTCGCCCGCTCATCGACCGACAGCGACTCGACAGCATCGCCACAGTATTCCACCAGTTTGCCGATCGCCTGGCCGCTCTTCACATAGGGATGACGCAGGATCTCGAGCATGAAATCCTTCGCCGTCACGTTGTCGGGCTTCCGGCCCCGCACCACCACCTTCACGGTCTCCGGCACCGTGAGCCGCACGTCCTTGGTGATCCAGGAGTTGAAGATGGCCGTGGTGCCGACGCCGAACGCGACGCACCCGGCCGCACCGGCGTGCGGGGTGTGGGAATCGCTCCCGATGATGATCATGCCGGGCTCCGCGTGCCCCTCGAGGATCTTCGAGTGGCAGATCGCTTCCGCGCCGTGGTGGCCCAACCGCAGCTCGCCGTACAGCTTGATCCCCTGCTTCTCCGCGAAGGCGCGCTGCTTTTTTTCCAGCTGGAGCGCGACGTCGAGCAGGCCATCCTTCACGCGCTCCGGGGTCATAGCTTCGCCGAGGAAGGTGAGGTGGTCGCGGAACATGAGGATGGAGCCGGGATCGTGGACTTTCTCGTCCTGACCGACGAGCTGCTCGAAGAAGATGGCGGCCATCGGCGTCACGTATTCGTGGCTGAACCGGATGTCGGTGACGACGAATCCTTCGTCGCCCGGCTGCACGGCCGGCACGCCCACCTTGCCGCGCGCGGGGTCCACCACCCAATGCCGGGCGAGGATCTTTTCGCCCAGGGTCATCGGGCGGGGCCGCGTGGCGGGAGGCGTGAGCACGACCTTTCCCTGCAGGCGAGCGACGTTGAAGTTGAACAGCCCGCCGTATTCGATGATGCCGCGGGTGATCTCGCCCTCGCCCGCGGTGAAGGCGCTGAGCGGGATCGCCTCCCCGCGCCGCACCTTCTCGAGCAGCGAGAAGTCGGTCGTGGTGAGGATGCCCAGGTTCTGGCAATTCTCCTTATAGATGCGCTCGATGTTTTCGGCGACCACGAGCTTGATCCCCGCGCACATCTCCGCATAGGGGGACTGCTCGCGCGAAGAGCCCTTACCGCGCCGCTTGCCGCTCACCGAGGCGACGAACCCGCCGCGCTTCACGGCGCCGCGCGTGATCGGAAACTCGTCGCCGCATTTGAGCCCCAGGTAGGGGAAATCGCCCAGCGTCTCATCGTAGTAGTAACAGATGTAAGCGGGCGTGATTTCATCGGTCGAGATGTTGTCCCGCAGCTCGATCCCGGGACGCCACGCGAGGTCCTCGCCCTCGAGCTGCTGCCGCACCAGGCCGGCGTCCGTGGTCAGGAACAACACCCGTCCGGCGAGCCGTACCTGGTCGGGCAGTTTTTCGACGGGTCGGGATCGCAACGCCTGGAGCATGCGCGAAAGATGACCCCTTGCCGAAGGTGGATCAAGCGGATTTGCTTCGGGCCCCCTTCACGAGGATCTCACCCGATGCGTAGCGTCACTCTCGTCGCCGCCGCCGTCGCGGCGTGTGCCACAACGGCGTCGCGCCCCGGTCCCGCCCCCGCCCCTGTCGGGTTTGCTCCGAGCGCGGCCGCCATGGATGCGCACTTGAGGTATCTCGCCGACGACCTGCTCGAGGGGCGGGCACCGGCGACCCGCGGCGGACGACTGGCCGTCGCGTATGTGGCCGCGCAATTCGAGGCGCTGGGCCTCGAGCCCGCCGCCGCCGACGGATCGTACTTGCAGCCGGTAGCGCTCGTCGGAATGACGCCGCATCCGTCACTGGCGTTGGGCAGGGGCGGCGCGCCGCACGCGCTCAAGTACCTCGACGACTTCGTCGCCTGGGCGGAGCGCCCAGAGGGCCACATCGTCGCCGACGGGGACATCGTCTTCGTGGGTTATGGGGTCCAGGCAGCGGAGTGGCGCTGGGACGATTACAAAGACATGGACGTGCGGGGCAAAGTGCTGCTCATGCTGGTGAACGACCCCGGTCTTCAGGACTCCACGATTTTCAACGGACGTGCCCTGACCTACTATGGGCGGTGGACCTACAAGCTCGAAGAGGCGGCGCGCCGGGGCGCCCTCGGGGCGCTGCTGGTGCACACGACCGAGAGCGCCACGTACGGATGGGACGTGGTGCGCGGCTCCTGGTCGGTCGAGCAGTTCAAGCTCGATCGCCCGGCAGCGCAGAGCATCACCTTCGCAGGCTGGGTGACACACGACGCCGCTCAAGCGGCCCTCGCGCCGGCGGGGCTGAGCCTCGACTCGCTCACGCGGGCGGCGGCCCGGCGCGACTTTCGCCCGGTCTCGACCGGGCTGCACGTCGCGCTCGACCTCACGAGTGCCGTTCGCCACGTGCGGTCGGAGAACGTCGTCGCCCGGCTTCCCGGGAGCGACCCCGCTCTGGGTCGGGAGGTCGTCGTTTTCACGGCGCACTGGGATCACAAGGGGATCGGTCCGGTCGTAAACGGCGACTCGATCTACAACGGCGCGGAGGACAATGCGTCCGGCGTAGCGGCGATGCTCGGTGCCGCCGGGGCGCTGGTGCAAAGCCAGGCCCGGCCGCGGCGCAGCGTGCTGTTCGTCGCGACCACCGCCGAGGAGAGCGGCCTGCTGGGCAGCGAGGCGTACGTGCGCGACCCCCTCGTCCCGCTCGAGCGGACCGCCGCGGTCCTCAACCTCGACGTGGTGAACGTGCGTGGGGCGACCCGCGATATCGACGCCCTGGGCATGGACCGCTCGACCCTCGGACCCGTGTTCGAGCAGGCGGCGCGAGCGGAGTCGCTCAGCGTCGTGCACCAGCCGGACGTGCGCGGGTCGTTCTACCGGTCCGACCACTTCCCGTTCGCCCGAGCCGGCGTCCCGGCGCTGTCGATCGAGCCGGGGCTGGACTTCGTCGGCCGGCCCGCCAGCTGGGGCAAAGAGCAGGCGGAGCGGTACAACCGGGAGCGCTATCACCAACCGGGTGACGAATACCGCCCGACGTTCGGCTACGACGGCATGGCGCAGGAGGTGCGCGTGGCGCTGCGGGTGGCGCTCGCCGTCGCGAACGCGCCGGCTCTGCCGCAATGGCTCCCGCACTCGGAATTCCAGCGGCACAAAGCGGCAGGGCCCTGAGTGCAGCATGTTGCAGCTAACGTACTACACTGGTACAGAACGACATAGGTGATTCGCGCGCGGCGGGCGCGGTTGCCTCTGGCCTAATGGTACGTCCCTGCATAAGTTTGCGCCGCTTTTTGACAGTCGCACTCCCCCCCACCTCGGAGCGAGCGCCTGGAAATCCCCACATCCCATCGGCTGCCGCTATCCTGGTTGGCGGAGGCGGCGAGCCCGCCGCTCGTGTACCGGGCCTACGCCGATGTGGTGCCCGAAGCGGCGCGGGATCCCGAGCGGCTGGTGTCGCTGCGCCAGGCCGTGCTGGACTACAAGCCCGCACAGGCGATCGCCCGGAAGCAGAGGGCCAACGGTCTCTGGGGTGGCAATCTGCTGGCGCCGGCGGCCTCCAAGGCGTACGGTTGGACCGAGGCGGGCACGGCGTACCAGTACCGGCGGCTGATCGAGCTGGGCTGGCCGCCCACCGAGCGGACGTTTCGGGACGCGGACCGGTTCCTGTTTCAACTGCTCTCGCGCATCGAGCCGGACGATCCCGACCGGAGCGTGGCCCAGCGGGCTCTGGAGCTGCTGGTCGAGTTCCACAAGCCCGCCCGGACCGACCTGGGGCTGGCGCGCTGGGCGCGCCGGCTCGGCCGCGAGGCCGCGGCGTGCACGCTGGCCCGCGGCGGCCACAACGACGACCCGCGCGTGCGCGGCACGGCCCACACGATTGCCAGCAACATCTCGCAGTACTTGCGCAGCGAGCTGGCCGAGAAGCCGTTCAAGAAGGCGCAGGGCAAGACGGTGCTCGACCCACTCGCTCATCCGCCTACCATCTTCGCCATGGAGATGCTCGCGTTCCTTCCGCCGGTGCAGCGCGAGCGGGCGGGTTTCATCGAGCGCCTGGGCCATTATTTCTCGGTGCCCGCGCCGCGCCGAGCGTTCTTCATTCTCGCAGGGAGGAAGCTGTTGAAGCCGGTGTTCGAGCTGCTCGGTGACCCGCTGCGCTCCGACGCCCAGGGCCACGTCAGCGACGTCCCGTTCGCGCTGTACTGGCTGGAGCTGCTCACACGGCTCGGGCTGGTGCGGCAGATCCCGAGCGCCAACCGGGTGCTGGCGCGCCTCTTCAGCGAGTGCGACGAGCAGGGCATCTGGAGCCCCAAGAGCCTGCGCACCACGCCCAAGGCGACCAGTCCCCTCACGGCGCATTACTTCCCGCTCGAGGGACCGGGCAAGAGCCCCGCACAGCGCCAGACCGACGCGACCTTCCGGCTCGGGGTGATCGCGCGGCTACTCGGGATTCCGATCGAGATCGTATAGCGTGTAATTCCGTAGTAGCTTATACTACTACTGACATGCCAGGCTCGGTCGATCTGACGCCCTTCGGCTTCACTCCCACGGAGTCGCAAGTGTATGGCGCGCTGCTCCGGCTGGGGCCATCCACCGGGTATGCGGTCGCCCACGCCACGCGCGTCGCGCGCGCCAATACCTACGGCGCGCTGGAAGGGCTCAGCGGCCGGGCCGCCGCCATTCGCCTGCCCGGGCGACCGGCCCGCTACCGCGCGGTCGATCCCCGGGCGCTCGTCGCCCAGCTCGCTGCCGAGCAGGGTCAGGCCCTCGACCGGTTGAGCCAGGCCCTGCGCGACGCGAGCGAGCCCGTCGAGCCGGAGAGCCGGACTGCCGCTGGCGCGCGCGCGGCCGCCAATCTGATCATGCAGCTCGTCGCCCGAGCGCGGCGCCGCGTGGAAGGCGTCCTTGCCGCCGAGCTGCTGCGGCCGTCCCTGCCCGGGTGGCGTCGCGCCCAGGAGCACGCCACGCTCGAGCTCCGCGTCGCGGGAGACGTCCCCGCCGAGGCCGGTGCCCTCGTCGCCGGCGGCGTGCCGGCGGACACGCCCACGATCCTGCTGATCGACGACGGCCATGCCGTGGTCGGCAGCGGGGCGGGGGAGGGAGCCGCCGCGATCTGGAGCTCACACCCGGCGATCCTCGCGGTGGCGCGCTTGGCGCTGCAGAGCCTCGCGTGAAGCGGCTGGTAGTGTGCTGGCTCGTCGCTGCCGCCTGCCGCTCCCCCGCGATCCCCGAAGCCAACCGGTTTCCCGCCGGAACCGGATTCACCGCCCGGCACGTGACGGTCGATGGCACGACGCTTCGCTACATCGACAGCGGCCGCGGCACGCCGGTCGTCTTCCTCCACGGGCTCGGCGCCTCCATGTACGCCTGGCGCAAGAACCTCGAACCCATCGCCCGCGCGGGCTACCGGGTCATCGCCTTCGACAACCGCGGGTTCGGCTTCTCGGACAAACCCGCCACCGGTTACGACAACGCCTCGTACGCCCGCCTCACGGTAGCCCTGCTGGACTCGCTGCATCTCCCGGATGCCGTGCTCGTCGGGCATTCTATGGGCGGGGCAGTGGCCGCAGAAGTCGCGATCGCGCACCCGGAGCGCGTGCGGGGACTGGTGCTGATCGGCTCGGCGGGGCTCGGCGCCCGGGAGCCACGACTGTTCCGCGTGGGGCGCTGGCCCCTGCTTGGTCCCTTGCTGTTCGCGTTCCGCGGGCGTGGGCTCACCGAACGCCTGCTCCAGGCCACGTACGCGGACCCGCGCAAGGTCAGCGATGCGGACGTGGACCAGTACTATGCTCCGGTCGCGGAGCCGGCGTACGGGCGGGCGCTGCGTGCCGTGTTGCGCGAGTTCCGATTCGATGCACTCGCGGGGAGACTGGACCACATCCGCGCTCCGACCCTCGTGCTGTGGGGAGAAGCCGATCGCCTGGTACCGATCACGCTGGGGCGCACCCTCGCGGCCGGCATTCCCCGCGCCGCCTTTCTCAGTGTGCCGGGGGCGGGGCATTCGGTGCAGGAAGAGGCCCCCGACGAGGTGAACCGTCTCTTGATCCGCTTCCTGAAGGACGGGCTGGCGCGGGTTCCCGGAGACCTGGCGTTCGGACATTGGGACGATATATTTCCTCAACCGTCCGGTTGAGGAAATAGCTCTCTGAAGCCAAAGTTAAGTAACACCAGAGCGTTACGAATCATCGCCGCCGCCACAGAGGAGTTCTCGCGCCGTGGCTTCGAGGGGGCGCGAGTCGCTCGCATTGCCCACCGGGCCGGAGTGAACAAGCAGTTGTTGTTCTATTACTTCCACTCAAAGCACGGGTTGTTCTCCGCCGTGCTCGGCCAGGGGGCGGCAGAGCTGGAGCGGGCCCTCACGGACCTCCCCGTCGCGGGTCGCGATCCCCTCGATCGCATTCGCGCCGCTCTCGCGCTGCAGTTCGACTTCTTCGCGCGGCATCCCGATCTCGTCACGTTGCTCACGTTGGCGGGCCGCTCCGACGCGCGTCCCTTCGCCCCGGCGATCAAGCGACTCGTCGTCCTGCTCGCCGAGGGTCAGGGGCGGGGGCACGTGCGCGACGACGTCGACCCCCACCTCGCCGCCGCGCAATCCCTGGTGTTGATGGTCGCGTACCTCGGCCTCGAGTCGTTGATCGCAACGAGCGCGCCGCCGCTCGGTGCCGACGAGCCGGCGTTACGCGAGCGCTGGAAAGACGCCGCGGTGAGCCTGGTGCTGGACGGCGTGGCGGCGCACTAATCCCTACCAGTTGATCCAGTAGGACGCCTTCACGAGGAACGTGTTGTTGGGATGCAGTACGAACAAGTCTTTGAAGTCGCCGCTGAGCGATCGCTGGCCCACGTCCGACAAGAAGCGGTCGCGTCCCTGCGTCCACACGACGAACAAGGTCGACCCGGGACGGTACTCCCAGCGTAGCACCGTGGTCGAGTTGAACTCCTTGAAGTTGAACCCAGGCGGGCCGGCGGCGTACGGCTGGTAGCGATCGTCGAATGCAGCGGCGCGCGGGTCGGCAAGCTCCCGCCAGTGCGAGAGGGAGCCTTTGCTGACGAATGGCTGGGCATACACCTGGAAGGTGAGGGTGGTCGAGACGGTGTAATCGACCCGGCCGGTGAGCGACACCTCTTTCTGGTTCAGATGGGCGAACCGGTAGTGAGTCCCCGTGGAGTCCGGGCCCAACGGCTGCACATCGCTCACGTTGTGCGTGGCCTTCAGGGTCAGGGACGTGTTCACCTGCGATGCGACGCGGTAGTTGACCTGGACGTTGCCATTGAAGCTCTCGGACCGGCCTCCGTCACCGCGCCAGTAGTTGAACCACGCGTTGGGCACGAGCGCGGGGCGCCCATCGCCGTCGACCTCTGCCCACGCCGAGAGGTAGGGATCGATCCGCACGGGTGGTCCGCCCCGCGAGCAATTGCGATCGCAGAAGGTGGTGCCGAGCTGGCCCGCCGTCACGCCGCCGTGCACCCACCAGCGGTTGTTCAGCTGGGCGTGCACGTTCGTATTGGCGGAGCGCTCCACGGCCGTGCCGGCTGCCGTCCAGAGCTGCGACCAGTTGAAGTTCCAGAAAGCCGTCTGATAGAACCAGCCGGGGTGCCGGGATTGAAAGGCGAACCACGTGTTCCAGGTCTGCTGGTCCGCCTGCCGCAGGAAGCCGAGATCGTTCGCCTCGAAGCCCTGGGAGCGACGCTGGTAGGCGGTCTCGAAGCGGGTGATTCCACCACCCACCTTTCCGAATTTGAGCTCTTCGGCGTCGCCCGCGAGCGAGGTCCGGGTCGAGTCGTAGGAGACGCCGGCGCCGGGCCGCCGGTAGTAGTGCACCGGGTCGAGCTGAGTCGCGGCGATCGCGGATGGCGTCCCCGCGACGCTGCTCAGATCGAACGAGCCGGAGATCTGGTAGCGGCGGCCGAGAAAACGGTGCCGGAAGTCGAGGGCCCCCACGTAGGCGCTGCGGTGCAACGCTCCCTCGGTCCACTGGTCGAGGCTCCGATTCACCGCGGTCGCCATGACGCCGATGCCGTCCTCGCCGTTGCGGAAGTCCTGCTGGGCTCGCACCACAGCATAATTGGTCGTCGGCTCCATGGTACGATCCAGCGTCGCGACCTCACGCCCGGTCACCGCGTCCAAGACGCCCACGGTTTGACCGCCGGGAAGGCGTCCGGTCAGCTTCGCCGCGCCGTAGATCGTCGTGGCGGTAGGGGGGTTCGCGTCGCCGTAATCGACCTGCGGGGCGCGCCCGATTCGCCGCGAGTAGAACAGGCCCTCACCGGTGCTGCAGTCGTTCACGGCGCTGCAATTCACGTCGAACCGAAAGATCCCCGCCCCCTGGACGAAGAAGGGGCGCCGTTCTTGAAAGAACGTCTCGAAGGCCGTGAGGTTGAGGACCGCGGGATCCGCTTCGACCTGTCCGAAATCGGGATTGACCGTCGCGTCGAGCGTGAGGCTCGGCGTGAGCCCGTACTTCAAGTCGGCGCCGCCCGTCACCTTCTGAGAGCGGTCGAACGCCCCCCCGCTCGCCACGGACACGTTCTTCGTCACCACGTACGGCGCAATCTCGGGTCGGCGGGGCGAAGGTAGACCATCGAGGCCGGTCAGCTCGCCCAGCTGGGACGAGATGCCCGCCTGGGAATTGCGATACACCGGCCAACTGACCCGCTCCGAATAGCGCTGGATGTCGCGCCACACGGCGAAGCCGAACGTGTTCGTAGCGCGGGGGACGTAGCGCAGCTGTGAGAGCGGGATCCGGAACTCCGCGGTCCAACCGAGCGAGTCGACCCGCGTCCCGACGTCCCACACCGCGTCCCAGGCGTCGTCCTCCTGGGCGTCGTTGTACATCGCGTAGTCACGCTTCACGCCGGCCGGGTTCACGGCGAACTCGAAGCCCGAGCGCCGGTCGTGGTAGGAATCGACCATGATCTTGAGCTGGTCGCTGGCGGCGCGCACGTCGCGCCGTGCGAGCAGCGTCAAGATGCTGTCGGGATGCGGGTCGAACGCCCGGATGAACACGTAGAGGTTACGGTCGTCGTAGGCGACCTTGGCCTCGGTGGCAAAGCGCGGGTCGCCGTCTTCCTTCGGCTGGAACTCCCGGAACTGGGTGATCGCCGGCGCCAGACGCCACACGGCATCGTCGTCCCGGCCGTCGATCACCACCGGGCTGGTGGCCCGCACGGCCGACGCTCTCTGAACGCCGGACGATGGGTCACCACGGCCGGCGCTGAAGGACGCCGTGGGGGATTGCAGCATCAGCGCGAGCAAGACGACAGGCGGCATGACGGGAGCCCTCGGGACCTGGTCGGACGGTTAGACAGGTCTTACGGGGAAAGGGTTGGGCAGGTTCCCGCCGTGACCAAGCCATGACAAAAAGCCCCCGGGCGCATGCCCGGGGGCCGGAACGTCGCAGACGCCAATCAGTTGTGCGTGGCGATCAGGCTCGGCTCGATGGGCACATCAGCATCGAACACGAGATGCCCCGCCTCGAAGCGCGCGCCGCGCATGGCCAACGTCAGAACCTCGTCAAGGTCCTCCACCAGGTGCACCTCGAGCGAGGAGCGCACGTCCTCGGGAAGATCCTCGAGATCGGGCGCGTTCTCCTTCGGGAGCACGACCGTGCCGATGCCCGCGCGCACGGCGCCGAGCACCTTCTCCTTGACTCCGCCGATCGGCAGCACCCGACCCCGCAGGGTGATCTCGCCCGTCATCGCCAGGTCGTGGCGTGCCGGGCGGCGCGACAACGCCGAGACGAGCGCCGTCGCCATGGTGACGCCCGCCGACGGCCCGTCCTTCGGGATGGCGCCTGCCGGGACGTGGACGTGGATGTCCGTGTTGGCGAACGCCTCCTCAGGAATACCCAGCTGGTCGGCGTGCGACTTGGCGTAGGTGAGGGCGGCGCGCGCCGACTCCTTCATCACGTCTCCCAGCTGGCCGGTGAGCACGAGCTCGCCCTTGCCCCGCATCACGCTCGCCTCGACGAACATGATGTCGCCGCCGACGGGCGTGTAGTACATGCCCGTGGCCACGCCCACCTGATCTTCCCGCGCCTTGTGCTCGGGATGGACCTTGGGCCGTCCGATCAAGTGGTCCACGTCGCCCGCGTCGACCCGGATGCGCTCGACCTCCCCGCCCGCGATCTTGCGGGCGACCTTGCGGCCGAGCTTCCCGATCTCGCGCTCCAACTGCCTGACACCGGCCTCGCGCGTGTAGCTGGTGATGATTTCGCTCAGCGCGGCGTCCGTGATCTCGAGCTGCTCGGGTGAGAGCCCGTTGTCGCGCAACTGTCGAGGCACGAGGTAGCGCTTCGCGATCTCGAGCTTCTCACGCTCCGTGTAACCGGCGAAGTTCACCGTCTCGAGCCGGTCGAGCAGCGGCCCCGGAATGCTCTGCAGGAAGTTCGCCGTCGCGATGAACAGCACCTCCGACAGGTCGAACGGCACGCCGAGATAGTGATCCGTGAACGAGTCGTTCTGCGCCGGATCGAGTACCTCGAGCAGCGCCGCGGCGGGGTCGCCCTGGAACGACACGCCCAGCTTATCGACTTCGTCGAGCAGGAACACGGGGTTTTTGGCGCCGGCCTGCTTCATCCCCTGAATGATGCGACCGGGCATGGCGCCAACGTAGGTGCGGCGATGACCGCGGATGTCGGCCTCGTCGCGGGCGCCGCCCAGCGAGATGCGCACGTACGGCCGGCCCATGGCCCGCGCGATCGACTTCGCAATCGACGTTTTCCCGACACCGGGCGGCCCGACGAACAGGAGAATGGGCCCCTTGGCTTCCTTGTCGTCATCGTTGCCCTGCGCCGTTTCCTGGGGCGGGCGCTGGCGCAGCTGCCGCACGGCCAGGAACTCGAGCACCTGGTCTTTCACGTCCTTGAGACCGTAGTGGTCCTGCTCGAGGATCTCCGCGGCGCGCTTCAGGTCGAGCGACTCTTCGGCACGCTTGTTCCAGGGCAGCTCGGCCATGGTCTCGAGGTAGGTGCGGATCACCTGCGCTTCCATGGAATCGCGGTTCGCCCGCTCGAGCCGCTGGAGCTCCCGCTCCACTTCCTTTTTGGCGGCCTCGGGAAGCTCGAGCGCCTCGAAGCGCTTCCGCAGCTCGTCCACCTCGACCACTTCGTCCTCTTCGCCCAGCTCTTTGCGGATCGCCTTCAGCTGCTCGCGCAGGAACATCTCCCGCTGCCGCTCGCCCAGCTCCTCCTGCACCTGCGACTTGATCTGCTCCTGCGCGTCCAGCACGCCGATCTGGCGCTGGACGTGCACGAGCACGCGCCGCAGCCGGTCCTCGACCGACAGGGTTTCGAGCAGGCCCTGGCGCTCCGCCGGTGGGATCTCCAGGTAGCCGGCGACGAGGTCCGCCAACCGCCCGGCGTCGGCCACGCCTTCGAGCACCTGCCGGACCACTTCCTCCGGAAGCCCCGTTTTCTGGCCCAGCTCGGCCGCCCGCTCCCGGGCTTCGCGATGCAGCCCGACGAAGGCCGGGTCGTCCGGGTTGAGCGGGGGCAGGTCCTCCACCTCGCGCACGACGGCCTCGAGGTAGCGACCATTCTCGGAGTAGTGCAGCGCGGTCGCCCGGTTCTCACCGTGCAGTAGGAGCTGCACGCCGCCGAGGCCCCGTTGAATCTGGCTGATCTTGGCGATGGTCCCCGTCGTGTACAGCACGCCGGGGGTCACCGTATCGACGTTCTCTCGCTGGGCCACCGCAAAGATGAGGTGCGAGTCGCTCTTCAACGCGGCCTCGATGGCGCGCAACGTCGCCGGCCGTCCTGCGCCGATCGGCGTGGACACGCCAGGAAACAACACGACCTCCCGGAGTGGGAGCACCGGGAGCGTCAGTCTTTCGGTCATGGTTACGATCTCTTTGTCAGGGTCTGCCCGCTGCATGTCGCGGGCGGTCGAGAGCATCGTTCATGCCATGATAAAACGTCGACCTGAGCACGCACGTTCCATCGCTCGGCGGTCAATTAGGCAGATGCTGCCGAATAGCCATCGTACCGGGAGTGCTGGACCGTCGCCTTGGCGCAGCGTCCTCCGTAAGTCAAGAACCGCTTGCAGGTTGCACGCCCGCTCTGGCGCGGCTAATCTATGCGCGCGCACTTCACGCGAGTTGGGATGAACGCAGGGGAAAAGGCCCTCGCGGCCCGCCTGGCACAGGCGCTGGGCAGCGCCTACACCCTCGAGGGAGAGATCGGCCGGGGCGGGATGGGCGTGGTCTTCAACGCTCGGGACGAGCGACTGAAGCGCCGCGTCGCCGTCAAGGTGCTCCCACCAGAGCTCGCGTTCCGCGAGGAAATTCGATTGCGCTTTCTGCGCGAGGCGGAGACCGCTGCCCGACTGTCCCACCCCCACATCGTCCCGATCCACTCCGTCGGCGAGGGACCGGACGGACTGGTGTACTTCGTGATGGCCTACGTGGACGGCGAATCGCTCGGGGCGAAGCTCAAGCGCCGCGGCCGGCTGGCGCCGGACGAGGCGCGTCGCATCATGCAGGAGACCGCGGACGCGCTCGGGGCCGCGCACGCGCTGGGGATCATTCATCGCGACGTGAAGCCCGACAACATCCTGCTGGAGGGCAGTCGCGGCCGGGTGGTGGTCACCGATTTCGGAATCGCGAAGGCGCTGTCGTCGACGACGGGGTCCGCGACGCTCACGGCGACCGGCGTCGCCATCGGGACACCACACTACATGAGCCCGGAGCAGGCGGCGGGCGACCGCGAGATCGACGGGCGCTCGGACATCTACAGCCTCGGCGTGGTGGCGTATCAGACGCTCGCGGGAGAACTGCCGTTTCAGGCCCCCACCGTGCCCGGGATCCTGATGAAACAGATCACGGAGCGGGCGCCGCTCGTCACCGACAAGCGGCCGGAGGTTCCCGAGGACCTCGCCGCGTGCGTGATGCGGTCGCTGGAGAAAGATCCCGAAGACCGCTGGCCGACGGCGGACGCGCTGCGGCGCGCGCTCGAGGCGCGCAGCGCCACCATGTACCAGCCGCGTCGCCCCGGCCCCTCGCGGGCGGGGCGGCCGCTCCCCCCCGCCGCGCGAGAGCCGCTGCCCGGGAGGAGAACGGCCTCCGACCGGGCCGCCCGACGGCTCGAGCGGATGCGCGAGCGCCCGCAGCTCGCGCCGAGCGGCGAGCCGGAGATCGTGCGCGAGCTGCGGAGCCGGTTCGTCACGTGGGCGTCGGTGTGCGGCTCGTTCTTCATGATCAACATCGCAACGGGAAGTCACCGGCCGAGCTGGTCCCTGCTGGTCGCGGGTGTCTGGGGGGGCACGGTGCTGCTTCCACGCGTCGTGCGGCTGTGGCACGCCGGGTATTCCTGGCGCGACGTGCTCGCCCGGCCGCCGGCGCCGGACGCGATCGGGGCGCGCCTCGCCGCCGGGGGCAGCCGTCCAGCCGAGCTGCCGCGCGCCACGACCGACGAGTTCGGCCGCGAGGCGGAGTCGATTCAGCGGGCGCGGAGCGACCGCAAGGCGATCCTCAGGATCGTGGATGGCCTGCCCAAGTCCGAGCGGAAGCTGTTACCGGACATCGTGGCGACGGCGGACGCGTTGCTCAACCGCGCGGAGGAGCTGGCGCGCACGCTGCAGGCGATGAGCGGCAGCGTGGACCAGCGCGCCCTCACGCGGCTGGAGGAGAAGATCGACGCCACCAAGCGTCAGCCGGACGGCGCCGAGCGCGACCGCCAGGTCGGCCTGCTCGACCGCCAGCGCCGGGCGCTGACCGACCTGCTCACCCGCCGCCAGCTGGTGGCGGACCAGCTGGAGTCGTGCGTGCTGGCGATGCAAAACGTCCGGTTCGATTTGCTCCGGCTGCGGTCGGCCGGCGTGGCGGTGGCCCTCGACGACCTCACGCGCGCCACCCAACAGGCACGCGCCCTGTCGCGCGACGTGGACCATGTGATCGCGGCGGCCGGCGAGATCAAGCAAGCCCTGGGCGAGCAGTCCGGGGCGTAGCCCTCTCCCGCCCGGCGCTAGAACGCGTGGAGCTCGCGCATCGCGAGCGCGAGATCCTCCACCTGGGGCAGGATGAAATCCTCGAGATCGGGCGCGTAGCCCACGAACGTGTCGGTCGAGGCCACGCGCTTCACGGGCGCGTCGAGCCAGGGGAAGCACTCGTCGCCGAGCCGGGCGGCGATCTCCGCGCCGTAGCCCCACGAGAGCGAGTCTTCGTACGCGACCAGCACTTTGTTGGTCTTCCTGACCGACGCCGCGATCGCCTCCCAGTCCACGGGAGAGAGGCTCCGCAAATCGATGACTTCTACGCTCACGCCGTCCTGTTCCTCGAGCTGCTTGGCCGCGACGAGCGAGCGCTGCACCACGGCGCCGTACGTCACGACGGTCAGGTGCCGTCCCTCACGCACGCGCTTCGCTTTGCCGAACGGGATCATGAAGTTGGGCCCGGGGTTGGGCGCCTTGTTGTAGGTCTGGCGATAGAGGTGCTTGTGCTCGAGGAACAAGACGGGATCGTCGCAGCGGATCGCGGTCCGCAGCAGGCCGTTCGCATCGAGCGCGGAGCTGGGGCAGACCACGCGCAGCCCTGGCACGGCGGTGAAGACCACGGCGCCAGTCTGAGAATGGTAGATCGACCCACCCTTCAGGTAGCCGCCGTAGGTCACGCGCACGACGGCGGGACAGCTGAAGGCGTTGTTCGAGCGCCAGCGGAGGGTGGCGAGCTCGTTGCGGAGCTGATGATAGGCGGGCCAGATGTAATCGAAGAACTGGATCTCCACGACGGGCTTCAGGCCCCGGGTTGCGAGCCCGATTGACCGGCCCACGATGTTCGCCTCGGCGAGCGGGGAGTTGTACACCCGGTCGCTCCCGAACTGGCGCTGCAGCCCCCAGGTGACCTTGAAGACGCCTCCCTTTCCCTTCACCTGCCCGAGATACTGCTCGCGGCTCGCGTCGGCCACATCCTCGCCGAACACGAGAATGCGCGGTTCGCGCGCCATCTCATCCTTGAGACAGGTGTTGAGCAGGTCCACCATGGTGGTGGGATCGCCGCCGAACTGGGGGTCGTCCTCCGTGTCGAACTGCTCCGAGGTCGGATCCACCTCGGGCGAGTAGACGTACAGCAGCGCGCTCTCGGGCTTGGGTTGGGGCGACGCCAGCGCCATGTCCGCAGCGACGGCGATCTCCTCCTCGACGCGCCGCTGGATGGCCTCGATCTCCGGATCGGTGGCGATGCCGTCGGCGATGAGGCGCTTCGGAAACGCCTGGACGCAGTCGCGGCGCGCGTCCTCGTCGCGCTCCTTGGGCGGCCGATAGAGCACTTCGTCGTCCGAGAGGGAGTGCGAGTACGGACGAATGACGTGCGCGTGCACGAGGGCCGGGCCCTTGCGCTGGCGAACGTACTCCGAGGCGCGCAGCAGCACGTCGTACGAGGCGACCGGATCGCAGCCATCCACTTCCTCGACCAGGAGGCCGGGGAAAGCCTTCACGAGCCTCGACACCGAGCCCCCAGCGGTCTGGACCTCGACGGGCACCGAAATCGCGTACCCGTTGTCCTCGATCAGGAACAGGACCGGCAGCTTCAAGTTGGTGGCGCTGTTCAGGGCCTCCCAGAACTCGCCTTCGCTCGTCGTGCCGTCGCCGGCCGAGACGTACACGAGATCGTCGGCCCGGGTGGGCTTGTCGGGGATGGCATCGAGGCGCGTGTAGCGGAGCCACGCTTCCGCGCAACCCACGGCCTGCAGGAACTGCGTACCGGTGGGGCTCGATTGGCTCACGATGTGCAGCGCCTTGTGGCCCCAGTGAGACGGCATCTGCCGGCCGCCGGAGTTGGGGTCGTCGGCCGCGCCGACGGCGGAGAGCAGCATCTCCGTGGGAGTCATCCCCAGCGCCAGGCAGAGCGCGCGGTCGCGGTAGTACGGATAGAACCAGTCGTAGGAGGGGCGCAGCGCCTTGGCGGCGGCGACGAGGACGGCTTCGTGCCCGGCCCCGGAGATCTGGAAGAAAATCTTGTTCTGGCGCTTGAGCTGAATCTCCTTGTCGTCGATGCGCCGCGACAAGAGCATCAACCGGTACATGTCGAGCAGATCGGCCTTGGAGAGCGATTTGGCGGCCCGGGGCCCGAGTTGCGTGCGTGTCGCCATGGCTCAAAGATAGCCGGGCATGCAATATTTGCCGACATGAACGACACGGTGACCCAGAGCGTCCTCGAGCACCTCGCCTGCGGCCTGCACGTCTTGACCGTGAAGCGCGACGGCGAGGAGCACGGCATGACGGCCAGCTGGGTCAGCCAGGCCTCGTTCCATCCACCGATGGTCGTCGTGGCGGTGGAGAACAGGTCGAAGACGATCGGCATGATCCGCGACGCGCATCACTTCGCGCTCAGCGTGCTGCGCGCCGGGCAACGCGACGTAGCCGAGAAGCTCGGTCGGGCATCGGCCGGCGCTCCACAAAAGCTCAAGGGAATCAAGACCAAACCTGCGCCCGCGTCGGGCGTCCCGGTGCTCGCCGAGGCGCTCGGGTGGGTCGAATGCCGCGTCGTCGCCACGCTTCCAAGCGGAGATCACACGCTGGTGTTGGGAGAGGTGATCGAGGCAGGGGTGGAGCACGAAGGCGCCCAGCCGCTCACGTCGCACGAAGCGGGGTTGGACTACGGAGGATAGCAGTCAGGTGTCGGGTCTCAGGGCCTCTCGTACACCACTCTCCCACCCACGATGGTATAGCGTACGCGCGCCTGATCGAGCGAATCGGCCGGTAGCGTGAAGAGATCCCGGTCGAGCACCACGAGGTCGGCGTCGTAGCCAGGCGCGAGGGCGCCGCGTGTGCGCTCATCGAAGGTCGCGAAGGCGTCGCCGGCGGTGTATGCGCGGAGCGCCTCGTCCACCGCGAGCTTCTGCTCCGGCACCCAGCCCTCGGGATGCTTGCCATCGAGTGTGCGACGCGACACCGCCGCGGACACGCCGAGCAGGGGGTCGAGCGGCGCGACGGTCCAGTCGGAGCCGAAGGCGAGGGTCGCACCGGTGGCGAGCAGCGTGCGGAACGCGTACGTCGTCTTGATCCGCACCGGCCCGATGCGTTGCTCCGCCCAGCGGCCGTCGTCGATGGCGTGGTAGGGTTGCATCGACGCGATCACTCCGAGCCTCCCGAACAGCGGAATGTCCTGGGGACGCAGGTGCTGGGCGTGCTCGACGCGGAAGCGGCGGTCACGCGGACCGTGCGCCCGCGCGACGCTGTCGTAAATCGACAGCAGGATCGCGTTGGCGCGATCGCCGATCGCGTGCACCGCGACCTGGAGACCGGCGGAGTCCGCGTTGCCGATCCAGCTTCGCATGTCCGCCTCGGAGTGCTGCAACAGTCCGCGATACCCGGCGGAGTCGCTGTAGGGCTCGAAGAAATACGCGGTCCGGGATCCGGCCGAGCCGTCCATGTAGCCCTTGAGCCCGCCGATCTTCACCCACTGGTGGTCTGCGCCCGCGTCCCGCCGCACGGTATCGGCCACGGCACGCCACGAGTCGAGCGGCAGGTACAGCGCCACCCGCAGCGTGAGCCGGCCCGCCCGCTCGAGGCGGCGGTAGCTGGCGAGGTCCGCCCACGAGGCGGACATGTGCGCGGTGGCGGTCACACCGAGGGGGGCGGCATGGGCCAGGGCGCGCGCCAACGCCGAGTCGCGGCGCTCGGGCGACGGCTCCGGGATGGCCCGCCCGACGACCCCGAGCGCTCCGTCCTTGAAGATTCCCGTCGGCTCCCCGGTCCGGGTGTCGCGCAGGACCTCGCCCCCCGGGGGGGTGGGGGTCTGGTTGGTGACGCCCGCCGCGCGCATCGCCGCCGCGTTGGCGAGCGCTTCGTGCCCATCCACGCGATTCACGAAGACGGGATTGTCCGGCGTCACCGAGTCGATCCACTGGTGCTGCGGCAGCCGCTGGCCCGGCCAGAGCGTGTGATCCCAGTCGCCACCCACGATCCACTCGCCTGGTTTGAGTGTCTTTGCGTACGCCTTGATGCGGCGTATGAACTCCTCGGGCGTCGCCGCGTCGCGGAGGTCCACGGACGCGAGCTGGAACCCGCCGTCGATGAAGTGGGTGTGGCCGTCGGTGAAGCCGGGCATGACGAGCCCGCCGCGGGCGCGCACGACGGCGGTACGGGGACTCACGTACCGCGCCACCACGCCCGAGTCTCCCACCGCCAGGATCTTCCCCCGCGCGATCGCGACGGCGCCGGGTCGGGGCCCCCCGCGCGACAATCCGGTCCAGAGCATCCCGCCCGTGACGACGAGGTCGGCCTTGCCGCCGCAGGCGGCGAGGGCGAGGCACAGCAATCCCGCGGCGGGGCTCCGAATCATACGCGTGCCCTCAGCGGAGTTTGGTGATGCGATGAATGGTTTCGAGCGCCGCGATCGGGTCCGACGCCGCCGCTTTGTCGCCGCCGCCTTCGACGGGGGCCGTGAGCGCGTCGCGAATGTCCAGCAACACCTCCAGGAGCAGCTGCTCGCGCTGGTAAGCGGCGTCGAGATCGGCCATGCGGGCCTGGTCGCCGGCGGTCTTGGCGCGCTCGTAGGCGTCGCGGTAGATCGCTTCGAGATTTTGCAGGATGCGGTCGCGGGGTCGCGGCATGCGGGGAAAATACAGTGCCGGCGCCCCCGCGCGAGGACTACGGGGTCAGGGTCACCGTCAGGGCGAGATCGTCAGCCCCCACCCCGCCGTCCTTGTCCGTGACACTGACCCGCACGCGATACGTGCCGGGCACGACGAACAGATGAGTGGCCGAGATGGCGTCCGACTGGTTGGACGTCGTCCCGTGGGTCGAGAACCCGTCTCCCCAGCTGATGTCGTAGGACCACGGCGCATCGTTCGCGCCCGGGTCGCTGAACGTCGCGTGCAGGGTGAAGAACCCGGGGCCTGTCCTCGCGTCCCGACCGGCGTGCACGGTGGGGGCGATGTTGCGGATGGTCGCAGTGGTTTGCACCGGCGCACTTTGCGCGCCCCGCGAATCGGTGACCGTGAGCGTCACGGGGTAGGTACCGTCCGCCGTGTAGGTATGGGTCGGCCGCGCGCCGTCGCCGCTCGTCCCGTCGCCGAAGTTCCACGCGTACGTGAGTGCGTCTCCGTCCGGATCGTACGATGCGCTCCCGTCGAAGGTCACTTGATCTTCCGAGCGGTACGGCCCACCGGGGTTCGCGGCGGGAGCGTGATTCTCGCCCGACGCGCCGTGACAGGCGCCGTGGCCTGAGTCCGTGAACGTCCCGCCGGCCACGGGGACGAACTCCCAGGTGTACCCGCCGTCCTCGAGGGTGACCTTCAGGACTCCGAAGGTGAACCCCCGGACTTCGCTGTTCGGATGGATCGCGACCGTGGAGACTTCGTCCATGCTCTCACCACCGGTCCCGACGTTGATCTCGCGGATTCCGCCGACGTCGTCACGCGCGCCGTCGGGCCGCATCGGCGCGAAGCGCTCGTAGTGGTGCACGTGCCCGTTGAGAACGACGTCCGCGCGCGCGGCGTAGAGGCGGTCCCACAGCGGCCGCCGGTCGTCGTTCACGGTGTAGCCGTCGAAGTTGGACGACAGGAATAGGGGGACGTGCCACATGGCGAGCGTGCAACGCTTGGTATTCGCGGCCAGATCGCCGACCAGCCAGCGGTCCTGCGCCGATCCCGGCCCGAACGCGATGTTGTCGTTCAGCACGATGACGTGCCAGGCCCCGAGGTCAAAGCTGTAGTAGCCCAGGCCCCGCGAGCCCGCGCGCGCGCCGAAGTAGTCGAACGCGCCGTTCGCATTGCCCGTGTCGTACTCATGGTTGCCGAGGGTGGCGTAGGTGCGGGGCTTGTGCCGCCCCCAGCTTGGGTCGTAGCAATTGGTGTAGTCCGCCAGGGTGCCGTGAGGGAACGCGTTGTCGCCGAGCGTGACGACGGTGCCCGGGATGGCGTCCAGCAGCCTCGCCGTGGCTTCGTCGTCCTCGCCGCCGCAGGTGGCGATGTTGCCGGCGCCGACGAGGACTTGGCCCGCTGTCGCGGCGACGACGGTTTGAATCGGAGCCGTGGCGCCCGGTCCACGCGAGTCGTCCGTGCAGGATTGCGCCAGCAGCAGTAGGCCGATGGCGGGAAATGTGAGGAGCGACGTGTGGAGCGCTTGCTTCATGCCGCCGTTATCGTCAAAAAGCGTGCCGCGTCTCGAGAGCAGCGGGGTGCGTCGCGCGGCAGCTACGCCACGCGTCGCAGGACGAGGCCGCTCGGCACCTTTGGAACGAAGTACGTCGACTTGGGCGGCATGACTTCGCCGGCATCGGCGACGGCGAACACGTCTTCCACTTTGGTGGGATTGAGGAGAACGGCCGCAGCGGCCTTGCCGGCGCGGACCGCGTCGAACGCCGCGCGCGGATCGGGCGTGTAGGCGAGGGACGGCGTCGCCGGATCGGCGCCGAGAATGTGCTGGACGACGAGCGCTTCGATGCGGGCGACGTCGAGCGCCCGCACCGCCCGAGACGTCCCGAGACCTGGCGCGTCGTCGAGCGAGACACCGCGCTTCAAGACCAAGCTGACGTCGTAGGCATCGGGGAAGGCGACGATACACGCCGTGCCCTGCCGACCCAGCTCGGCCAGCCGCTCGACGCGATCCATGCAGGGTGCGACCCGTCCCACGTCGAACCAGCGGCGCCAACCCTCCAGGAGCTTGGGTGCGTCCCGCCCGGAGCCGAAAATGATCCGGTGCGTGGGGAGGATCGTGAGGCCGGGATCGCCCGCCGAGACGACGAACGCCAGCACGCGGTCGGCACCGGGCGCCCGCTGGGCGTACGCGACCGCCGTTTCGTAGCGGTGGTGGCCATCCGCGATGTAGAGCTGAGCGCGCCCGGCCAGGCGGGACAACTCTGCGGCTTCTTCTCCCGATACCATCCACAGGCGGATCCCCACGCCGTCGAGCTCGGCGCGGGCCGCGGGCGCGCCGGACGCCGCCTGCACGAGCGCGCGCGCCAGGGCACGGTCCGGATCGGGGGCGAGCAGGAAGATGGATTCGAGGCTGGTGCGTGTGGCCTCGAGCAGCGCGAGCCGGTCGGCCTTGGGCGCCGAGTGGGTCTGCTCGTGCGGGCGCACGCGCCGCGTGGAGAACGGCTCGGCGCGCACGGCAGCGAACATTCCGATACGGCTGCGCTGCTCCCCTGAGGGAAGGGCGTAGTCCTGCGCGACGACGTAGACCGATTCCGCCGCGTCGACGCGCACCACGCCGGCGTCGCGCCACGCGCCGAGCTGGGTGGCCGCGTGCGCATACCGGTCAGCGCCGGCCGGCGCTTCCGGCAGGATCAGGTGGACGATATTGTGGGGATCCCGCGCGGCGTAGCGCGCGCGCTCCTCCTTGGAGATGACGTCGTAGGGGGGCGCGACCAGCGCGCTGAGGCGGTCGCGGGAGGCGTACCGCTCACCGCGAAACGGCGCGACGAGCGGCGGCAGTTCGGCGTTCACGATTCCCCGGAGTCTCTCGTGTCCTTGCGCGAAGCCCAGCAGGCGGTCGACCGCTGGA
>Ga0209234_1000094_pt1 | contig 22350 bp, 16 predicted proteins | sample GraSoi013_1_20cm_2_FD_185816 | JGI IMG/M metagenome (GOLD analysis project Ga0209234, IMG submission 185816) | Grasslands soil microbial communities from the Angelo Coastal Reserve, California, USA - Sample 08_20_2013_1_20cm (SPAdes) (version 2) | ecosystem: Environmental > Terrestrial > Soil >... | reverse complement strand
CACCAGCGTGCTCTGACGCGCGAGACGAGAAAACTCCCTGTAATCGGGATGGATCATCTTTCAACCTTGAAGGCGAAAAATTGCTCTTGGATGAGTTCCGTTCATTATAGAGAAGAGCGCCTCTGACGAACTTGAGTGGTAGTAGAAGCTTATAAAATAGTGGAGAACTAATCACCACAGAGGGCACAGAGGCGCACAGAGTTTTTCGCAGTCTCTGTGACCTCTGTGGTTTATTCCATTATCAAATGCCGAATCGCTCTATCACACGTCCGCCTGGCCCCAAGCCGCGTTTTCTTGTCGGGAATTTTCCATTGGGGAGGCCTGACCCGCTGGCTGTCTTTAGCGGCTGGGCGCGCGAATTCGGCGATATCTTTTACTACCGCGCTGGGTGGATTCACGTCTATTTTCTCAATTCGCCGGAGCTTATCGAATCCGTTCTGGTCACCAATCAGCAGAATTTCCGGAAAGATCGCGTTATCCAAAACAGCCGCTGGTTTCTCGGTCAGGGTTTGTTGACAAGCGAGGGCGGCGAGTGGCTACGGCAGCGCAGGTTGTCCCAGCCCGCATTTCATCGCGAACGGCTCGCGTTGTATGCGCGGATTATCAACGCGTGCGCCGAGGAAATGCTGGATTCCTGGAAAGACGGCGAAAACCGCGACGTCCATCAGGAGATGATGCAGCTCACGCTGCGAGTCGTCGCCAAGGTGCTATTTAGTGTAGATGTGAAAAACGAGAGTAAGGAAGTAGCTGCGGCTCTCAATCTGCTTATGAAACACAGCTCTGGAGCGCGCATGCTTTTGCCGCCGTGGGTACGTTATCTTCCGCTGCCGTTTCTCATCCGCGTGCGGCGGGCCGTGCGCCAGCTCGATGAGGTTGTCTATCGTATTATTCGCGAACGGCGAAGGTCGGAGAACGATAACGGAGACCTGCTCTCGATGCTAATGTCGGCGAGAGACGAAGATGGCAGCCGCATGACGGATCGCCAACTGCGAGATGAAGTCATGACATTTCTTCTCGCCGGGCACGAAACTACTGCCCTCTCGCTTTCCTGGGCATGGTTTCTGCTGAGTGAAAACCCGGAAGCCGAGAATAAACTTCATCACGAGCTCGCCCGGGTGCTCGACGGAAAAAATCCTTCGTTCGAGGATTTGCCGCGCCTGTGCTATACCGAAGCGGTGGTTAAGGAATCGGTGCGGCTGTATCCGCCCGCTTGGAGCCTCGCCCGGACTGCGGCTGAGGACTTCGAAATCGGCGGATACCTAGTTCCTGCTGGCTCAAACGTTGTCATGAGCCAGTGGATCATGCACCGCGACCCGCGGTTCTTTCCCAGTCCCGAGCAATTCGACCCCGGACGTTGGTTTGAGGAACATACGCAGCGCCTGCCGCGCTTTGCATATTTTCCGTTCGGCGGGGGACCGCGTTACTGTGTGGGTGCATCTTTTGCGATGATGGAAGCTACGTTACTGCTAGCCGCAATCGCGCAGAGATTTCGTTTGCGCATGGTTCCCGGACATAAGGTGGTTCCCGTACCCAGCATCACTCTGCGTCCAAAGTACGGAATCAAGATGAGCCTGCATCAAATTCGGGTTTAACCTTCCTTGCGATCTTCGCGGCATTTCTTCCCGGGCCTCTGCGGTTCGAAGCTTTTGACCGCAAAGGTCGCTAAGGCATCGCAAAGGTCGCAAAGAAACCAGAGCGAGGATTCCACCAGAGAACACATGGTGAACCATCCCATAAATTGACGAATCTCGTCGCCGGGCTGAAGATGAACTAACTTCGGCAGGAGCTATGCGAATCAGATTTTGGGGCGTGCGCGGTTCGGTGCCTACTCCCCAGCCGGAAAATCTTCGCTACGGAGGGAATACCTCTTGCGTGGAGGTGCGCGCCGGCGAGCAGATTTTTATTTTCGACTGCGGTACGGGATTTCGTGCCCTGGGCCAGCAACTCGGTCACGAATTCAACAGCCGCCCGGTTACCGCTCACATCTTCGTTTCGCATTTTCACTGGGATCACATCCAAGGCATTCCATTCTTTGGCCCGCTTTATGACCGGACGGAAAATCGTTTTCTCTTTCACGCCTCCAAACGCACGCGCAGTCTAAAGCGTGTGATGGAAGAACAAATGGCATCGCCATATTTCCCAGTAAACACTAACGAGATGAAAGCGCAGCGCGATTTTTACGACTTGGAGGAGGGGCAAATCGAGTTGGATGACGTTGCCGTGCAAGCGGCCTGGCTCAATCATCCTCAGGGCTGCATGGGGTATCGCTTGGAAACGAAAGATGGCGTCTTCGTCTACGCTACCGATAACGAACCCGGCGATGCGGTTTTCGACAAAAACGTGCGCAGGCTGGCTGCTGGCGCTGACGTGCTGGTTTACGATTCGCAGTATCTGCCGGAAGAGTACGCAGCCCGGAAACGCGGCTGGGGGCATAGTCACTGGCGTGAAGCGATCAACATAGTGATGGAAAGCGGCGCGAAGGAACTGATCCTCTATCACCACGATCCCGACCACGATGACCGATGCATCGACAATGTAGTGAAAGAGGCGCGCAACCATTACCCGAGAGTGCGCGCTGCGGCAGAAGGGATGGAGATTCAGATTTAGACGTGCTGCTCGCATGGGGTAACCTACGCGTTTCTTAACCCGCTGCTGCTCAGCTACTTCCGCGTATTACTTTGGATGGTTCAGTTCCCCTTCGATAGATTGCCGCGCTGTCACAGCCATCCTATAATTGCCTGACTCTGGTAGGGATTCTCCGTCAGGTTCCGGGTAGGCGCTTCTCTGCGTCCTAGGCAGGTCTTTGTGAACTCTGCGTTAAGAACTTTTAACCATAGAGCGCGCGAAGAATTCTGCAAAGCACGCAAAGAAGTGCGGCAACAACCCGGCTATGCGAAAAAACCTGCATCTACTCCTGATGGCTAGTCCCGTAATCGCGACCTTCCTTTCTTTCACTACGCCATACGTGCAGGCAGAGGCCGGTCCCAGTACGTCTGCAAGCATCACGGCTTCGACTGACGGCTCCGGCCGCCGAATCTACGTCAACGATTCGCCGGCGCCCTCCTCACGGAAGACCAGAGCAGCGCCGGCCTTCGTGAGCAAGGGGCTTGTCTACTGGAGCCCCACTGCACATCGCTGGAAGCCGGTGCGCTCGGCTTACGTTCGGGCGGCCCGTTCAGCGGCAGCAGAGGTCAGTGAAAGTGAGCAGTTTTCCAGCTTCGTTCGGGGAAAGCCGTTCACGCAGCAAGAGATCGATGCTGCCATTGATGAAGCCGCGGTCCGGCACAATGTCGATCCCAGCCTGGTTCGGGCATTGATCAAGGTGGAGTCGAACTTCAACCCCAACGCTGTATCCCGCAAGGGAGCGATGGGGCTGATGCAGCTCATGCCGCAGACCGCCCGGCAGTTGAATGTCACAAACCCGTTTGATCCGGAGCAGAATGTCGATGCGGGAGTCCGCCACTTGAAGCAATTGATGGAGAGCTTTGGCGGGGACGTGAAGCTGAGCCTGGCGGCGTACAACGCCGGGGCAGGAGCGGTGTCACGCAGTGGAGGCGTTCCGCATTTCGCCGAGACGCGCAACTACGTGAGGCGCATCACCGGTTTGTATTACGGTGGCGGCGATCCCGGATTTCGAATCCTGGGCGGCGCAGTGCATGAGCCGGTGCGGGTGCAGCGGGATGCGCGCGGTGTGTTGTACATCAGCAATACCGATTGATGCAGGGTTGCAGAATAGCAAAGCGATTACGGGCTGGAAAATTGAAAATTTGCGATCGAGTTGAGAATGGTTGCGCTGGAGTGCGTGCGTGAGGGTGATTTTTCCCTTTCGCTGGAGTTTCTCTGGCTCGCGCCGCTCGGGGCCAACCTTGTCGCGCGGTTCGGCTGCGATTTTTTGTGCCATTCTTCTGATCGTCCTCAGTGGCCTGCCAGCCTATGCCCACAAATCTGACGTTTGGGCGCGCACGCAATTCTCAACTGCTGAGAAGATGCGCGAGGCGCTCAATGACCGTCCTGAAGCCGAACGCACACGCCGGGATTATCAGCTCGTCATGATGGCCTACCGCCGCGTTTATTACGGCGCGCCAGGCTGCTCCAAAGCAGATGCTGCCGCCCTCGCTGTCGCCGATCTCCTCGCCGAGAGCGGGCGCCGCTTCAACGACGATCACGCCCTACGCTCAGCCATTGGACAGTACGAGTTTCTACGCCGCGAGTATCCGGGCAGCAGGTATCGCTTTGAAGCGTTGTTCGCGATTGGAGAGATTTATAAAGACGATCTGAACAATCCGGTGCGGGCCCGCGTTGCATTCCAGGAATTTCTGCGGCAGTATCCGCATCACCATCTAGCCGACGAGGCCCGCCAAGCAATAGCTGAGCCGGTACGACAGGCAGCCATCAGGTCCCAGGAAGAGAAAGATGCGAACGATTCCAAGCAGCCAGCGAGAGCGGAGTCTGCGGAAAACAAGAAAGATGCAGGCTCCGCAAATCCAGAAAAGGCCGAGGGCAACGAGCCTGCCGATACTAATCCCAAGCCCCCGCGCGTCACTGATGTTCGCCACTGGTCAACCCCAGATTCCACCCGCGTGCAAATTGACCTCGACCACGAGGTGAAATTCGAATCGCAACGCATGGATCGTCCTGATCGCCTTGTCTTCGATCTGCTGAACAGCAGGCTAGCGGCGGCGCTCGCCGGGAAGATGTTCGATGTCGACGATGGACCAGTCAAGAAGATTCGCGTAGCCCAGTTCCAGCCGGGAAAGACGCGGGTTGTGCTGGAAGTCGACAGGTCTTGCGATTACGTCGCCTCGCTGTTAGCAGATCCGCCGCGACTAAGCATTGAGATTCATGCGAGAAAGTCATCCGCAACTTCGATCGAGCGGCGAGCATCCTTACCGGCCGTCACGAAGAAAGCTGAGAAAGCAGAGGCCAACGACGAAACTGAAAACAACCCACAGAAATCGGCCGATGCAACGAAGCTGCCGTCAGCACAACCCGTCACAAGTGGCCCAGAGACGAAGAAAACCGTAGTCGAAGCGGACGATGATGACGACGATTCAGCACCGGCAATGCCGAATCGTCCGGCGATTAAGACTGCTAGCAAGACCACAGTCACTCCGCCTCCAGTCCCGGCAGTCTTGCCAGATTCCAGGCGGAATTCCGCCGGGGCAGCGGGGGCGGATGCAACAACGTCGGATCACGTCGCTTCCGCGCAACAGCCGATGCGACCGAGAGCTGGCATCAGCAACAAACGCAAATCCTCTCCCGAGGCGGATGTCCGCGAAGCTCAGCCAACTGCGAGCGGCGACCGCTCGTTGATTCGCGCCCTAGGATTGAAAATCGGCAAGATCGTAATCGATCCCGGACACGGCGGACATGATACGGGCACCATCGGCCCACATGGCCTCGAAGAAAAGGATCTGGTGCTGGAAGTCGGCCGGCGGCTGGGCAAGCTGCTGCAAGCTCGCCTCGGCGCCGACGTGGTTTACACCCGCAGCGATGACACTTTCATCCCGCTCGAGACGCGGACTGCAATCGCCAATCAGGAGCAGGCGGATTTGTTCGTGTCCATCCATGCCAACTCCAGCCATGACCCGGATGCACGCGGGGTGGAAACCTATTACCTGAATTTCACCTCCTCGCCAGAAGCTCTGGACGTAGCCGCGCGCGAGAATGCCGCCTCGGATAAGTCGATCCATGAATTGCAGGACCTGGTGAAGAAGATTGCGCTGAAGGAGAAAGTGGAAGAATCCCGCGAGTTTGCCTCCGACGTGCAACGGTCCTTGCATAGCGGGCTTGCGTCCAAAAATCCCGGTCTTCGCAATCGTGGTGTGAAGAAGGCGCCTTTCGTTGTGTTGATCGGCGCGAATATGCCGTCGATCCTGGCGGAGGTTTCTTTCGTAAGCAATCCAGGAGATGAAAAGCGCCTGCGCACGGCAGAGTACCGTCAGCGGATTGCTGAATCGCTCTATCGTGGGATTGCTAAATACGTGAGCGGGTTGAGCGGGGTGAAGGTCGCGAGCAGGATCGATAAGGCCCAAGGGCAGTAGCAATACCGAGTTACCAGCCTGGAAACTTTCGCGGCTCCTAGGTAGTCTAATTATGTATGGGCCTGTGGCCTGTGCCCTGTCTCCGTTTTCCGATGACGTTTCCCAAGCTGATTTTCGTTTTGACGGTGCTTCTGACCGCGGCAGCTTTCGCGGGCGAGGCTCCCCGTGCCGCGCCGGGCATTCTTCCCAATCAGTTTGCTGGATGGGAAATCGCCGGCTCGCCGCACGTCAGCAAAGATCCTGCCCTGGCTGACCCCGTAAATGCAGCGCTGCTTAAAGAATACGGATTTACAGATTTCGAATCCGTCACTTACACGCACGATAATCGCAAGCTCACGGTGAAGGCTGCGCGGTTTGCCGACACCAGCGGTGCTTACGGGGCGTTCACGTATTACAAGATGCCGCAGATGCTGAATGAGAAGATCGGAGATCAGGGCGCATCGCTGAATGAGCGTGTGGTGTTTTATCGTGGCAGCATCCTGGTAGATGCGGTCTTCGAAAAACTGACCGCCATGTCCGCTGCCGATCTGCGGGAATTGGCCGGCGTTTTGCCGCTGCCCTCTGGCAGCACCCGCAATTTGCCCGGATTACCCGCCTATCTGCCTAGAGCCGGATACGTAAAGAACACGGCGAAATATGTCGCCGGGCCCAAGGGCCTGGAGAAGATTCAGGCTCCGGTTTCCGCATCGCTGGTGGATTTCGACGCAAGCGCGGAAGTGGTCCTCGGCACATACCAGACCTCTGCTGGCAATGCCACACTGATGTTGATCAACTATCCGACCAACCAGATTGCGGCGGAGCATTTGCGGAGGATCGAAGCGGCTCATGGGCAAAGTCCACAGCAAGCGGGATCTGGAAATCCGGGGACATTTCTCTCGAAGCGCACCGGCCCGATCGTTGTGATCGCCACCGGCTCACTCTCACAGAATGAAGGCAAGTCTCTGCTCGCCGCCGTGAACTATGACGCTGATGTCACCTGGAACGAGAACACTTATGTCACAAAGAAAGACAATCTCGCGAATCTGCTGGTGAATATCATCATCCTGTGTGCGATCTTGATTGCCTTTGCCGGAGTGGCTGGCCTTGCCTTCGGAGGTATTCGGGTGCTCATAAAGCGAATCCTGCCGGAAAGAATCTACGACCGGCCAGGGGAGATTGAATTCATCGCTCTGCACCTCTCTGAACCGGAGTCGCGAGGGAGCGATTCGCAGGTAAGTTCATCAATCAAAGCGGTTTAAGGCTGTTGAAGACGACGTTTGTCTCACAATGAGGCAGTTTGCGAAGCTGTTAATGCGTCTTGTAAGCTATTGAAACAAAAGCCGTTTATTTCCTAAAAATTCCTTGACACCCTGCTTTTTCGGCTCATAAGATTTCGCCAGAAAGTTTTGACGGTTTAACACTCCGTTGGAACTATTCTCCCTTGAAGAAGAGGCCGCCCATGTTGCCGGGTGGCCTTTTCGTTTTCGTGGTTGGCAACAGTCATTGCTCTTCGACGGAGAGCGGAGCAATTCGCTGCAGACGGAACCCGATGAGGTTGCGGGGCGTATCATAAATAACTTTGCGTGGGTCGACGGCTGAAGATTGAACTTCGAGGAGCGTTCATGTTCTGTGACAAATGCGGCTCATCCTTGCAGACAGGCCAGCGTTTTTGTCCGTCGTGCGGGAAAGAAGTTGTCGGCGGAGCGCAGTGGGCACAGTTGCGCCGCGGGCGCGTGAGCGCCCATATACGGTTGCTCGGGATTCTATGGCTGGCGATATCGGCGTTCAACACGCTTAGCGGCTTAGCAATTTTATTAGTGGCCAAACCGGTTCTGCTGCACCTGCGTGAATTGGGCCAAGGCCCGCCGGAGTTCGTTCAAGGTTTCTTGCAGCCACTGCTCACACTAGTGGCAATTTTTGTGCTCTCGAAGGCGCTGCTGGGATTCGCTGCCGGCTGGGGACTGCTGCGCCGCGAGGGCTGGGCGCGCATCGTTGCTCTGATCGGGGGCTTCCTGGCTTTGTTCCACCCTCCCTTTGGTACGGCGCTCGGGATATACACGCTTTGGGTCCTGCTTCCGTCGGAGTCTGAACGCGAATACGCAGAGCAAGCTTCGCGGGCTGCGTGATTTTCACTGCATCTTCTCGATGTAGGTATTGATCCTCAGCGGTGGCTCCTTAGACCGCGCCGACAACCTTTACGTGCGCCACAGCCGCATTTAGAATCGGAATGATGCCGACGTAGCTCAGTTGGTAGAGCAGCCGATTCGTAATCGGCAGGTCGCCAGTTCAAGTCTGGCCGTCGGCTCCAGCACTTTTACTTGGTACCGCTTTCAGCGTTTTTTGCCGAAGTCCGACGACCGACTACTAACGACAACTGTCTCCAACAACTTTTCCACCGCACTTGCACCATCTCTCTTGCAAAGTTGCCTTCGAAGATTCCTTCTGGCACTACTTTGCTATTGCGGCGCTGGTTAACTTTTCCGATAATACCGGCAGAGTTCCTTAGAACTGTGTATCGATACAATCGAGCGGATCTGGTTCGCATTCTGCGGCTCACGGCGCGTCAGTTGGCAGCTTGGGAAAAGGCCGGACTGGTAGCCGCCGCCGAGAGCTATTCTTTTTTTGATCTGCTACAAATCAAGAAAGTACGCGATCTTTGTGCGCGCAAAGTGCGTCCAGCGGTGATCCGTCAATCGCTCGAGGCCATGCAGAAACAGGTAGCTGGCATGGAAAACCCGCTGCTCGAAGCGGGAGCTTTTACGACAGGCCATCATCGGGTCGGATTTCGCCATCAGGGCAAGCTGGTTGAGCCCATTGCCGGCCAGTTCATGTTCGACTTTTCCACCCAGGAGCGTGTAGTAAGCAGTTCGAAGATTTCGATTGTAAAACCCGAACCCGCGTCCACGGACGTTGCTGAATTGTTTGCCCGGGGGATCATGCTGGAGGAAGATCCCGGCCAGCACACCCTTGCGATTCAGACCTACCAGCGCGTGCTGGAGCTTGATCCCAATCACGCCGCCGCCCACATCAATCTGGGCACGCTTTACTACAACCGGCAGGAATACACGCTGGCAGAGAAGCATTATCGGCGAGCAATTGAAGTCGATCCGAGGTATGCCCTGGCATACTTCGATCTAGGAAACGTACTCGACGAAACCGGCCGCGTGGCTGAAGCCATTCAGACTTATAACGCCGCATTGCAGCTTGCCCCAACCTACGCCGATGCCCATTACAACCTGGCGCTAGCTTATGAAAAGATGAAAGAACCGCGTAAAGCGCTCAAACACTGGCGGGCGTATGTCAGGCTAGATACAGCGGGGCCTTGGGCAATCCACGCGCGAAATCAGATTCAGCGGATCCTGCAGGCGGACGGGCTTAAGCTCGTACATAGTCGGGGTTGAGCATTGCCCGAAGGCTTTTCCTATTCCACGAAAACGGCCACATGTCCCCCTCTTACTCCTTGACAAAAATGAGACAACTGGTAAAGTTCGATCCATCGATTCAATTCGCGCGTCCTATAGGTGCCCACGATGAAGAATGTCTACGAGGTTTTAAGGCAAAAAGAGCTGGAGTTGGCGAGATTGGAAAAGGAAGTCGAGGCGTTGCGGGTGGCCGCGCCGCTGCTATCTGACGATAAGGATGCCGCTGAGGGCAAACCCACTTTGGCCACCGCGGCAACGCCGCAGCAGCCCATCCGCATGGCGCAGTCCGCAGTCAATGCGACGCCGCAGCCGGCCCGTGCAGCGGGCTGGGATGACACCGCGAAGCGCTGGCCGTAAGCGATAGGCTTCGAAAGATCGTCCGGCTTCAGGGCACCAACAGCTTCGAGCTTGCTCGATAACACCCCGCTTTCCGAGCAATTCCAGTAAGTTCTCTTCAAAGGCGCAAAAAGTTAGGAATAGAGCGGCTAGAGCCAGTTCGCGAGAAGGCAGCGGTGCGCTACCAGTTGAACATGGTTCCATCGAGCTTCCGATTCACTGGCAAATAAGCACGTTCGTACGGAAACTTCTCGCCGAGTTTCTCGTCATAGTCCACACCGAATCCCGGAGCGTCGCCGGGATGCAAATATCCATCCTTGAAGTAGTAGGCCTGGGGAAACACTTCGTCGGTTTCCTTCGTGTGCCGCATGTACTCCTGAATGCCGAAATTGGTAACAGAAATGTCGAAGTGTAACGCTGCTGCCATCGACACAGGAGACAAGTCTGTGGCCCCGTGACAGCCCGTCAGTACGTGGTAGATCTCAGCCAGCGCGGCAATCTTTTTGAGGTGAGTAATGCCGCCGCTATGAACGACGGTCATGCGGATGTAATCAATGAGCTGCTCGGTGATGAGAATGTGCGCGTCCCATACTGAGTTGAACACTTCGCCCACGGCAAGAGGCGTGGTTGTGTGCTGGCGAATGATGCGGAACCCCTCCTGAAGCTCGGCGCTAACGGGATCTTCCAGCCAAAACAGGTGATAGGGCTCCAGACTCTTGCCGAGGCGAGCGGCTTCAATAGGCGTCAGCCTGTGGTGGACATCGTGGAGCAGATGAATGTCATCGCCGTACTTTTCACGCAAGGCTTCGAAAAGCTTCGGCACATGGAGAAGATACTTTTCCGTTGACCAAGTGTTTTCCGGTGGCAATCCCTTCTCGGCGGGCTCATAGAACAGTTTTTCATTGCCGACCCCGTAAGTGGAGGGAAGTCCGGGAATTCCCGTTTGCGCACGAACGGCGCGATATCCCATGCTGATGTACTTTCCAACTTCATTGCAGGTTTCCTGAAGATCACGTCCGTTGGCGTGACCGTAGACCAGAACACCGGTTCTGCTCTTGCCACCGAGCAAGTTGTACACCGGAGTGCTGAGAGCCTTACCTTTGATGTCCCAAAGCGCCATATCCACAGCGGCAATGGCGGTCATGGTCACGGGGCCACGACGCCAATAGGCGCCACGGTACAGATATTGCCAAATATCTTCGGTCTGAAAGGGATCGCGTCCGATGATGCAGGGAATCACGTGATCTTGCAGATAAGAAGCAACCGATAACTCGCGGCCATTCAGAGTGGCATCTCCGAGCCCATAGATACCCTGATCGGTACGCACCTTCAGGGTGACGAAGTTTCTGCCGGGGCAGCAGACAAACACTTTGGCATCGGTGATCTTCAACAGATCCTCCTCAAACCGCCGCCACTGAGTTTATAGAAAGCCTCAGATTCGGCGTACCAATCCTTGATCCGTAGCCGCAGTATTACGCACCAGCAGCAAGACGAGAATCATGCCGACGAACGGAACCAGTCCCGCGAGAATCACAATTGGATCGAAGGAATGAGTGCCACTGGCCTGGCGCACATCAGAAAAATAACCGATGAGTTTGAAGGCAACGATAGTCCCGATGCCTGCACCGGTACCGCTGAGACCGCTGACCGATGCCACGGATTCGCTGTTGTAAAGGTCGGATGGCAGCACGTTCGCCATGGTCGTGAAACTTGCATAGCAAAAGGTTGCTAACGCGAAAAGCAAGGCAATCAAGTACAGATTGGTCGTAAAGATTGTGGGAATGAGCATGGTCATGCCAATTCCGCCAAAAATAATCAGAGCCTTGCGTGCGGCGCCAAGCGGCCATCCTCGTTTGATTAAAAGTCCGGAGACGACACCTGCCGCGAAGCTCCCCAGATCGGCGGCGAGAAAAGGGATCCATATCGCGATCAATCCGCTTTTGAGCTCGATGCCTTTCGCGACCAGATAGATCGGGAACCATTCGGTAATAAAGAAGAAGACCGGATCGGTAAAAGTCTTCGCGATGATAGTTCCCCAGGTCTGGGGCAGCTTCAACAAGTCCCGCCATCGCGGACGAGCCGAATTTTGTTTGGAAATACCTTCGCTCTTGTCCGCCACGATCATCTCCAGCTCTTCCCGGCTAAGGCGATGATGTATCTCCGGTGGGTAATACAGCCATCGCCAGACAACCAGCCAGAAGAATCCCAGCGTGCCCGGGATCATGAATGCCGGCCGCCATCCCCAGCGGAAGTAAATCCACAGAACGATGAATGGAGCGACTGCGCCCCCGATAGAAGAACCACTGTCAAAAAGGGCCGTGGCTAACGCGCGCTCGCGCTTCGGAAACCACTCCGAGACAGCTTTTGTCGCCGCTGGCCAGTTGGCCGATTCGCCTGCTCCCAACAAAAAGCGGAAGGTGGAGAAGCTATAAAAGCCATTTGCTAAGGATGTCAGCATCGAGATCGTCGAATACCAGATGACCGTGAGAGTCAGACCACGGCGGGTTCCGATCCGGTCCATGAGTTTGCCGAAGACAGTCTGACCAACGGAATACGCGACCCGGAAAGCGATCGCGATGTTCGCGTAATCCGTATTCGTCCAGCGATACTCGAGTTTGAGATAAGGGGCGAGCAGCGAGAGGGTTTGCCGGTCAATGTAGTTGATAACCGTCGAGGCAAATAAAAGACCGCCAATCCACCAGCGCAACGACGGTATCGGGCGAACTTTGCTCGAAGCGTGTGGCCGGGGAGTCGCCATGTGGGTTGCCGGCTCGATGTTTATCTAAGCAGACGTCTGTAACGCTGTACTCAGCAACGCGGCAGAATTGCGGTCGAGATACACGGTTGCATTCACGTGTGTGCGCAAAATGGAAGCCGGCGCCATCGGGCTGATCTCGCCTTCAAAACATGCTCTTACCGCTTGTGCTTTGCGCGAATCCGGCACCACTGCGAGGATTTCCTCGGCTTTTAAGATTTGGCGAACGGACATGGACAGCGCTTGCTTTGGAACTTGAGATATGTCGGAGAACCATGCTTCTCCGACCTGCTGCTGCCGGCAGGCTTCGTCGAGGTTCACGATCAGATAGGGCTCCTCGGTCTGAAAATCGGCTGGTGGGTCGTTAAAGGCCAAATGCCCGTTCTCGCCGATGCCGACGAATGCGACGTCGATCGGCGCGGACGTTAATTCTTTTCCGACGCGGCGGACGACCTCCGCAGGATCGGCGTCGCCATCGAGAAGATGGTATTTAGCGATACCGGTCTTCTTGATCAAATGATCCAGAAGCATCTTGCGGAAGCTGCCCGGATGCGTGATTGGCAGGCCGATGTACTCATCGAGGTGAAAGACTTCTACTTTCTGCCAATCGATGCCGGGCATTTTCGTCAGCGCGTCCAGAAATTCGAACTGCGAAGCAGCCGTGGCGGCAATGATGCGCGCCTGACCGCGATCGCAGATAGCGCGACCAATAGCCTCGGCAGCGTGTTCGGCGGCCATCTTGCTTAGAGAACTCTTATCCGGTAATACCTTCAGCACCATTTCAGATCTCTACGAATTCGCAGCCTTGATTGAAGTTCCGGTATTATACAAAACCGCAAAATACGTAGGTACGATTGGCGAAAGGTATTTTCACCCCGTGAAAAGAAAAATTGCAGAGCGCATCCGCCAAATCACTTCGCGTTGCTCGACCACGATGGCCGTGATTACTTGCTGCCTGATGATAATGGCAGGGACGGGTCGTAATGAGCTCATCGCCCAAACGATTCAAGTTGATACAACTCCCTCTCACGTCGTTAACACCTTCAGCCCTCTGTATGCGCTGGGCACGACCGTGGACCGGGTGCCGAGCAATGCAACCGACGTATTCTTCGCGCCAGATCAAATCAAACAGGTCGTCTCAGCGGGATGGGGCGTGGTCAGTTACCGGCAGAATACAGAATTGTTTGTGCAGGCCTGGCACTGGAATCCCAAGGGAACTTGGAGCGATGCGTCAGGTAAGGGATATTTCACCGGCGATTCGAATCCCACGGAGATGATCCGCCATTCCTATGGCTATTCGCTGCAGCATCGTGGGTTCACGCGCAACGGCGGAACGGAATTTGACGGTTTTTCCCGGCTTGACGACGGCGACCTGAACACTTACTGGAAGAGTAATCCTTACCTCACGCAATTTTTTACTGGCGAGGACGACTCCGCTCATCCGCAATGGGTGGTGATTGATCTGGGAAAGAAGCAGGACGTGAATGCGATCCGCATCGCCTGGGCTGAGCCTTATGCAAAGGCATATACCGTCGAGTATTGGAACGGCACGGGAGATGCCATGGACGATCCGGCTAGCGGCGACTGGAAAGCATTTTCGTCTGGAGTGGTCACGAACGGCAGCGGCGGCACTGTAACGTTGCGGCTTGATTCATCTCAGGTGAACACGAAATTCATACGTATTCTGATGACAAAGTCCTCGAACACTTGCGACACGCATGGCCCAGGCGACCGCCGGAACTGCGCGGGATTCGCGATTAAAGAAGTTTATGTTGGCAACACGGATGCGAGCGGCGGATTTCACGATCTGCTGCATCATTCGCCGGATCAGCAGCAATCTTTGACATATTGTTCTTCGGTCGATCCCTGGCATCAGCCGACAGACCTATATGTCGCGCCTGACCGCATGGAATCCGGAGATCAGCCCGGCTTTGATCTGTTCTTCACCGGCGGAATCACACGCGGCCTGCCCGCAATTGTGCCTGTCGCCATGCTGTATGGCACGCCTGAAGATTCGGCCGCGCAGATGGCTTACTTGAAGAAGCGCGGCTATCCAATTTCTTACGTGGAAATGGGAGAAGAGCCTGATGGCCAATACATGCTGCCTGAGGACTACGGGGCTCTCTACTTGCAATGGGCGACGGCGCTTCATCGCGTCGATCCCACCTTCAAATTGGGTGGACCTGTATTCGAGGGAGTCACTGAGGACAGAAAAGTTTGGCGGAATGCACAGGGAAAGAATTCATGGTTTGGCCGGTTCCTCGATTATTTGAAGGCACATGGTCGGCTGGCAGATCTCGCGTTCATGTCATTCGAGCACTATCCTTACGACGGTTGCGACACGCCGTGGGAGAACCTCTATCAGGAGCCACAACTGATCGAGCACATCATGCAGGTTTGGCGGGACGATGGATTGCCGCCAAATATCCCCATGCTCGACACTGAAACTAACGCGCATGGAGGAGAGGCGTCGGTCGATATTTTTGGCGCGCTCTGGCTGGCCGACAGCTTTGCGGGATTTCTGACCGCGGGCGGCAAGAGCACGCACTACTATCATGCTCTGCCGTATTCTCCAGCGCATCCGGCTTGCCCAAATAGCTGGGGAACATATCACATGTTCATGGTGGATAAGGATTACAAGATTCGGCAGCGCATCTCGCAGTTTTTTGCCGCGAAGCTAATTACGCAAGAATGGGTGCAACCGAAAGACGCTGACCACAAGCTGTTCACGGCTGTCAGCGACGTCAAGGATGCTCAGGGACACGTGCTGGTGACCGCGTATCCAGTGCTTCGTCCCGATGGGCAGTGGTCGCTGATGGTTGTGAACAAAGATCATGACAACGCACATCAAGTGCGAATTGTCTTCCATGACGACTCAAGCAGCACGGGTCACAGTTTCAGAGGCCCCGTGACTATAATCAGCTTCGGGAAAGCTCAGTATCAGTGGCATCCTGCGAGAAAGAGCGGCTACGCGGACCCGGACGGTCCTCCGGTCACATCGACGCAAACCGGTGGTCCAGATGCGCTGTACACACTGCCGGCGGCTTCCGTCAACATATTGCGAGGCAACATCGACACCGCAAGGCAGTAAGCGCGGACCCTGGTCACTGCGCCGGAACCATCGCCTTTATGGTGGTTCCCTTTTTGTTGGAAGTGACCTCAAGCCACCCACCCAACTGGGCCAGGCGTTCCTTCATGCCGAGGATTCCCACGCCGAAGGCTCTGGTTTGGCCCGTCTCAGACAATAACCCCACGGGAAGACCTTTGCCATTGTCGCTGATCTGCAAAGTAACGTGCTGCGCATTGCGCTTCAGTTCGATGGTGGCCTTTTTGGCGCCCGAATGCCGGTGCACATTGTTAAGGGATTCTTGAATCACTCGAAATAGCGCAATCTCCACGTTTTCCGGCAGACGGCCGATGTCCGGCGGCAGGGCCAAATCTACCTGGATTTTGGAGCGATCTGAGAAGCCGTCTACCAGCCAGCGAGTTGCAGAAATCAGGCCCGCCTCATCGAGGAGCGGCGGATGCAACAATTGCGCCACGGTGCGAATGTCCCTGGTCACTTCATCTACCAGCTTAATGGTTTGATTCAACGAATCTTTGGCGGGCGCCGCCTTGCGTTTTCCATCTTTCGCAATAGCTTCGAGATTCAGTTTAGCCGCCACCAGTTTTTGCCCGGTTGAATCATGCAACTCGCGGGCGATCCGCCTGCGCTCCTCATCTTGAACTCGCATCAAATATCCGGAAAGCTGGCGAAGGTTTTCCTCCGATTGCTTGCGCTCAGTGATATCGCTATTGATCTCTAGCACTACGGGATCACCCTCATCTTCTTTCTGCAGCGCCCAGCGGCTGTTTACAATCCGTTTCTCACCGTCACGGCGAACGTGGACCAGTTCACCTTCCCAGCGGCCAGTGCGGAACAATTGCTCTCTGATTTCGTCGAAGGGCACAGGGTACTGGCTTTGCAAAAGTTCGGGAACTGATTTTCCCAATGCTTCACCCTTGGTCCAGCCGTACATCTCTTCCGCGCCACGATTCCAGAAATGAATTGTTCCCTCTAGGTCTCGCACGAGTACAGTTTCGTTCGCCATCTCGATCAGGGCTGCGTGTAGCTTTAGCTCATCCAGTTGCTTCTTCTTCTGGGTTACGTCCTCGATCGACAACAAGATCATGTGCCTGCCCGGCTGCACTTCCATGCGGTGCGCATTCAGCAGCATGGTACCCGGGCCCAGATTGAGGAAATCATGCTGTACCTCGAAATCATCAACGCGGGTGTTTTGTTCTGTGATCTTTCCCAGCAACTCCCGCAGCTTCGGGATATTCCACTGCCGGTTCCCGAGTTCGTAAATCAGATTGCCCTCAGTGTCCTCTTTGGAGACCTCGAACTTGCGATAAAACGCGCTGTTCGCGACCGTTACTCGCAAATTGTCATCCAGAACTAGAATGGCCTCTCGCGCGCTCTCGATAAGCGCGTCAGCGTAATGACGGCTTTGCTCTAAAGAACGCTTCAGCGCGTCGATGTCCTGGAAGCTGATCACAGCTCCCTCAATCTTATTTTCCGCGGTCTTGTAAGGACGGACGCGCATCAAGTACCAGGTACCGTCCTTTTCCCTCACCTCACGTTCGTGCAGAATCGTGCTGTCGATGGTCGTCTGGACTATCTGCTCCAGGTCTTCCAAATCCGCATTGGGCCGGATTTGCCCCACGCGTCGGCCGATATCGGCTGGGATCAGGTTGAGAAGCTTTTGTGCCGGAGGGGTGAAGCGGCGGATGCGGAGGTCATTGCCGACCATCACCACGGGGATGTTGACATTCCCAAATAGGTTCAGCAGGTCGTTATTGGCCTGGCTCAGTTCGGTGTTGCGGTTTTGCAACTCTTCATTGACAGTAGTCAGTTCTTCGTTGCTGGACTGCAGCTCCTCTTTGGCGGTCTCCAACTCCTCATTTGTGCTCTGCAGTTCTTCATTGGTTGATAAAACCTCCTCGTTTGCCGACTTGTACTCTTCCGAAGTGCTTTGGTGATCTTCGATGAGCGCCTGCAACTGCTCCCTCAACTGGTTAATTTCCCGATTCAAGCGCTCGTTCTCCTGCCTGAGGGGAGCGTTCTTCGCCTGCTCCGCGCCACCCGCTGGCTTACGGGTAACTGGATGAGCGGCCTGATTTCTAGCATCCTGAAACACGACTATATAAAAGCGTTCGTGGGTGCCTTGCCCGCGAATCGGTATCACCTCCAGGTTCACCTCTCGCGTGCCACCATTGGATTTCACACGCACACGCTCTCGACGGACGATCGCATCGTCCTTTTTTGCTTTGGTCAGCGCGGAACGTAAGTCAACCAGCAAACCTTCGCGGGCCATCCTGGACAAACTGAATGTGGGATGACCTGCCGCCGGTTCCAGATAGGCGCCTGTACGCCCACGGAATTGCAGAATCTCCATCTCGTCATTGACCACAATGCTGGCCGGGATGAAGCGGTTTGCAAGCGTCCGGTCCACTTCACGGTCCACCGGGACTTCAGGTGTCAGCATTCTCTGGGGTCTGCTGGTTTGAGGTTTGCGAACACCGTAATCAAGTCCGGCAAGGTAGGTAATCAGAGGCGCCGCGGTCTGCTTCTTCTGATAAATCTTGTATTTCTTGTCGACCAGAGTGAAGTGATCGGAGAATGCCCCCAGGCTCTCGGAGCCCCCCAGCATCAGATAACCATTCGGCTTGAGCGCGTAGTGCAGAGTGGGAATGACGCGTTTCTGCAGGACCGGGCCGAGATAGATCAATAGATTCCTGCAACTGATCAGGTCCAGGTTCGAAAAAGGCGGATCTTTAGCGATATTCTGCTTGGCGAAGATGCACATTTCCCGGAGCGGTTTATCGACCTGATAGCCTTTCTCCAGTTTCACGAAGAAACGTTTTAGCCGTTCGGCAGAAACGTCCGCTACGGCAGCTTCCGTATACAGTCCGCTGCGGGCGCGATCAAGAGAGATATCGCTGATGTCTGTCGCGAAAATCTGCACCGCCTTGGAGCCGGCAAAAGCCACTTTAAGATTGCGCGCCTCCTCCCAGATATATTCAGTGACAGCAATGACGATGGAGTAGACTTCCTCGCCGGTTGAGCATCCTGGAATCCAGATGCGCACCGGACCGTCTTCCGGGTTTCGATCCTTGAAAAGGTGGGGGAACACGGTTGTGCGCAATACGTTGAAGGCTTCAGGGTCTCGAAAGAATCCAGTTACATGAATCAGGATCTCACTGTAAAGCTCGTCTAGTTCTTTCGGGTTACGCCTGATGTAGCGCACATAATCTTTGAGTTCTTCAAGGTGGTGCAGCACCATGCGGCGCTTGATCCGGCGCTGCAGAGTGCTCTGCTTGTAATTCGCGAAATCTACTCCCGACGCATCGCGCAATAATGAGAAGAGCGTCTGCAGTTCGCTCCCGGTCGCGATATCAGACGTTTCTTCCGGCTTCGCGAGCGCAGTGGCGACGTAGGGATGCCGCCCGATTCTTGTGAGTTCTTTGGCAATATCCTTAGGGGTGAGCACGAAATCTATGCAGCCCGCATACACTGCGCTGTGAGGCATGCTGCTGTATTTGGCTGAAGCTTCATCTTGAGCGAATGTAATTCCGCCCGCTACTTTGATGGCGGTGCATCCTTCTGTGCCATCAGACGCAGTGCCGGACAGAATGACTCCAATCGCAAGAGCGCCCCTTTCGTTCGCCAGCGAATGAAAAAAAGCGTCAATGGGCATGTGTTGCCCTCGCACCACTATGCGCGCACTCAACCGCAACGCCCCATCCTCAAGCAGCATGTTGCTGTTGGCCGGAATAACGTAGATGTGGTCAGGCAGCACGTGGACCCCATCGGTAATCTCCTCGACCGGGATCGTCGTTTTCCGCGCCAGAATTTCCGGCAAGACGCTACCATGCGTTGGATCCAGATGCTGCACCAGCACAAAGGCCATACCGGTTTTTTCAGGCAGGTGATGGAGGAGATCGGAGAATGCTTCCAAGCCTCCGGCCGACGCGCCGATGCCAACGATGGGAAAAAGCTTCGAGCTGCTACTCTCCGCCGAAGGACTGCTTCGTGACACACTTCGACCGCGAGTCGGAGCCTTCTTGCGAAGAGATTTCTTCATCGGAATGCCCCTGAGAGAAAAGCGTTAAGCGTCCGTTCTCGGAGTCGCCCGGACCGGCTCTCGCTGCTGCTTCTTAGCGCTCTGTTCAGTCTCTAGCAGATGATTAATCTGTTGCACAGAGCTGCTGGAGCCTTGCGGAATCCATCTCTGCCTGGGTGAGGCTGCACAGAGCACGCAAGTCGTTTGGGGCTTGCTCTGCCATAATAATACGCGACCTTTAGGAGTGTATGAAGGAGATGTTATAGCTAGTGATGGGGAAGGTATGTTCGATGTCGAACACGGCTCAAACTTAACTAAGGGGCCTCACTAATCCACCATAAGACCTTTGCAACAATCCGCCACCCTTCACTCTTAGTGAAAACGATGGGCTTGTAATCCCGGTTTTCGGGTTCGAGAACGTCAACGTTCTCATAGCGCCGCAAACGAGAGATGCACAATCCCTTTTGCTCATTTGCCACGACAACAACCTTGCCGTTTAGCTGCGAACGATCGGTCTGAGAGGAATCGACGGCCAGGATGTCTCCATCATGCATCATCGGCTGCATGGAATTCCCCTTAACACGCAGCAGACTGGTGTAACGGGGATTGGGGCACCATTCAACGGGAGCTCCCATAACCCGGCTCGCTGGAATGTAGTCCAGGCTTACCTTCTTATCTCCCTGATTCCCATGAGACCCCGCGACAACATTTAACAGGGGGATGGCCACTAGACCGGGTCGACCCGAATCTCTCTGCTTCTCGCCAGTGCCCGCACGCGCATCCTCGAGCGCCGGGACAGCAGAGACAGGAAGCCGGGACCGCATCTTTGACGGCAGAGCCCGCACAACATCAGGAAGCCGCAGGCCGGCTCGTTCCCAGAAGAACCAGCACTCCGATTTGCCTGCAAGATTTCCTAATTGAATATAGTAATCGGATGAGGGCGCAAGTAACCCGCGTTCCCAGCGCGACACAGTCATAGCGGAACATTCCAGCCGGTGCGCCAACTCGGCTTGGCTCATCCCCAGCCGCTGGCGCAACGAAGCGATGCGCTGGGCCCATTCGAGCGTCGTGTTTGCCCTCGCTTTTCTGGGCATTGCTTTACTAACACTTCCGATATAACATTATAGTCACTCTTTCGAGAGTGGGGGCTTCTATGAATTCAATCTCCCGGAGAAATGGTAACACTAATAAAAACGGTAACACCAATCAAAACGGTAACACCCATCTGTATAGCCTGCCTTCGCTTTATCGCGGAATGTACAACCGTATTGCCGTCAAGATCGGATGTGATCCCTCCTACGTGAGCCGGGTTGCCCGGGGTGAACGCAGGTCCGACGCGGTCGCCAAAGCCCTTCAGGTGGAGATTCAAAAAACGTGGGCTTTGGCCAACGGGAATTCTAGTCGGCCAGATGGCAGGGATCGCAAAGGCAGGTGAGAGTTCGAGCGGCAGCCTTGCCACGGGCGCAAGATGATACTGCTGTTTCGCCCGCTCAGACTTCTAGTTTAGCGCCATTTCGCTTGTCAGCGAACTCAAGGTAGCCCAAGATCGGCTCCGGCGGGTTATTGAGCTCAAGAGAAAACCGCAACATCATCACCATCACCATCCAGCCACGTTTTCAAATCAGGTCAAAACCGCATCCAATGCTCGGCATTCGGAAAATTTGATACACTCACCGCTCTAATGGACTTCCCGTCCAAGACCGAAATCGTGCTTGTCGGTGCAGGTGCCCTCCTAGGTGCTGGCCTGGTGCAGACGATTCACTCGCTGCACGCTCGCCCCCAAAAAACAAACTTTGAAGCGCGCCTATGCTGTAAGAATCTAGCCGCGGCATATGCCAAAAATTCCCGTGATAACGGTGAGACGGTGATCGAACGGATCGATTTCAGCCCAGGCCGCGGTTCCTGCCTGGCCTCCACCCTCATGCTTGCGGGTAAGCGTCATGAAGTAGAAAAGTTTGGCGTCGTTGATGTTGTATCCGAGGAACGGATATTCGAAGCTTCCTGCAATTCGGCAGATCCAAAGTCAAAGGTGTTCTGCGGCAACGGGGTGGATGCAACCATACGAAAGCAGCGGGACGCCGCGTTTCAAAATGCGCTGGAATCAGAAAAGATTGCCGCGGGTCCGGTGCGCTGAAATTTAGTCGGGACGGGCAGATTTGAACTTGAGCCGGTTTGCGGGCGTGAGGCGCGCAGCGACGGGAGCCCGCAGGCGAAATCCTGAGCGCAGCGAAGGATCTCTAGGAGCAAGTGGTCGGGACGGGCAGATTTGAACTGCCGACCCCTCGCACCCCAAGCGAGTGCTCTACCAGGCTGAGCCACGTCCCGACGGCAGGAAAACCGCTCGCTAATCGAGCGGCTGGGGTTGTCTTTAAAATTCTACACCAGCCTCCGTTGTCGCGTCGCGGAACAAGAAGCCTCTATCTCCGTTTCCGCTTTGCTGCGTGCTGGTCCTGTTCTTCGACAATCGCAAATTGAATTTTCTTTTCTACAGGATCTATGCGATCAACCAGAACCCGAATGCGCTGCCCCAGACGATAGGTTTTTCTGGTGCGCTGGCCGATGATTTCGCGGGTGTTCTCGTGATAGGTGTAGTGATCGTCAGTGAGACTGGCGAGCGGCACTAGGCCTTCGACGAAGAGATCTGTGAGTTCGACGAAGAAGCCGAATTTCGTGACACTAATGATGAGTCCATCGAAATCGTCGCCGAC
>Ga0209234_1000093_pt1 | contig 22371 bp, 21 predicted proteins | sample GraSoi013_1_20cm_2_FD_185816 | JGI IMG/M metagenome (GOLD analysis project Ga0209234, IMG submission 185816) | Grasslands soil microbial communities from the Angelo Coastal Reserve, California, USA - Sample 08_20_2013_1_20cm (SPAdes) (version 2) | ecosystem: Environmental > Terrestrial > Soil >... | reverse complement strand
TCCGTCCTATCGCAGGGCGCAGAGGAACGCTGTTGGAGAAGGGAAGCAATGACAAAGAATGAGCAACAGTTGGCCATCCTCCAGGAACTGGTCGAGCGACACCAGCTCGTGCAAGGCAATCCATGCCCGACCTGCTTATGTGAGTTGTACCGCACCAATATGTACCAGTGGTCCCTCCCGGTTTGCGTGCGCTGTTACCCGCCGCGAGGCTATCATATTAACGCCTGTGTAGAGTTGGCTCATCCCAGTTTTTGGTGAAGCCCCTGGAAAATTCATCCCTGAGATTCAAACAGCAGAGAAAAACACAGCCAAGAGAGGGCAAGTCAACAGCAACTTCAGGCGGAATGCGGCACGCGCAGGCGTAGGAGTGCAAACCCTGCGCGACCATACATCGTATAGTTAGTTGAAGTCTCTCTTTGCTGGAGAGGCCGGTCTCAAGCCGACTCAGAGCCTCAAACAACGTCGTCCATTGACATACGTCCACGAGCGAGCCAACTTTGACTTACTGCGCCTGCGCGTTCTCCATCATCATCGAAAGTGAGCCAGAACCGGTAAAATGGGTTCACTCCACGTTCGGCCTCCCTCACTTTTCATCACCTTCACCGCGACCGTCATCAGGATCAGGGCAATCGTCCTCAGCTTCAAAGTGTAGAAGTAGAAGATATACCTGGTCTACCACGAGCGTTCTCCTCTCTTTGTCCCGGAACCAACGCAACAAACCTATCTACTCGAACTATACCATACGCTGCCCGTTACTCTATGCATATTTATGCAAGCTTTTCAGCGTCTTTCTCGGACGATTCGAAGGAGAGGATGTAGGAATCCAGTTCGGGATCATACGCCAGTTGTCGCAGTGGCTGTGGTGGAGGGATCATCCTCAATGGGTGCAGTACCGGCAGCTGTCCGCAGGCAATCTTGCCGACCGCCAGGCGATCCAGCACCGTTTCATCTTCGGCGGCCATACGGTCAATGAGCAACAAACCGCGCAGGTACGCAACATCCTGGAGATGGCAGACGCCTGCCCGCCCAAGGTCGGGCACGCCTCGATAAGTGCGCAGGCAGCGCGTGAGTACGAGCCTGTGTACGCGCTTCTGGGCGGTTTGCACATCTTCCCAGGGCCTCCGTAGAAGCCGGTAAAGGAGGAGGAGCATTTCGAAGAATGTGTACAGCGATGAAAAGGTCTGTGGCGGTGTGACCACACCGCTTGCCAGGCCTGTTGCCAGCATTCCAGACATCAACCCCGAATCATCAAGCATTTGCCCATGCAATTCGTCTACCCGCCGTTCATGGTAGAGTGCCAGTCCTTCTTCCGTCGGATAGTAGTCCCGCGTGCCGATACCTAATAGGCCAATGGGAGAGTGTTCCCCCGCGAAGGAACGCGCCACATGCCCTGCGAGTTCGTGCGCCAGCAGAATCCTGACCCGCTCAAGCGTAAACTGCTCTTGCGAGAGGAAGAGATGGCGCAAGCTCGATTCGACCCGCGTTCCACCGCCGGCGTAATCGATGGTCACCTGCCATCCCTCGTAACCACTTTCCCGCAAAATCGTTTCGTAGAAATTCCTGGCCGCCTCGGCTGAAATAGTCCGTGGGGTTTCAGCAGGATTTCGCGCACGCACCAGCGGCGGATCGTCTTTGCCCGCGGACAGATCAAGCGAGAGACGCAGCTGTTCATGCAGGAAGCGGATGAGTCGCTGGCTTATCTCCGCCGTTTCTGGTTGCTCGATGCCCTGCTGAAGCATGCGCCTGAGCCAGGTGAACGCGTGTGTCATTTCGTCTGGGGTCGGTTCATGAAAGATGCGTAGATTGAGTGCCCAGTAGCGTTCCGTGTCGCCCTCATGGGTAGCCTCAATCATGCGGAGATAGTCCACATCGTTTTCGATAGCCCCATGATAGAGCAGGCGCACAATCTCGTTCGGCTCCTCACGCTCAATCTCGGCGGCCAATCCCACAAGGGCAGTGATGCGGCGGCGTACCTCGTTGATCTCGATAGCGGGATACCATAGGCGAGGTTCGCGCTGTCCTGCAAGCGCCGCCTCGAGTTCGCGCTCGCGCGATTGTTTGAGCAATGGTGCTACCAGCTCTTTCGTCGCTTCGCCTACCGGAGGCGTAAACAGGCGATCCCACTGCTGCTGCTCCTCCTCGGTAAAGGGACCGGCCCAGCTGAGCCACCAGTAGCTATCTTGTGACGTCAGTTCCCGGTAGCGACCGATCCAGCGTCGATCTAATTGCTGCTCAGGCGGTGTGGCCTGGCTGAGCCATTGCCCCATCGCCTGCTGCGCTTCCCTGTTCACACGCACGTGATTCTCTTTCTCTGCTATGGATTTGAACCGCAATCCGTACGAGAAAACTATACCATACCTTCATTGGTTCTGTGCATTTTGATGCTTGCCTTGATGCGTTTCCTTCGTTTGTATCCGTTCCCCTCAGTTTTCGCTCGATCAACGATATGGATTACCGGTCGGGTTCCTGCCGAAGCGATGACTGGCTGCGCCGCTGCTTGATTTCTGCCAGAGCCTCTTTGGCAAACAGACGATAGACGCTCCGTCTGGGATGAATGCGGGGCTCAGCTTCCCGCAACAACTGTTCAGCTTCATCAAGCCGGCCCAGGCGCAGGTACAAGCGTCCGCGATTCACACGGTAAATCCATACTTCATCCTGGGAAAGAGCATCCCCGCTCTCGGCGCAGTGCTGTGCCTCGATCAAGGCTTTCTCATCAAAGAGCAGTGCTTCCTCAGGACGGCCAAGCTCCATCAGTGCCAGCGATGTATCACCGTAGGCAGCGGCCAGTGCCCCGAAATTGCAATATCCCTGCTCCCCTAGCTCAATGCTTTGCTCTAAGAATGCGAGTGCTTCCGCCGCCCGTCCGTTCCTGGTGAGATGATAGCCGAGAGAGTTCAAATAGGCCGATAAGCGTTTTTTCAGGAGGCGGCTTTTCAGAGGCGATGCTTCGCAGCTGGTCGAAAGGAGCGTGCAGCACTGCCGGTACAAGGCAATGACTTCCTCGCGCATGGATGGTACCCGTTCTGTAGCTCCTTGTTCCTCAAGGTCGTTGCTCCACTTGGCAAGGAGCATCGCGCGGTGTGCATACAGGGAAGCGTGCACATCCACCTGCGTTTGCCGGTATGGCTTCAATCGCGCAGTATCCGCCGCCAGAACAGCCTGCGCCTCTTCAAAGTGCCGGTGATTCATGTGGTAGACCATGAGCAGGTGTATCGGGTGCATCTCTGTTGCCGGTTGCAGCGCAACACTACCCTCAGCGGCCAGCGCAAGAATACGTTGAAAATCCGCTGCCTGCTTCTCAGCATCGACGGTTTTCCCGAGAAAAGGGGTGAGGAGGGAGTACAACAGCAGTCCTCCACACTCTCCATCAGCGGATAATCGCCAGTCGAATTGTTTCATGACCTTCTGAGAGAGGCGAGCCAGACGAGGGCCGTATCCTCGATTGTAACTCATCCACCCGTAGTAGATAAGCAATTCAGCGGCTTCGAGTAAGCGATGATGTTGCAGGTAGAGCACGGCCAGCTCGGTGATGATCGCCCCCATTTCACGATCACTCGCTTTTCCTGCGTTGAGCCAGTGGCTGAGGGCCTCGATGAGTCGCTCTTCAAGCAGATGTTTTTGCTCAGCCGATAGTTGGGAACGCACCACCGATGCGACCATTGGGAGCACCTGCGCGTGCTGCGGATAAGCCACAAGCAAGGAGGCCGCACGTAATTCTTTGAGGAGACGCGGACGGGGACAGACCATGTGCAAAGCGTGTTTACCCAGGGGAATAGTAGCAAGTGCCAGGGTGTCCAGGACCTGGCGTGCCTCTGCCGAGAGACGCTTCTCGATAATGCGTTCCAGGAGAGGGCTGAGCTTGGTTGCGATGGGTCCCCCAAAGAGCGAGGGATCATCCAGGTGGCGCAACAGCCTTCGCGTCATCACTTCATCCGCAGCACTTTCCTCTTCTTGCTCGTCGAGGTCCTCGCTGTCTTCCCACGCATCCTGCCACATCGGCTCTTGCACCAGCGTGGCGACCCATTCGAGGCAGAGCGGTATTCCGCCGACCGCCTCACTCACCTCTCGCAGATGCTCTACGGGAATGGAGGCCAGACCCAGGTGCTGGAGCACCAACGCTCCCGCATCCACCGAGAGGGGAGGGATCATGCGTTCGGCGACAAAGACACGCTCTCCTTCAAACCAGCCCGGCCACTCTCTGGTGGCTAGCACGATGGAAGCGTGATGCTGGCGGCGCAGATACTCCCCCAGGAACTGCTCCCAACACGAGGCGAGTTGCCCCTGCTCGTCCAGCAGGTGCTCGGCATTGTCCAGTAGCAGCAGCAACGATCGCGACCCTTTCTCCAGGCATTCGAGGGCAAAGGTGATCCGTGTATTGAGCGAGGTCATTCGCAGAGAGGCATCGGGAGGTCCCACTTCAGCGAGCAGTGTGCCAATGAAGAGCTCAAGCGCACTCTCTGGTCCCGTATCCCGCTCCACAGCGGGAAGTTCGCACAACAGCACCTGGTAACGGGGCGTCTCTTCGTACAGAAAATGCAGTGCGATGCGATGCAGTTCGGACGACTTCCCGATTCCCACCGGTCCCTGCAACACGACGAGTTTCTTGGGCAGGTTCTCCTGCAGAGAGGCGACGACCGAGGTCAACCAGTCCTCGCGCCCAACCAGATGCCGGGTCTCAAGGAGCTTCGGCCTGGATTGGCCACGCCCCATGTGCGGAGTAGGGTTCTCGTGTCGGTGCGGGTCCTGCTCTACCCGGCTCAGTTTCAAACGCAGTGCGTCCCACTCCTGATCCGTTTTGTGCTCCTGGTAGGTTTTCTTCGCCTCGATGCGCGTTCGGGCCAGCGTGAGGTACTGTTGACGATCCATCGGGGTCAACTCCACACCGGCCAGGCGCAAGGCAGCGTAGATCGGAGCTAACTGGTCGAAGGCGGGAGCCATCTCCGCCGTTTCCAGGCGGGAATACGTCGTCTGGGTCCAGCCGGGTAGATGGGCCAGCACCTGCAACTGCTTGATGCCATGCCGGTGGCGCAGCGTCTTCAGCAAGGCCCCGAAGTGAACCGCCATGTGACTCCCCAGTGGAGCGAAATGTGTCTTCGACTGTCGCATACCACCAACCTCTTCGATCGGATGAATGGGCGGAGAGAAGAAGTATGTCTTCGTCTCCCCAGCAGAGACTATCCAGGGTCGCATACAGTATAGCATAAACTCGCATGTTTATGCGTGCTCTCTACCGACCCGCCTGCTACACTCACAGGGAAAGTGGCACTTCCATTGCGAGAAATACAGCAGGAAGAAGGCAAAAAGCATGAGCACCCTGGTGCTGGTCATAGATGATTCGCTGGTCGTGCGCAAAATCCTTGAAATATGTCTCAGCCGAGCAGGATACGAGGTCAAGAGCTTTCCGGGAAGCGTAGAGGTGTTCCGTTGGCTCGCGACGCCTGAGGCGCGTATCCCCTCGCTCGTCATCGTTGACCTGTGTCTTCCGGTCATCGATGGCTATGACATCATCCGACGACTCAAAACTAAACCGGCCTTTGCGCACACCGTGTTTGTCATGATTTCGCAGCGCGAGGGGGTGCTTGATCGCCTCAAGGCGCGACTGGCTGGGGCAAAGGACTATCTGACCAAGCCCCTCAAAACACAAGATCTGCTTGCCGTTGTCCAATCATCAATTGGTTTGCCTGCCGCAAGCCAGGAAGAGACATATCGTCTACCAGGAGTCTCGAAAGGAGGCTTGATTGCTGCCGGTCATCAATACCCCACGCACAAACACCTATATCATTGATACCTCCGGAGGAACCGAGATCGCCCGACTGATGAACCAGTCGCAGTTGCTCACCCGGAGTATGGGCGGGGTGTTCCCCGAACTCGCCGACGAACTTGCGAACATGCACTCGATACTCGATCTGGCCTGTGGTCCGGGTGGATGGGTGCTTGATGCGGCCTATGCCTATCCCACCGCCGAGGTCGTTGGAATTGACATCGATACATCTCTCCTACAGTACGCTCGCGCCCACGCGTGGGCACAAGGGCTAGAGAATGCCACCTTTCAGGACATGGACATCACCAGACCGCTGGCCTTTCCCGATCACTCCGTTGACCTGGTCAACGCACGCTTTCTCTTTGGTGTGCTCCACAAAAACGCCTGGACGCCGCTCGTCGCCGAGTGCCTGCGCATCTTGCGACCAGGGGGCATCCTTCGTCTGACGGAAATGGAAAAACCGATCTGTAACGCTCCTGCCGGGGAGCAGATGAGCGCCCTCCTAGCCCAGGCACTCTTTCAAGCGGGACGCAGTTTCTCACCGGACGGATGTAGCATCGGCATAACCCCTCTGCTTGGAAAGTTCTTGCGGGATGCAGGATACGAACGCATTGAACAGAAGCCTCATACGCTTGAATTCTCGGCTGTGACGCGACTACATTTCGCCTTTTGCGAGAACGGACTGGTGGGTGCACAATTGCTGAAGCCCTTTTACCTCTCGATGAATACGATCACAGAAGAAGCGTTTGAAGCGCTCTACCAGCAGGTGTCGATAGAAATTTTATCAGATGATTTTTGCGGCCTCTGGCCCATTCATAGTGCCTGGGGACGCAAACGTCTTTGAAAGCTTGTATGAGAAGTACTTCCACAGGAAAGCTTGATTTCACCGCGTATAGGCATGATCTCAATGGATGTTTCTTCGCCCGCTTCCTCCCGTACTCGCTCCGTGCATTGTGCCATGCACGTAGTGAGTTTACCGAATCGCGGCATAAGGCCCTGGTGCTGCATTCCTCAATGGCGATATCATTAAGGGATGCAGCACTAAGCGCTACCACAAGAGAGGCCTCCATGCTCGTTTCTCTCTCGAGCTGTGCCGCAGGCAGTTGCGAGAAGCGGGGGAGACGGCCATCCGACCCGTGAGTAGAGCCATAGGCAGCTTTATGGCTGGGCTGCGATCTTTTGGTCTCACCGTCTATTCACTGCGAGGTGCAGGCTATCTTCTCAAAGCTCTCTAGTGCTGCGTTCGTTAAATGTAGTAACAAAAAGGAACAACCTGTAGTGCCTGCTTGGGCCAATTTCACGTTGTTTTTTTCTATCACCACTTAACGAACACAACACTAGTGCAAGGGTCGAAAGCAGGGTTGCAGCTCAGTTGAGCAGAGCAGAGGCAAGCAGCGCAGCCACAAAGATGACATCGATGTGTGGAATCTGGGCAGTGCAGGACAAGGGAATACTTCCATGCAGCGAGGTGAGCAGGAACGTCCCCGCCGCCAGGATGGGCAGAGAGGCAGCGTTGGTGATCCAGGCCACGAGAGCTGGACGAGCATCACGCAGGAGATGCTTATTCAGAATGGGCAGAAATGAGGTCAGGATCGTGGCATTGAGTGCCAAGAAAGCAGCCATGATGCGCCTTGATACCTCTCTTACTATGATGAGCGTTTCTTCGTTTGCTTCCTGTATCATACTGCCAGTAGCTCGTGAACTCAATCCGCCTCCGAACATTCCGTATCAGGAGGCAGTATGCACCCATGACATTTGTCACACCCGAATCACGATAAACTTCACTTCCCCCAGGTCTGCTCCACGGCTATACTTTCCAGTGAAAGCAGACCGTCGGAAGGACAAACGCCTTTCCTCGATCTGTCGTGAAGAAGCTTCACAGAAGCTGAGGGTTGACTCGTCTCCCTGCACCCGTGTAACGTCGGAGCGAGCCTGTCTGGAGGGTAAAAGCTATGTTCGTCTTTGGCATCCCGCTCTCCTTTTTTCTCCCGCTCGTCGTGCATGTTTGGGCGGGACTGGCGACGGTGATCACCGGCATTGTGGCGGGCATCTTGCCAAAACGCCGAGGGCGTCATCCCCGTTGGGGAGCACGCTATCTGTGGGCCTACACCCTGGTGTTCCTGACGGCCACCATCCTGTCTGGAGAGCGTTGGTTGGCGGATGCCTACCTCTTCTTCATGGCGCTAGTGGGCTATGGATTCGCTCTTGGTGGCTACGCAGCACGACGATTTCGTCGCGGACGCTTCCTGAGGCGCTTGCTTGGGAGGCACTGGGTGATTGCCCATATTGTCGGGACGATTGGGTCGTATATCGTCCTGCTTACGGGCTTTTACGTGGATAATGCTCATCTGATCCCACTGTTGAACCGGTTGCCACAACTCACGTTCTGGGTGCTTCCCACTGTGATTGGGATACCGTTCCTCATGCTATCCATCTCCCGCTTTGTCCCGAAGACGGTGACGCCGCTCCCACGCTCGCGGACAGAAGAGGAACATGCTGAAGAAGCATATGGTGTGCCGCTCTTGCTCTCGAACTGCTGTTCACGAGTGAAAGCATCCGATCGCTCAAGAAAGGGAGTGCATGATGAATCCAGAAACGCATCACAGGAGGCAAGAAGCCGCGCCTGCGCCCATGTCGGGTCTGCGCCTGAACACGCTTCGTAGGACAACCGCTCTGGCCTTGCTTGGCGTGGGGGTGATTTCCCTCTTTCAGTTTCTGCTCGTGTGGTTTGTCCGAGGAGCGGTGGTGCTGCCGCTTCTGATCGCTGCTCTCGTCACGCTGGTGGGAGTCGCTGGTATCCTGAGACGTTGGCGCTTTGCGCCTAGTGTGGGTGCGCTCGTCGCTCTGGCACCTGTCGTGACGGTGCTGGCGATCCCGCTGGCAGGCTCAACACTGCTGCATCCCACCGCCAATCTCGCGTTCTTTGGCATACTCCTCGTCCAATTTGCCTGTGCGCTGATTGCGCTCGTGGGAGGGGCGACAGCGGTGATCCAGAACACTCAAGGGAGAGAGCAGCCTTCCTCACGCTGGCTCTCCCCGTTCCTTTCAGGAGTGCTGGGCCTCGTGCTGGGGATGCTTCTGCTCGCAGGAATCGTCTCCGCCAACCCACCGAGCACGGTTGCAAGCACCGCCACCAATGGGATGCCAACCGTGCATATCGCAGGGAGCACGTTCCTGACGAACGTGGTGCTGGTTCCCAAGGGGGAATCACTCGTCCTGGTGGAGGACGATTCGGTTGAGCACATCATCCAAAATGGGACCTGGACGCCGAGCGGCCTGCCACATCCGCAAACGGAGCCGGGGGCACCTCTCGTTCATTCCCTGGATCTCAAAGGGGGATCTCTGCACATCGGGCCATTTACCATCGCTGGGGTTTTTCACCTTTACTGCACGATTCACCAGGGCATGAGTCTCACCGTCGTCGTCCAGTAGCAGTTCGTATACAAGGAAGAGAGATGCAGCGCATCATCTCTTGAGGAGGAAGCGTTATGAATCGATCTCATCAAGGGCAACAGCACGAGCCTGAGAGCATGTCCAGCGCTGCCGCTCTCGTTGTCCCCCTGGACACGCTTGATCGGACGTCGCTCCCGGTCGCCGGGGGCAAGGCAGCAAATCTGGGCGAGCTGATCTGCGCGGGCTTCGCCGTGCCTGCCGGCTTCTGTGTGACTACCGCTGCCTATGTACGCGTGTCAGCTGCAGCTTCGCTCGACACCTATCTTTCGGCACTGGAGGCCACCGAAAGCTCGGAAAGCGCACGCCTGATCGAGCTGGCCACCGCCATCCGTACCGCCTTGTGTCAGACACCGCTCCCGCCAGAGGTCATCGAGGCCGTAACGTCTGCCTACCAGGCCCTCTCCGCGGGATTGCCCATCCCGGTCTCCGTCCGTTCCTCGGCGACTGCCGAGGATCTGCCAGAAGCCTCCTTTGCCGGGCAGCAGGAGACCTTTCTCAATGTGATCGGCATCGAGGCGGTGTTAACTTCCGTTCAGCGTTGTTTTGCTTCGCTGTGGACGGACCGCGCCACGCAGTACCGTGCCAGCCTGGGCATTGCTCCTCGGGACGTGCGCCTGGCCGTCGTGGTGCAGCGGATGGTGGAGGCAGAGGTGGCCGGCGTCCTCTTCACGGCCAATCCACTCACCGGGAAACGTCGTCAAGCGGTGATCGATGCCAATCCCGGCCTGGGGGAGGCCGTCGTTTCCGGCGCGACTAACCCTGATCATTTTGTGGTGCAGACCACCACGGGCGAGATTGTCGAGCGTCGCCTGGGCGACAAGCAGGTGCTGATCCAGGCCGCAGCGGGCGGTGGCATCCAGCAGATCGAAGCAGGCGCGTTCCCCGCTCGTGCCTGTCTCTCAGATGAGCAGATCCGCGCATTGGCAGCGCTTGGAGCGCGAGTCGAAGCGCTGTATGAGACCCCCCAGGACATCGAGTGGGCCATCGACACCTCCGGCCAGATCTTCCTGCTGCAGGCACGACCGATTACGACCCTGTTTCCCCTCCCGGCCGGCGCTCCGTCCACCGATGAGGAGCTGCGCGTCTACCTGGCCTTTGGCGTCCAGCAAGGCACCTATCGCCCCTTCACCCCCATGGGACTTTCTGCGCTCCGGCTCCTCGCGTCCGGGGGGCTTTCGCTCATTGGCTCCCCGCTGCGCGATCCGCTCGTGGGTCCTCGCTTCGTGACAGAAGCCGCCAGTCGCCCGTTCTTCGAGGTCACCGCTGCCCTGCGCAGCCCCTTTGGACGCCGCTTCCTTATGAATGCCATGCGAGAGGCGGAGGTCCACGCGGCCACCAGCTTCCAGCAGCTTGTGACTGATCCACGGCTCTCGCTCCGCAAAACGCCACTGCGAGCATTTGGGCGTGCGCTCGCGCTTCTGCTCGCGCGCACCCGCTTGCCCTGGTATCTGTTGCAGGCGTTCCTGTCGCCGAAAGCCGCCAACGCGCGGGTGCAGCGCTTCGTGGAACAGCTACGCAACGCCCACCAGATCGATGCGTCAGCCGATGCTGCTGCCCATCTGGCCGCCGCGGAGCGCCTCCTCCAGCACTGCCTGCGCCTGGCCTTTCGCGTCTCGCCCGTCATGCTCGCGGGCATGCTGAGCTTTGCTCTGGCCCGCCGCCTGCTCGGTGAACTCGCCTCGGAGAGTGAGTGCCAAGTCGTCCTGGGCGGCTCGCCTACGAATCCCACGACCCGAATGAATCTGGCCCTCTGGAGGCTCTCCCAGGAGATCCGGGCAGATGCGACGAGCAGGCAGCTGCTCCAGAGCACGTCAGCCGCCCGGTTGGCCCAGGATTATCAGCAAGGGCGACTGCCCGATCCTCTGCAACAGGGCCTGGCAAGCTTCCTCCAGGCGTACGGCCACCAGGGGGTCTGTGAACTCGACCTGGGGGTGCCGCGCTGGTCGGAGGACCCCACCTACGTGCTTGCTCTGCTCACCGGCTACCTGGAGATGGAGGAGAGCGCACATGCGCCGGATCGCCAACTCCAACGCGCCGGACGTTCGGCGCGGGCGATGATCGCGACGCTTGCGCAGCGCGCCGGGCAAAAGCACTGGCTCCGCGGGCGACTGGTGCGCTTGTGCCTCGAGCGCGCCCATGCCCTGGCAGGTTTCCGCGAGATGACGCGCTTTGTCGTAGGCTTATTCCTGGCACAGGCACGCGAACTCCTCTGGCCGGTCGGAGAGGAGTTGGCCCGGGCTGGGAGGCTGAAAGAGGCCGCAGATCTCTTCTTTCTCACCTTTCCCGAAGCACACGCGCTCCTTTCCGGAGCGGACCTGCGTGAGCGCGTGAGCGAGCGACAAGCCACCTTCGCACGGGAGCTCGGGCGCCGTCACGTGCCCCTTGTCCTGCTTTCGGATGGCACCGAACCCACGGCTCAGCCACAGACAACCCAGAGCACTGCCCGTTCAGAAAAAACGCTGCAGGGAACCCCTGCATCCGCAGGGCGCGTGACGGCGCCTGCGCGGGTGATCCTTGATCCTCACGACGTCCGCCTCTCCCCGGGCGAGATCCTGGTGGCCCCCTCGACGGACCCCGGTTGGACCCCCCTGTTCCTGACGGCCTCGGGACTGGTGATGGAAGTGGGTGGAGCGATGGCACACGGCGCGATTGTGGCTCGCGAATATGGCATTCCCGCCGTCGTTGGCGTGGCTGGCGCAACCGGGCGGATTGCGACTGGCAGCCGTGTGACGCTTGATGGCACCGCCGGCACAGTCGTGATCGAGTAGACAAAGTCGAGCAGGACCTACTGTGAGGAGGCGGTGGTACAATGAGGTCGCGAGAACCGTACGTGTTGCAGCAGACAAACAGGAGGGATCGTATGCGGATCAGCCAACGTCGGGAAACAGCAGGACAACCAGTGAAGCCAGTTTATCCTGCTGGCACCGTTCGCTCAGATGAGGTGATTGCCTCCAGTGGGGTGACCTTCCATCTCTGGCGGCTCTACCAGCATGCCTGGCTCGCCTGTCTCTTTTTCCCGCTGGTGTCCCTGGTCCGCCAGCCTGGCTCACCGTGGCATCTTGTCCTGGGACTCGTCGCCCTGGGATGGTACGCGGCAAGCTACACCTGGCTGATGTGGCCGCATCCGGTGCATTGGGCTGCTCAAGCGCGCATTCGCTCCTGGAGGGCGAGGCTTTTGTGGGTGGCCCTGGTCGTGCTGGCACTCGTGTTCAGCCTGGTGTATGGTTCTGCCTGGCTCTGGCTGTTCATCGGAGTGGCAGCCATTGCGGGAGTCCTGCTCCCGATGCGCACGGCCTTCGCCGCGGTGGCTGTTCTCATGTTCTTTCCGGTGTTCATCGTGGTGGGCACCACTGGAGGGATCGGCGGCATCAGCGCAGTTGATTGGCGATGGCCTATCGCTCTCCTGCTGCTGGTGCGGGGACTTGGCCTGGACATGATCGGCATGGCCCGCATGGGCAGCGCGATCCGCGAACTGCATACCACGCGCAGAGAACTGGCGCGCCTGCAAGTCGAGGAGGAACGACTCCGCCTCGCGCGTGACCTGCATGACCTGCTGGGACAGACGCTCTCCATGATCACCCTCAAGAGCGAACTGGCGCGGCACCTGGTCAAGGAGGAGCCTGACCGCTGTGTGCAGGAACTCTCAGAGATCGAACGGGTGGCACGTCAAACGCTGCGCGAGGTACGTGAGGCCGTTGCTGGGTATCGTCAACCACAACTCTCGAGCGAACTGGAGGGGGCGCGCCAACTCCTCTCCGCAGCAGGGATCGACTTGAGACTCGAACCGCTCATTGAGACGCTTCCCCCTGAGACCTCCGCTGTCCTCGCCTGGACGGTGCGCGAAGGAGTGACCAACGTGATCCGGCACAGTCGTGCGCAGCACTGTCTCATTCAGCTGACGCAGCAGGATGGGCGTGTCTGGGCCGAGGTGATCAACGACGGGGGCGCACATGTGCAGGAGGGAAGCCTATCTGGGCGTCCCGGCCTGGGGCTCGCTGGCCTGCGGGAGCGGGTGAGCGCGCTGGGAGGACATATGGAGGCAGGCCCTCTCACGTTGTCCGGCAAAGAACACTTTCGTGTCCGTGTGGAACTGCCCATAAATCCGGGTGTAGAGGCACCAGTCTTACAGGAGGAACGCTCATGATCCGGGTGCTGTTAGCGGAAGACCAGGCGATGGTGCGTGGCGCGCTCTCGGCCCTGCTCAGCCGGGAACAGGATATCGAGGTCGTGGCCGAAGTGGCACGAGGCGACGAGGTGGTGCAAGCTGCACTGGCGAGCCAACCAGATGTCGCCCTGCTCGACATTGAAATGCCTGGAGGCGATGGGCTCGCCGCCGCGCAGGCGTTGCAAAAGGCGAGGCCCTCCTGCCGCAGCGTGATCCTGACCACCTTTGGACGCAGCGGCTACTTGCGCCGGGCCATGGAGAGCGGAGCGGTTGGGTTTCTGCTCAAGGACGCCCCGGCAGCCGAACTCGCCGTCGCCGTGCGCCGCGTGATAGCAGGCGAGCGGGTGGTTGACCCTGAACTGGCCCTCTCCGCGCTGAGTGAGGGGAACAACCCGCTGACTCCCCGCGAACGCGAGGTGCTCTCGGTCGCGCTCTTCGGGGCCAGCCTGGCAGAGATCGCAGCGCGGCTGGTGCTGTCAGAGGGAACTGTCCGCAATCATCTTTCCACAGCCATGCAGAAACTGGGCGCACAGAATCGGATGGAAGCGGCACGGCTCGCTGAGCAAAAGGGATGGTTGTGAACAGGCAAGAAGGACGCTTCGCCGTACGATGCTTGGACATCTATAGGCAGTCCACGCGGCGCGAGCAATCCTTGCCCAGCGAACTTCACAGTTAGGGGTAAAGGTAGCGAGCTCAAGACCTCCGAGGTGAAACAGGCTCGTTCCGTGTCAAAGCTTAGTCATCGCAGCAATCGTCTTCACCACAACTACACGTCTCACCCGTACGCGCCTCATGCAACGCCTCGCGTCCCTCCTGGACAAGAAAGTAGATGAGCACCAGAGCTGCCAGCGGATCTGCCCACCACCACTCAAAGATTCTATTCAGCAGGAGGCCAGCAAGCAAGGTAAGAGACATATAGGCACAGGTCACGCTACAGGCTGCATCTGCTTTGAGCGCGCCGCTTCCAATCCGCTTGGCGACTCGGAGCTTCCCCTGCGCGAGCCCCGGCATGATGATGGCAGCGGCCACCGCCAGACTAACACCCCACCAGGAGGATTCTGGTCGGGTTTGCGTGATGAGGGTGAAGGCACTGTCGCTCACAATGTAGACAGCGAGAGCAAACAGGCTGATGGCCGTCACCCAGGAGGCTCGCCGTTCGGCTTCCTCGATGCGCGAACCTGCTCCACCTCGCTGCTCAACGAGCAGACGCCAGAGCAGGATGCCGCCGGCAATCAGTTCGACGATGCTATCAATGCCAAAGCCTTGCAGCGAGACGCTGCGGGTCGCAAAGCCCACCGTGATCGCGACGCTGGCCTCAATGGCCATCCACAGGATCGTCACCAGTTCGATCCAGACTCCCAGACGCACATCGCCTTTCCGGGTGGAAGCGGGTTGCGAAACGCTTCTAACGTTGAGAACGGGAAGTGGTCGAGCCATCAGCAACTCCCCAGTTTCTGTTCGTAGCGAGGACAGGCATCGACGCCGCGTGCCGTCTCGGCAAGCAGTTCCTCGGCCAGGCTCAGCAGGGTCGCGACGCGTTCATCACTGAGCTGATAGAGGGCGTAGCGCCCGTGTGCCGATGCGATCACTAAACCGCAATCACGCAGGCAGGCGAGGTGGTTAGACACATTGGACTGCGTGAGACCGGTCCGCTCGACGAGGGCAGTGACCGTGAGTGGCCCTGCACGCAGGGCCTCGAGCAGCGAAAGGCGGGACATATCCGAAAATCCGCGAAAGAGCTTGGCTTTGACCGCTGTCGGGTGAGAAATCTGAATCACCATCTCATCTTCTCCTTCATATCAGTAGTTGCTGATATTATAGCGATTGGAGACGGGAATGTCAAGCTGAGGACTTTGGCCTATTGTCAATACTCTTGCGAGGACTCATAAAAATCCTTGACATCCTCACCCATCTATGGTACTATCTATAGGTAACGGTATCATATAGGATGGTAGCATATGTATAGCGAAATCTTAATCCTGGCCATGCTGCGACCAGGGCCACGGCATGGCTACGACATCAAAAAGGACGTCGAGCGGGCGCTTGCAGGGACCGTCTCCCTCAACAACAAAACGCTCTACCTCGCTCTCAAACGCTTTGAAGAGATCGGAGCCGTCACTCGGCAGGTCCTGCCACAAGAAGGCAAACCCAATCGTCATCTCTATCAGTTGACCGAGCGCGGCATCGAGTTGTTGCAAGCCTCTCTCCGGGATTTTCCCGCCTCGCAAGCTGCCAGTGAAGCCGAGTTTTTTACCCGGGTCGCTTTCTTCGACTATCTGGAGGTGCCAGAGCGAGCGGCGATCCTCACCAGGCGCCTGGCCTATCTTGAGGGATGCCTCTCGTATCTGCAGACCATGCAGCACATGGCAGACGCGGAGGACTGTGCGCCTACCATGGGCATCTCGATGTCCCATGCCCAGCGTGTCCTGGCCTTTCATACCCGGCGCATCCGCGACGAATATCAATGGATTGCCACCTGGCTCGAAGAGATGCAGACAATCAGGTGAATGCGCAGAGAGCACCCTGTCCGGGTGGTGGCACGCACAACCCTTGAAAGGAGAAGCGGTATGTTTCAACACGAAGCGATGAGAGACGCATGGCCGAGCGAGACTCTCGGCTATACAGGCGATGCGAGAGGGGAAGGGGCTTCCCCTTCCAATGAAGCTGGACAGAAGGTAATCCAGGAAGCCTCTGGTCAGGCTCCCACAGCCGTTCAGCGTCTGGCGCTGGCCTTGGTTTCGTTGGGCATGCTGATGGGTACGACCATTCTTCTAACCATCTTGGCGGCCAAGACGAGCGCTCCCGGCTGGGTAGCGTTCCCGTTCCTCTTCGTACTCACGCTGTTCACTGCGGCTGTGGTCAGCATCAATGTCGTCTTTAACCGCGGGGTCTGGTGAACAATTCATTGGCCTGTTGGGAGTGAGAAAAACAGAGGAAAAGCACGAAGCACATCTGCTCTTGTGAGAGATGACACACAAGAAGAGGGAGAGGAAAAGAGCGAAACGATGACGATGAGCAGGAATGGACGGCTTTCTCCTGGGACGAAGGAGGTTTCCTCCCCGCGTTTTGCGGCCTTTTACAACTGGATGATGGATCAGCCTCTCGTCCGACGGCAGTTCGATCCCTTGCGGCGCGAGATCGTCGGGCAAGCCCAGGGAGTCGTGCTCGAGGTGGGGGCCGGTGGAGGGCAGAACTTCCCCTTTTACGATCCCGCCCGCACAACTCGGGTGGAGGCGGTCGAGCCGGATGAGGCCATGCTGGTCGAGGCCAGGCGCGCTCTTTCGGCTGCTCCCGTTCCCATCGCGCTCACACGCGCCCCGGTCGAGGCCCTCCCGTTCCCCGATGCACAGTTCGATAGCGCCGTGGTCACCCTCGTCTTCTGTTCCGTGCAGGATCCAGAGCGCGGCCTGCGCGAGATCTGGCGCGTGCTCAAACCGGGAGGCAGCTTGTTGCTCCTCGAACATGTGCGGGCGCAGGGCAAGATAGCCGCGTGGGTCCAGGATGCGCTGGTGCCACTCTCGACCCGCTGCATGGGCCATTGCCATTGGAACCGTGATACCTTGCGCATGGTGCTGCACACCGGTTTCCAGACCACGCAGGTTCGCCAGCTTAGCGGGGGGCTCCAGCCCATGCTGCTGGTGCATGCGATGCGTCCCCAAACGTCAGAGGAGACCGATGAAGGCCAGTGATACAGCCTCGCCTCAAGGAAGAGGCAGCGGCATTCACCGCGAAGAGGTCATCATCGTGGGAGCCGGACAAGCCGGCCTCTCCATGGGGTACTGGCTGAAACGAAAGTCTCGCTCGTTTCTGCTCCTGGAAGCGGGGCCGCGTCTTGGAGAGAGCTGGCGCCAGCGCTATGACTCCCTGGTGTTATTCACCCCTCGCCGCTACAGCGCGCTGCCCGGCCTGGCATTTCCAGGCGATCCCGAAGGTCGTCCGACCAAAGACGAGTTGGCCGACTACTGGTAAATTCACTGAAGGGTGGACCGATTTTGCACCGAAGGGTGGAAATTTGCACTGAAGGGTGGAATTAGACACTTCGATGCCTGGAAAAATCGCTTCCCATCAGGTATACTTTTCACTGAATAGGTAAATTGTGTTCCTCATCAAGAGCTTGACAAACCGTTGGAATGCGCAAGACAGACGCACCTGAAGTAAGGCGGGGTCGCTCATGGTCGCACCGGCAGTCGAAGGTATTGATCTGTTCAAAATAGCGGGCCGCTCCATTTCAGGATGGATTCCCAGCCTCAAAACAGGCTCCACTGTCAGACAGCCATTCTGTAGCCAGCTTGAAGAACGCCTTTTGATGTGGCTCGAATACCATCCACTGGTCGCCTCCTACGCGCGTGGCGACATTGGCCCGTAGTTTGCCGAGACCTATCGACTGCCCATCCCAAAACACGCGCCATTCGCCATCGGCTACACGTTTGAGGACAAGCCCCATCACTACTTGCCCGATGCGGTGGGCACTTTGACCAACGGGCAACCGTTCATCGCCGAGGCGGGCATGGAGGATGACAAACGAGGGGATCGTAATCTCGCCAAAGCGGAAGCCGCACGAAGGCTTGCACGCCTGCAACGAGGCGTTTTCTGGATTGGGACTGAGCGCACCCTGACCAAACGTCGCCACTACAATCTGGTTTACTTGCATGCCAGACGCAAGACGTTTCCCGCCTTTGCTGATATCGCCACCGCAGTAGCCGAGGTCTGGCCGTGGGGAGAAATGGTCACGGTCTCCGAGGTAGCAAGCCGCCTTGAACACACGTTTCCAGCCAATCTGGTCGAAGCGGCAATCTGGAAGGTGGTGGGAGACAGCGCGGTGCAGGGACATCTGTTGGTTGATCTGGAGCAGTTCACGCTCTCTCGCACCCTTCCTCTGGCTCTCCTTCCACCTGATGCTTCCCCTCTTGTTCCTGATCCGCTCCCTGACACGCTCCTGCCTGAACCGGATACACAGCCTCTGGCAACCATCTCGTCTGAATCTCCCCAGCTTGTTCCGGGACCGACGTTTGATGCGAGCGCGTTGCCTTCACCTCAACGAGAGCAATTTCACCGCAATCTGCGGGCCGTGGAGCAGGTGCTGGCCGGGGCACAGCAAACCCAGGTCGCCAAAGATGCAGGCATCCCACGCTCAACGCTTTCGCGCCTCGTCAAACGGACGAAGTTGCTGGGCACCGTCGCCTGTGTGCCCTATGGCAGCTACACCCGAAAAACGACCATGCCCCCGGCCTTCCAGGAGTGTATCCGGCGGCTGTATTTGCTGCCTACTCGTCTGTCCATGACTGCGATCCGGGAGCATACCGAAATGCAGCTAGTGGCGATGCGTTTGTCGGAGAAACAGGGCAAGCCAGTGAAACTTCCCTCCTATGCTCAGGTGCGCAAGGAGGTGCATCGACTCAAAAGTGAGCCGGAGCTGGTGGCCGTGCGCGAAGGAGCCAAATCAGTTCCACGTGAACGACAGTCTGCCGAGTCCTTTGTGCTCTCCATTCCATCGCCTGCCCTGCTGACCCAGGTCGATGAGCACACGATGGACCTGTACGTCGTCACTCCCTCTGGTGAGACAGTTGCCAGTCGTGTGCATGCGGCGGTGCTCATCTGTGTCAAAACAGCGGCCATCCTCGGCGCGGTTCTGGCGTTGGGGCCACTCAAAGAGGAGGACTATATGCGCCTGGTCAAGCAAAGCCTGGAAAGGAAAGATCACGTGGTCGGAATCAATGGGTGCGAGCATTCCTGGCCCTGTTTTGGCAAGCCCGCGATTATCTTTCATGACCGAGGGAAGATCTTTACCTCCGAGCGGGCGCGGCAGGTTTTAGTGGATCGCCTGCAGATCATTACCGAACAAGCTCCCCCGTACGCTCCATCCGCAAAAGGAACGGTTGAATCACTCTTCAGGTGGATGACGGAACGTTTTGAAAAGAGACTCCCCAACACGTCGTACGGCGTCCACGATGCCGAAACAGCGGCGCAAGCGGGGGGGATGACCCTGGAAGCGCTAGAGCGCTGTTTCTATCAAGCCATCGTTGATGATTATCAACAAACCTTCGACGGCCTTCGACGGCAACGCCCCAGTGTGCTGTGGGAACAGGCGGTGGCGGCATCTGGGGTGCCACAGTACCTGGGTTCGCCCGATGATCTGAAATTGTTGCTCATGAAGGCAGTCAATCGCAAAACGCCCCATCATAGGTATCGCGTGCAAAACGGCAACCGACTCTCGTTTCAGGGTCGCTGGTATGTTTGCCCCGGACTCCTCTCACGACTGCAGGGCCGTGAGTTTGACCTGTATTACGACAGGAGGGATGTGGGCGTGCTCTACATCTTCGTCGACGGCGAATATGTTGGCGAAGCCTACTGCCCACAACTCATGGGAGGTCGCGTCAGCGAGTGGGAGGCCAGAGCCATGCGCCAATACGACGAGGAGCAGGTCAAGATCGCCCGCGAACAAGGGCTGCCAGTCCGTGCTCGTATTCAGAACGAAGCGGGGGCAGCTCGCCGGAGCCTGCGCACAGAGATTCGAGCAAGTGAGCAAGCACGTCAATGGGATCGCCAACGCCAGGACATTCATCCAGCCGAAGTGGCTGAGCACTTAGCGAGTATCGAGGCCAAGAAACTTGCCCCACCGAAGCTACCGCCGGCACGCCCGGATGCCGAACCTGATCGTCCTGTACATGTCTTACCTGTTCGCTACGTGCAGCGAGAGGAGCCATAACGATGACTCATTCCCTCTTCAGAAAGGACATGTTCATCGAGACCGCCTTCGCTCGAAGGTTCCAGGCGATGCTGCGTTCCGCTTTGGACAATCGTACCTGGCATGTGATCGTTGCTGATCCGGGCGCCGGCAAGACCATGAGCATACGCGATCTGCTGAAAACGGCTGGCGGACGATCCGTTCTCGCGGTCGTGGCTCCGAAAAACAATGAAGATGAGCAGGCATTAGGCGACCAGTTTTTTACGGCGTTAGGACTCCCGCTGCGAGGGCATTGGCGCACCCGCAAGCCGAAACTCATGGGACACCTCCACCAATATGGGACCGAGTGCCTCATTGTGGATGATGCCCATGATCTCTCCATGCCTCATCTGATGTTGCTCAAGGAAGTGACAGACCAGGGGCGGCTCTCGTACGATCATCCGCTTGGGTTGTGTCTGGTTGCGGCAGGGCGTGGCAACACGATTCCCTTGAAGGTGACGTTAGACCAACCTGAGCCTACCTGGCTCCAATGGCGCCGCCGGCTCGATTCGCTGCAACCGTTTTGCCGCATTGCCAGCCACACCTCGGAGGAAGTCCGCGACATCCTGGCTACCCTGGAGCAGGTCTACCAGCCACTCTTGCCGCAGCTCAACTTACGCCAATGGACAAATTCTATCTACGCGTGGCTAACGCAACCAGCCCTCGACCCCACCCACTCAGGCCGCGTGACGATGGACAACCTAATGAAGCTCGTGATCGCCGCTCTGGAATGGTCGTATGAGGCAAAGGCTACTGATGTACAAGCTAAGTGGCTGGAGCATGCTGCAGAGCTGCTCGTGCTACGCCATGATACGCTACGGATTATTGATGGAGCCTTCCCTAGCGTCGAAGCAGATCAGGTATCGAGCGCAAAGTCAGAGCAGACGAGTGAGACGCAAGCAGAACAGGTCTCTTCCCCGAATGAGGAGGAGCAAAAGATTCCATCTTCGGCCCCTACAGAACAGGCACCTGGGGCACGATCTCGGAAGAAGGCGGTGTCGCAACCTGCCGCATCGGTCAAATGCACGTTTTCTGGGGTCGTTCAAATTTCCCTCCAGCGTTTTGAAGAGAGCGGTGTTGCGCTTGTGGAGTGTCCCGGCTGTGGGAGAGCATGGACTCTTTCTCCAAGCGGTGGAGTTCTGCGCTTCAAATCGCACGACAAACGCAAAATGAACACTCCCAATACCGGACGACGGTGGGTCAGGGAGAAAGGGGAAACGGACTGGAATGTTGTCAGTGGGTAAGAAATCATCTCAAATCACGAGGTGTGATAGACATCGCGAGCAATGTGCATATTATTCTATGAACAGCTGATAAGGAGAGTTACCGTGATGCCTGACGCTCTATTTGCCGAGCCCAAACTTGCCGAAATCTATGACCTCCTCGACAGTCCAGACCGACCAGACCTCGCTCCATATCTAGCCATAGCAGACGAGTTCCACGCCCACTCTGTCATTGACCTGGGATGCGGAACCGGTACGCTTGCCTGTCGTCTAGCAGCGCTCGGGAAAGAGGTCATTGGCATCGACCCAGCTGCAGCCTCGCTGGATGACCGGCACAGCGGCGCAGCTCAAAGGATTGCATACCGATCTCATCACCATGACTGGCAATGTGGCACAAGTATTCGTTGCGGACGAGGAGTGGATGACAACTCTTCGTGCGTGCCGTGATGCGCTTCGCCCGGATGGGCGGCTTGTCTTTGAGGTGCGTGATCCAACCAAGGAAGCATGGAAAGGCTGGAACCGAGAACAGTCCTACCAGACAATTGAAGCGCCCGGAATCGGCACGGTCGAGTCCTGGGTGGAGCTGATGAACGTGCAGCTGCCGCTGGTCTCTTTTCGCTACACATTCATGTTCCGAAAGGACGGGAACGTGATAACGTCCGAGTCAACCTTAAGGTTCCGCACCCGATCAGAGATTGCTGAGACACTCTCCCATGCTCAATTAACGGTAGAATCAGTTCGAGATGCCCCCGACCGTTCTGGCTTAGAGTTCGTCTTTATTGTTCACCGATGATACCAGCAAGGTTACTAGATAAGGCGGCAAAAGTCGAGTGGCAGTTGGGCGTACCAGAGTTCCCGCTTTTGAGCTGCATCGCTGCTTGTTGAGGTAGGCCCAGGATACGTGTAAAAATCGCTCATAGTGATAGATTTTTACACGTATCCTGGGTGTAAATTTGGGAAATAAGCTGCTGATTTCTTTGCCATTCCTCTGTTGAAAGCATCTCTCCTTCTTTGTCCTGTGGAGCCATTCTAGAGGCAAATGAAA
>Ga0209234_1000090_pt1 | contig 22636 bp, 24 predicted proteins | sample GraSoi013_1_20cm_2_FD_185816 | JGI IMG/M metagenome (GOLD analysis project Ga0209234, IMG submission 185816) | Grasslands soil microbial communities from the Angelo Coastal Reserve, California, USA - Sample 08_20_2013_1_20cm (SPAdes) (version 2) | ecosystem: Environmental > Terrestrial > Soil >... | reverse complement strand
TTGATGGCGCGGCCCGATGCAAAAAGAGAAGCCGAATATCCCTCCCAGGTCGTCGCGCACCTGCACAAGTCCACTATTTATCTGCTCGAAAATGTCTCCAGCGACGTTTCCGCGACGGACGTCCGGCGCCACGCGCACCGCGGCCAGTCCATCCATGGACTTGTTTCCGCGCGCGTCGAGGAATACATTCTCAAGCAAGGCCTATACCGGTGAAATTCGAATCCTTGCCGCAGGGCGTCCGCCTCGCCGTCGAAGCCGCACAAGAAAAGAAAGCCGCGGGCATCACCGTGCTCGATCTCACGGCCGCGGGCGCCTTCACGGACTATTTTGTGGTCTGCACAGGCTACAGCACGCCGCAGGTGCAGGCCATCTGCACAGAAATCGAAACGCAACTCTATAAGAATCTTAGCTGCTCGCCCCAGCATCGCGAGGGATATCGCTCCGCCGAATGGGCGCTGCTCGATTTCGGCGGTTTTGTCGTGCACGTTTTCAGCGAGCAGGCCCGTCGCTACTACGATCTCGAGCGCCTCTGGCGCATGGCGCCCAAGCTCGATATTCCCGACCAGCCGGACCGTCCTTGTTCCGGGCGAAATAAGCCGGAGTCGCCCTTTGGGCGCGAACACTTTTCTGGCGAGACCGTTTCCAACCCGCCCGAGAGCGGTCGTTGGCGGCAATGACCGCGGAACGATTGCCGTGGATTACCGCTGATCCCGCATCGCTGCGTCTCCTTGGACTCGCTGAGAAAGTCGCGGTCGCTCCGGCCACTCTCTTAATCACCGGTGAAAGCGGCACCGGTAAAGATCATCTCGCTCGGCTTGTTCATGAACTCGGTCCGCGCCGCGACGCGCCGTTCCTGAAAATCGATTGCGCTAGCCTTCCGCCGCAGCTCGTCGAAAGCGAACTATTCGGCCACGAGCGCGGTGCCTTTACCGGCGCGGTGGAGCGCAAGCTCGGCCGTTTCGAGCTCGGCGGCAACGGCACCATCCTTCTCGATGAGGTCGCCGCACTCTCGCCCGGAGCGCAGGGCAAGCTCCTGCGCATTTTGCAGGAGCGCACGTTTGAACGCCTCGGTGGCACGGAAACCCTGCGCATCGAAGCTCGCCTGATCGCCCTCACCAACGTCGATCTTCCCGCCGCCGTGAAGTGCGGCAGCTTCCGCGAGGATCTTTATTTCCGGCTCAACGTTCTCACTCTCACGGTTCCACCGCTGCGCGAGCGCCGCGCCGATATCTTGCCTCTCGCCGATCATCTTCTCGTGACGATTCGCTCCATCCATGCCCGCCCCAGTGCGCAATTGAGCGATTCTGCGCGCCGCATGCTGGCGGCTTACACCTGGCCCGGCAACGTCCGCGAACTCCGCAACGCTCTCGAGCGTGCCGTGGTTTTCTCGCGTCCCGACCGCGGCACAGCGGCTGGGAGGAGTGACTTCCTCGATCCCCAAGATTTTCCGGAAAATGTGCGCGCCGCTGCGCCTGGTGCCGCCAGCACGGTTGCCGGCCTCCGCTCCCTCCAAGAAGTGGAGCGCGAAGTCATCGCTGCCACGCTCGAAGCCACGCATTACCAGATTAGCCGCTCGGCCGCAGCGCTCGGCATCAGCCGCAAGACCCTCCTCGAAAAGCGCAAGAAGTACGGTTTGAAATGATGGCAGAGTCCAGAGTTGAAACGCTGCTTGCGGGCAGGAGAATGCTTCTTGTGATCCTTCAACCCTGCACCTTTGATTCTTTCTGACTGCCAAAAGGAACACTGAGGACTGAAACCTCCCATGCGAATTCGCCTCCTCATGCTCGGCAAAACCCGCCGCACAGAGATGCGCGCCATCCTCGACGACTATGTAAAACGCATCAGCCACTGGTGTCCCGTTGAAATCACGGAGGTCCGTGATGTCCCTGCCACCCTCAAGAAACTCGACGCCGATCGCGCCGCCACTGTTGTGCTTCTCGACGCTGGCGGAAAGAACCTCGATTCGAACGCTCTCGCTAGGTGGCTCGGCGAACGCCGCGACCGTGGCACGCGTGAACTCATTTTCCTCTGCGGCGACGCCCACGGCTTCCCGGATGACTTCCGCAAACGCGCCCCCCACACACTTGCCCTCAGCCCGATGACCTTCTCCCATGAACTTGCCCGCGTCATGCTCGCCGAGCAGCTCTACCGCGCCTTCGCCATGCTCTCCGGCAGCCCCTATCCGAAATAGCCCGCGTGGTGTAAAACCATACCCATCATGTCCATCCGAATCGCTTCCGACAAGAACCAGCCCTCCGCCACAATCGAAATCCCGCTCGAAAAGCCGCTGCCCGATTACGATCTCCATCAACTCGAGCAGCCCACTCCCCGCGACGTAGATGCCATTCTTGTTTCCCAGGGTTTTCGCGATCTCGTTGACGACGCCCGCGGCATCCTCACCGAACTCCTGAGCGGCACGAGCCTCGAGCTCGCCCAGTTCACCGGTGCCATCTGCCCCGGCGATGACGAAACCTATCGCCCCGGACTGTGGATCGTCCTCCGCGACAAAAACTCCCCCCCAGGCCGCGAACTCTCCGCCCATTCACGAACGCGCATCTCTCTGACGGCCGAGGAGCTTGTGAAGCGCCTCCAGGTCGCGTGACGGCCATGCTCCTAAGCCACCAGTCATGGACTGCCTTGCACACCAACTTGACCTTTAACCCAGGACTCCGCAGACTCTAGTCTTTTCGACTCCCCCTTCGGAAGAGTTCAGCGAGTCGCGAGACCATGGCCGAGGAAAAAGGACTTCTCATCGTTTATACCGGGCCGGGCAAGGGCAAGACGACCTGTGCGCTCGGCACTGCCTTCCGCGCCGTGGGCCAGGACCTCAAAGTGCTCATGGTGCAATTCATTAAGGGTTCTTGGCACTACGGCGAGCTCGATGCCGCCAAAATGCTTGGCCACGGCAAGTTTGAAATCCGCCCCATGGGCCGCGGCTTCGTCAAAATCGGCGGCGCTGAAACCGACCCTGCCGACGTCAAGCTTGCGCAGGAATGCTGGCAGTCCGGCCGCGACGCCATCTACAGCGGCAAGTACGACCTCGTGGTCCTCGATGAAATCAATTACACCATCAGTTACAAAATGCTTGACGCCGAAGAAGTCGTCGAAGCGTTGAAAAATCGGCCGGAGCGCGTCCACGTCATCTGCACCGGCCGCAACGCCCATCCCCAGCTCGTTGAGCTTGCCGACCTGGTCACCGAAATGCGCGAGGTGAAACACCCTTACACCAAGGGTATACTGGCTCAACGAGGAATCGATTACTAGCGGGTGGATGTTGGAGTCTAGTGGTTCGAAGAGGCGAACAGATCAGCTGGCGCAGTTTTCTCTTCACTCAACTGAAGACTAACAACTGAAAACTGACACTGACAACTTTCTCCCATGGCCTGGTTCAAGCGCGACAAAAAATCGATCGAGCAATCCACCCCGCCCGAAGAGCGCCGCGTGCGCACCGAGGGCCTCTGGGTCAAGTGCGAATCCTGCCGCACCATCGTCTTTCGCAAGGACCTCGAAGCCAATCTCTACGTCTGCCCCAAGTGCCAGTTTCACTTCAAAATGAACGCCAAGCAGCGCCTCGAAATGCTCCTGGATGGCCGCTGGACCGAGCACGACGCGGGCATGACCTCCACCGACCCGCTCAAATTTGTCGATACCAAGCCCTATGCCGCGCGTCTGAAGGAAGCCAAGAAAAAACTCGGCATGAATGACGCGGTGATCACCGCCGAAGGCCAGCTCAACGGCCGGCCCGTCGTTCTTTGCGCCATGGAGTTCGGCTTCATCGGCGGCTCCATGGGCGCGGTGGTCGGCGAAAAAGTCACTCGCGGAATCGAACTGTCGATCGAGACCCGCCAGCCGTTCATCGCCGTATCCTGCTCTGGCGGCGCGCGCATGATGGAAGGTACCATCAGCCTCATGCAACTTGCGAAAGTATCTGCCGCCCTCGCCCGGCTCGACGACGAAAAGCTGCCCTATATCTCTGTGCTCACCGATCCCACCACCGGCGGCGTCACCGCCAGCTTCGCCATGCTCGGCGACCTCAACATCGGGGAACCCGGCGCGCTCATCGGGTTTGCCGGTCCGCGCGTGATCGAGCAGACCATCCGCCAGAAACTCCCCGAAGGATTTCAGCGCTCCGAATTCCTGTTGGAACACGGGTTTCTCGACGCCGTCGTCCATCGCAAGGAGCTCAAGTCCTTCATCGCTAGCATCCTCGACTTGCTGTTGAGCTGAGCGATGAGATACGAGGCCGCGGTCCGCTACTTGCTCTCCCTCGGAAGGGAATTGGCCGCGCCCACGCAGGCCGCCGCCGCAAAATTCGATCTCGAAAACATCCTCGCCCTCGCCGAGCGCCTCGGCCATCCGGAGCGCGCCTATCCCAGCACGCACATCGCCGGCACTAACGGCAAAGGCTCAGCAGCCGCGTTCCTCGAATCCATCCTTCGCCATGCTGGTTTGCGAACTGGACTCAACACTTCGCCGCATCTCGAGAAAATCAACGAACGCATCCGCATCAATGGCCAAGAAATCAGCGACGAACCCTTTGCCGAAACTCTCACTCACATCCATGCGCTCATCGAAGAGCTCCTCGCGGCGGGCAAACTGCGTGCCCATCCAACCTATTTCGAATGTGTCACCGCCATGGCTTTCGCGCATTTTGCCCGCGAGCGCGTCAATTTCGGTGTCTTCGAAGTCGGCCTGGGCGGCCGCCTCGATGCCACCAACATCCTTTCACCACTCGTCACCATCATTACCAGGATCGATTTTGACCACGAAAGCTTCCTTGGCCATTCTCTGCGCGAAATCGCGGCCGAAAAAGCCGGGATCTTGAAACCCGGAGTCCCGGTGGTCCTTGCCGAGCAACGGCAGGAAGCCCGTGAAGTGATTGTTTCTCGCGCTACGGAACTCGGCTGCCCGGTCGTCGAGCCGTCGGAAGTCTTTCAAGTTACTCAAGAATCCATGGAAGACGGCTGCGTCCGCGCACGCGTCATTGAGGTGGATTCTGGGGCAACCTTCGAAATCGCTCCAAACCTTCCCGGTCGTTTCCAGCTCCAGAATGCCCTGAACGCCGTCGCCACTGCACGACTCCTCCATAGCCGGGGCTTCCAAATCATCGATGACGCAGTCATGCGGGGGATCGCAGAAACCGTCTGGCCCGGTCGCCTAGAAAAATTGCAATCCGACCCTGCCGTTTACCTCGATGGTGCGCACAATCCCGGCGCCGCCCGCGAACTCGCCCATTTCCTCGAACAGAACTTCGCGGGCCGCAAAGTCTGGCTGGTCTACGCCGCCCTTCGCGATAAAGCCGTCGACGAAGTAGCCGGGCTTCTTTTCCCGCATGCCGCAGAAGTCATCTTCACCGCGGCGCGCATTTCGCGCGCCGTTTCCGCCCCGCAACTCGCGGAAATTGCCGGCCATCATGCCGCGCGTTTTTCCGTAATCCCGGACGCCGAGCGCGCCTTCGAGCGCGCGCTCGCCCAAGCTGCGCCGGAAGACGCCATTTTCATCACCGGTTCTCTCTATTTGGTCGGCCAGCTCCGCCACTATTGGAAGCAACGCGCGCAAGTCGCCATGCGCTAAAAAAAACCGTAGAATATCGCCTCCGGTTCTCTAGGGCCTTTGTAACGCCGGCTTCCTAACCGGCATTATTTCTCTAGCATGATGGACAGTTATGGTGCGGAAGAAACCCAAGGAATCCATTCGAGGAGACGGGCAAGCCGGCGCCGATGAGCATCCTCTCGTCGGCATCATCATGGGCTCCGGCTCCGATTGGGACACCATGAAATACACCTCCAGGACTCTCACCGGCCTTGGTGTTCCACATGAAACACGAGTCGTCTCCGCCCATCGCACGCCCAATCTCCTGTTCGAGTACGCCTCCGCAGCCGAGAAGCGCGGAATCGAGGTGATCATCGCTGGCGCCGGTGGCGCCGCGCATCTTCCCGGCATGACCGCATCGAAGACGGTTCTTCCCGTCCTTGGCGTGCCGGTCGAATCCAGAGCCCTCAAGGGCCTCGATTCACTCCTCTCCATCGCTCAAATGCCTGGCGGCATCCCGGTGGGAACACTGGCCATCGGCAAGGCTGGCGCTATCAATGCCGCGCTCCTCGCCGCCGCCATCCTGGGCGCAAAACATCCTGTCTTCCGCGAAGCCTTTCGAAGATTTCGCACCGAACAAACCGGCCGCGTGCTGGCAAACCCCGATCCGTCCGTGGCCGCGCCGCCAGAGAAGAAGGGGAAGCGCGCGTGACCATCGGCATCCTCGGCGGCGGACAGCTCGGCTACATGCTCGCTCTCGCGGGTTATCCCCTCGGTTTGCATTTCCGTTTTCTCGATCCTTCTCCGGAAGCTCCCGTAGGCCGCATCGCCCAGCGTGTCACCGCCGATTACACCGATCAAGCCGCCCTCGAAAAGTTCTCCAGCGGCCTCGAGCTGGTCACCTACGAATTCGAAAACGTGCCGGTGGAAGCCGCCAGGTTTCTTGCCGAGCGCGTTCCAGTCTATCCTCCGCCTGCTGCGCTCGAGGCCGCGCAGGATCGCCTCGCCGAGAAAAGTCTGTTCCGCGAACTGGGCATCGCCACCACCGCATTCGCCGCGGTTTCCAATCCCGGCGAACTCGACTCCGCCGCCAAAGCGCTCGGCCTTCCTGCCGTCCTGAAAACTTCTCGCCTGGGCTATGACGGCAAAGGGCAGTGGATTCTTCGCACGGCGCAGGACCTCGCGAAAGCCAAGTCCGAACTGCTTCCCGTAGAACTGATCCTGGAGCGTTTTGTGCCCTTCACTCGCGAACTCTCCGTTCTCGCCGTCCGCTCGAGCAATGGCGAAACCGCCATTTACCCGCTGGTGGAAAACCATCACCGCAGCGGCATACTCCGGCTCTCTCTCGCGCCGGCTCCGCGCCTAGAGGCCCCCATCCAGCGCGCCGCGGAAAACGCCGCCCGTCGCGTTCTCGAATCTCTGAACTATGTCGGCATGCTGGCCATCGAGTTTTTCGAACACCAGGGCGAACTCTTAGCCAATGAAATGGCTCCGCGCGTCCACAATTCCGGCCACTGGACTATCGAGGGTGCCGTCACTAGCCAGTTCGAGAACCATCTGCGCGCCGTCCTCGGACTGCCGCTCGGCTCCACGGGACCTGCTGGCAACTGCGCCATGCTCAACCTTATCGGCGACCTTCCCAAATCCTCCGAAGTCCTGGCTGTCCCCGACGCGCATCTGCACCTCTACGGAAAATCCCCGCGTCCTGGCCGCAAGCTGGGCCACGTTACCCTCCGTGCCGCTTCCCCCGAACGCCTCGCGCTCCGCCTCTCCGAACTCCCCGCCTTCTTCCATCGCCCCGATTTCTGCCTCGACGTCGCCCTCGCTCCCTCGGCGTCCCTGCGCTCCTGACTTCTCGGCCAATGCTTGGATCTCCACCCCAGGGCTTCGCGCTGCGAAGCTCACATCCCGGGTCCTATGCCCGGCGTTTGTGGTGCTGGGGTGAAAGGCTTGAAGGAAGCAACCTCGAGCAGGATTACCGGTCTCGACCCAGGCGAACAACTTCTGCGGCTTTAATAACCGCAGAACGGCCAGGCATTCAGGGCATTTCGGTACTAACACGAGTCGGCGATGACCAGCCAAGTCACCTTGGCTCTGGTTGCCGCCCTCCCCTCTGGATGCTACGATTTAGTGTTCCATGACCCCTGCTGATCCCCAACTGAGCACTGCCCACCGGCCACGTGTGGGCATTCCTTGGCGCACCTCTCACGAAGAGGTCCAGGGGATTACCAACAAGCTGCAGTATTATTTTGATGCCGTTCAGGATGCTGCTGGCGAACACGTTCCCTTATCCCTGCAGCTCTCGCCGGGGCAACTTGCCGCCGAAATCAAGGACCTGGATGGTTTCGTTCTTCCCGGGGGTCCCGCGGACCTAAACCCGGTGCTCTACCGTGCCACGCGCCGGGAAAAAACCCATGCCGCCGATGCGCATCGCGAGGAAACAGATTTCAGAATCCTCGAGCACGCCTTCGCCTCGGGGAAACCAGTGCTTGCTATTTGCTATGGTTGCGAGAGCCTCAACGTTTTTCTGGGGGGCACGCTCTACCAGGACATCGCCGACGAACTCCGCACCGGCATCGAGCACAGTAGAAATGGACTTCCGCCTGATGCGCCTGACCCCATGCATCCCGCGCGGATCGAGTCGGGCGGCGAAATTGCTCAACTCGCTGCCATTTCCGGACTTGTCAATCGCGACGGGGGATTCCACGTGCAGATCAACACGTCGCATCACCAATCCGTCCGGGATGTGGGTCACGGCCTGCGCGTTGCCGCAGTCGCCCCGGACGGAGTGATCGAAGCAGTCGAACATGAGCCGCATAAACACTGGGTCGTCGGCGTGCAGTGGCACCCGGAGCGCATGAAGGGCGATGCACTAGCCGCGGCACTTTTCCGCGCGCTGGTGCAAGCAACGCGCACAGCCGCCGCGCACCGCTGAGGCGGACGGTCTTTGGAGTTTCCATTTTCGGGGGGTTCATGATCTCACTCGCAGGCAAGGCGGCACTCATCACCGGCGGTTCACGCGGCATCGGCGCGGCAGCCGTCAAACTCTTCGCGCAGGCTGGTGCCGACGTGGTTTTCAATTACGTCAAAGCCAAAGATGCCGCACTCCAGGTGCAACAGGAAGCTGCGAAGCACGGCACTCGCGTGGAAGCGTTCAAAGCCGATGTCGGCAAGCATGCCGACAATCAAAAACTTGTCGAGCATTGCCTCGCCCGGCTCGGGCGGCTGGATATTCTTGTCGCCAACGCTGGCGTCTGGAACCTTGAAGATCTGCCCATCGAAAAAATGACTGAAAAGCAGTGGGACGACATGATTCGCATCAACCTCAAGAGCGTCTACTCGATCATCCACTTTACCGTCCCCCACATGATCAAGCAGAAGGCCGGCAAGATCATCCCCATCAGTTCTACCGCCGGGCAGCGCGGCGAATCTCTCCACACCCATTACGGCGCCTCCAAAGGAGGCATCATCAGCCTCACCAAGGGCCTCGCTACGGAACTCGCTCGACACAATATTCTCGTGAACTCCGTCGCTCCCGGCTGGGTTTCTACGGACATGTCCGTTCCCGTGCTAGAGACGAAAGCGGGCCAGAAGATGGCTTTTTCAGTCATCCCGCTCGGTCGCGCCGCCACCGCCGAAGAAATCGCCGGCCCCATCCTCTTTGTAGCCTCCGACCTGGCCAACTTCATGACCGGCGAAATCATCAATGTAAATGGAGGTTCCGTCTTGTGCGGGTAAGGATTGTCGCTGTCGCTCTGCTCATGCTTGCCGGATGCACGGCGTTTGCTTCGGGCGCTTCGGCGCAGCGGCCCGATACCATGATGCCCGAGCAAAGCGCCGCGAAGGGCAAGCAGGTTCTCAGCGAGCTCGTCAATGGCCTGGGCGGTCCCGGCTACTCTGAAGTTCGCGAGAGCCTCTGCCAGGGGCGCCGGGCGCTGTTCGGCCACAATGGCGAATTAACCGGTTACATCGATTTCAACGACTACCGGCGCTTCCCGGACAAAGACCGCGTCGAATATATCGGCAAGGGCCACAATACGATTCTTCCTTTCTTGGTGGGTATCGACGGTCTCGACTGGGCTCATGGCGGCATCGTCATAACGCTGTATAACGGAGACCACGGCTGGACTTTCGATCGCAGTGGCGTAAATGAAATGCCCGCTACGGCGGTCAGTGATTTTCAGGAACAGACAAAACGCAACATCGACAATCTGCTCCGTCTCCGTCTCAAGGAAGCAGGGCTGGCCATGCGCTTCGGCGGCGACGATACTGTGGACCTCAAGCATGTGGATTGGGTGGAGATCAACGACCGGGACGAACGCACGTTCCGCCTTGCCGTGGACCGTTCTACTCACCTGCTGGTGCGCGCCGTTGTCATCACCAAGGACGAAGAAACCCAGCAGATCAACGAAGACGTTTCCATCTACTCAAACTATCAGTTGAAAGACAGCGTCTGGACGCCGCTGCAGATCTCCCGGGAACACAACGGACGCCGTGCCGTTCAGATTTTCTTCGACACATGCAGGTACAATCCCGGCTTTTCCGACGAACTCTTCGACAAGTCGTCCCTCTCCAAGCAGGGTTCGCAATCCCTCGCCAAAAAGAGCAAGAACTAGCAAAGTCACAGGAACCGGTAGAAAATGCGCTCTCCCGGCTGCCGCTGGATTATGATTACTGAGGAGAGAAATAACTTCCCCTGAGCCTGGGTGTTTCAATTTGTTACCTATCCACCCATTCCCTCGTAGCTTGTAATAAGATGTAACGGTATAATTCAAGAAAGTACTATCTTTGGCGGCAGTTGCGTCTGGCTGTCCCTGGAATCGTAACTGCACTGAATTGGTCTGTTAGCCGCCCTTGCCGGCTGGATTGCTGATTCTGCCTTAGCTCGAGGAAACGACTTTGTATAAGAGTGCCCTAGACCCCCGCACTCGTCGCAGCCGCATTGCTGGATTCAGCACGGTTGAATTGGCAGTTTCCCTGACCGTGCTTCTGATTCTGACGGCCATCGCCATCCCCAGTCTTATGCACTCGCTTCGAGCCTACCAGCTGAACGACGCGGCCGCGCGCTTGTCCGACATGCTGAAATTTACGCGATTCGAAGCGGTGCGCCGAAACACGCAAGTCAACTTCCTTATCCTGTCGTCCGGAGCTGATTGGATCGCGGGAACCGATTCGAATAACAACGGATCAATTGATCCGACCGAGAAGCAGATTCTGATCCACGGAATTGTGACCCTCCTGCCGTCCGGCACACCGCCTAGTCCGGCCTCCATCCTCGCCAAGTTGGGCGCTACGTCCTCCTTGGACGCTTCAAAATCCGGCGCGGCCGGCAGCCTCACATTCGATGCCCGAGGCGCGGTATCTCCGCTGGCGGCTTACGTGTTGTACCTGGGCAGCGCGAACAGTCCTGAATTCGGCTATCGCGCGGTGATTTTGCTTCCTTCGGGGGCCACGCAGATTTGGACGGCTCCTGGCGGCGGCACCTGGCAGAGAATTGGCTAGTTGGGACACGAAACCAGACGAAACAGTAATGCCGTTCACATTCACAATACGCCGCAGAAGCAAAGCGGGCTTCAGCCTCCTTGAGATGATGCTCGCCACCGTCATTTTGCTGGTGGGCTTCGTGGCCATCGCGCAGCTCGTGCCGGCTACCATCCTCCTGAACTTCCGGAACCGCACGGACTCTTCGGCACTGGTTTTTGCGCAGCGCGAATTGGATCAGTTCCTAGATCAGCCGCTTTTCCTGACTTCCTTTACCGATGCGATCGGGAATACCTGTGCCCTCGGCAATGCCACACCTGTAAATACCGTGCAGGGCAGTTCTCTTGCGGTCGTCAACAATCAAGTGGTCATCGATTTCACACGAACATTGGTACCCAACTATAGTTTTGCCATTCCCTATCAGGACCCCTCGGATCCGAGCGGCATCTCCTACGACGTGCGCTGGGCCGTAATCGTTACGGGAAACGGGTCCACTGTTTCCAGCAAGCGCTTCATCCTGGGGATACGGCAGCAGGGTGGCAACGGCTATTTTCAGCCCATCACGCTTGATACCACGGTGGAAAAATGACCCCGGCAAGTCGCCATTCGCCCCAATTCGGTTTTACGCTTATCGAGTTGATCACCGCCCTCGGGATTTTTTTTCTCGTCTGCGCTGCGGCGTTCACCTTGCTGGCCTCGTCGCAACAGCGCTACCAGACCGAATCCCAAGTGCTGAATTCCTTTCAGGAAGCGCGGCTCGCGCTGGACCAGATCGTGCGCGATGTCAACGATGCCGGCTATCCCCCGCCCACCTATGCCGGGACCGATCCTACAAAATTCGCAAGCACGCCCTTTGCCTGGAGCCCCAACTACACCGTCCCAACGACCTGCACGATTGACGGGTCCTGTATCACCCCCGGCGATTTCGATATCATCATCGAAACAAATCCCACGCCTCAGGATCCCACCAGCCAGGTCCAGTGGATTCGTTACCAGCTTCAAGGAACTACGCTCATGCGGGGCGCGGCTCTGAAGCAGCCCGGCAATGATCCTGCCATCGATACCGCCGCCTTCCTCGCTCCCCTGGTACAAAACGTCGTGAATAATTCTTCGGCCACGCAAATCGCTCAATACCAGGCAGCGTACCCCGGCATGTTTCCGACCGGAAATCCTGTGCCCATCTTTTCTTACACCTGCGATACCGGAAATGTTCCGCTGGCGTGTCCTGCGGCTGGCATCGATAATTCACCGTCGAACATCCGCGACGTCGTCGTCACCCTCATCGTTGCCACTGCTCTTCCCGATGCCACCACCGGCGAGCCGCGTATCGTACAATTAGTCGGACGAGGCCGCCGTATCAATCCCAATTAATAAGACGATGCAAATCGAAATCAAGGGGCGACGCACGCATCGAAAGAGACGGACAGACGAGGGAATTGCGCTGCTCATTTCGATTTTCGTGTTGCTACTGATCAGTGTTGTCGCCATTGCTTTAGTCGTTTCCTCCGGCACGGAATCTGCGCTGGCGGGCAACTATCGTTCTTCGACCGGAGTGTACTACGCGGCACTCTCTGGTCTGGAGGAAGCACGCGGGCGCCTGCTGTCGAAGAATCCAGATTCTTTCACGACCACGGCCCCCGGGTTTCTCCCTTCACCGGGGATCACTCTCGCCATTGGATCCGTGGCCTACGTTCTGAACCCTGCTCCAACGGAACTAGCCGCGAACATACTGACCACCTATCCCGACACAGAATACGACAACGAGTTTGGCGGCGGGTCACTCGCTGGAGCGACAGTCACGACGACCAACTCGGTTTGGAACCGCAGTCCGCTAAACGGATTGAACATTCCAGGTCCCCTCTATAAATGGGCCCGCATCAATGCGGTCTCGGAAAAGTCTTTGAATATCGACGTCGATGCGGATGGCAACCCCGATTCGCTCACTCCCCTGTACTACGACGGCGCACACTTCAGCAATAACCCATCTGTTGGACCACAGGTGCTGGAGATCACCTCCTTGGCCGCCCTTCCGAACGGCAGCCAGAAGCTCGTGCAGTACCTCGCCGCTCCCGTCCCCATTGCCTTGCCTCCCTTTCTTGCCGCGTTGACCCTTTCCGGCAGCCCGGCTAACGGTGTGGACTTTCATGCGCCAGCCTCCAATTCCTTATACGCGGTCAAGGGGAATGACCAGGATTGTGACGGCACCCTTACCGGATTGAACTATCTGGCGGTCGGTGTTTTCACCAATTCGGACAAGAATGCAGTCGTTAACGGAATTCCGCCCGCTGTTCGGGCTAGCTACACCGGTTTCAACTCGGCGCCCGACGTGGCCAACATCACCCCGGCGTTCCCTCTAAGCCTGGAAACACCAAGCCAGCTCGATGCGCTCGCACAAACCATTGCTCAATACGCAGACGTTACGATCCCCTCGGGCCCCATAACTTATCCTCTGCCCACGGTCACGGGATCCGCCTTGACGCCCCTGGGCATGTCTTCCACGAATCTCCTCACGGTCGTCGTCAACGGCAATCTAGACATCAGCAACTGGAGCAACGATGGATACGGGCTTCTCCTGGTCCTAGGTAAATTTACCTACGACCCGGATACGACTTGGAATGGCATCATCCTGGTGATCGGGCAAGGCCAAGTCGACGGAAGCCATGCGCAGTTCAAACAAATCAACGGCGCAATGCTGGTTGCCAAGACGCGCAACTCTCTAGGGAATCTCTTGCCAGGCTCGAATTTAGGGGGGGCATCCGTACAATTCTCCGATAGTATGCAAGGCTATGGCGTTCGATACAGCAGTTGTTGGATTCAAAGGTCGCAGCCTAGCTCCAACTTCAAGATTCTCTCTTTCCACGAAATCTCGCAGTAAGTGCGTTTCCGCCGGGAACGATTTCGGCATCCCGTCTAGCCTTCTGCTCTTCTCTGCTTTTGGCGGAAGGAGTCGCGGGGCGCTATAATGGGCGGATGCGTAATCGCCAGGAAAGCCCACCGATGCATGGCACCACGGTTCTGTGCGTGCGCAAGGACAACAAGGTGGTGCTCATCGCCGATGGACAGGTGACCCTGGGCGATCACGTGATGAAGCACACCGCGCGCAAGACGCGTCGACTTTTCAACGACAAGGTTGTGGCTGGTTTCGCCGGTTCCACGGCCGACGCCATTACCCTTTTTGAGCGCTTCGAAGGCAAGCTGCAAGAGTTTTCCGGCAATCTTCAGAAAGCCTCGGTGGAACTGGCCAAGGAATGGCGCAAGGACCGGGCGCTTCGCCATCTGGAAGCGCTGCTGATCGTGGCCGACACCAAGGGGACTTTCATACTTTCTGGTACTGGCGACGTGATTGAGCCGGACGACGGTCTTGTGGCCATCGGGTCGGGCGGCACGTATGCTCTCGCTGCTGCTCGTGCGCTTCTGAAGCATTCGAAGCTGACCGCCAAGGATCTGGCCATGGAGGCCATGCGCATCGCCAGCGAGATTTGCATTTTCACCAACGCTAATTTTACTGTCGAAGAGCTCTAGTGTGGTGTCTCGGAGATAACCATAAATAGTTCGAGTGTTATTGGGGTCCAGAGAAAAATGTTTAACACAGAGTTCCGGCGAGAGCACCTCGGCCGGATGGGGGCAGGCGCCGGACACGGAGTGGAAAGAAACGACGGATAGCGTAAGTATTGGCGGGCAGGAATCTAGTTGCACAACGCGAGAACACGACAAGATGTTTTCGCGCATCAAAGGAACCGAGCAACTCATGACCAGTAAGTCCGAAAAGGAATTGACCTACGCACCGGGAGGCAACGGCGCCGAGCCCGTCGAGGGGCAGGAACTTCTCCCCGCTCTCGATGATATGACGCCGCGCGAAATCGTCGCCGAGCTCGACAAATACATCGTCGGGCAAACCGCCGCGAAGCGCGCCGTCGCTGTCGCTCTGCGCAATCGGGTCCGCCGCCAGAAGCTTCCGCCGGAAATCGCCGAAGACGTTTTGCCCAAGAACATTCTGATGATTGGCCCCACCGGCGTGGGAAAGACAGAAATCGCGCGCCGCTTGGCCCGCCTCGCCGGCTGCCCCTTCATCAAGGTCGAAGCTTCGAAATACACGGAAGTTGGTTACGTGGGGCGCGATGTGGAATCGATGGTCCGCGATCTTGTGGAAACCTCCATCGACATGATCCGAGAGGAAAAACTCGACGAAGTCGCGGACCGCGCCGAGCAGGCCGCGGAAGAACGCGTGCTCGATCTCTTGCTTCCGCCGGCGCCTCCTCCCGCGCCCGGCACTCCAGACGCCGAGATTGCCGCGCAGCGTGAACAGACCCAGCGCACACGAGAAAAACTGCGCCTCCAGCTGCGCGAAGGCAAGCTCGACCAGCGCATGGTCGACCTCGAAGTCCGCGAGCGCGCCATGCCCTCGTTTGAAATCATCTCCAATCAGGGCGTCGAGGAGATGGACGTCAACATCAAGGACATGCTTTCCGGCATGTTCGGCCAGCAGAAGAAGAAACGCAAAATGAGCGTGGCCGACGCTTTCGAATACCTGATCCAGGAAGAAGAAAACAAGCTGCTGGACATGGACCAGGTCACGCGCGTGGCCGTGGAGCGCGCCGAACAGATGGGGATCATCTTCATCGATGAAATCGATAAGGTTGCCGGCCGCGAATCCGGCCACGGCCCGGACGTCTCCCGGGAAGGCGTGCAGCGCGACATTCTGCCCATCATCGAAGGCACCACCGTCAACACACGCTACGGCATGATTCGCACGGATCACATCCTGTTCATCGCGGCTGGTGCTTTTCACGTCACTAAGCCGTCCGATCTGATCCCCGAGCTTCAGGGGCGCCTTCCCATTCGCGTCGAGCTGCATTCGCTCAAGGAAGAAGATTTTGTTCGTATTCTGACCGAGCCGAAGAATGCGCTCATCAAGCAGTACGTTGCGCTCCTGGAGACCGAAGGTGTCAAGCTCAACATCACCGAAGACGCGGTCGCTGCCGTCGCCCGCTTCGCCACCAGCGTGAACGAGCAGACCGAAAATATCGGCGCCCGCCGCCTCCATACCATCCTCGAAAAGGTTCTGGACGAAATCTCGTTCGAAGCGCCCGACCTCAAGAAGAAGAACGTCAAGGTTGATGCCGCCTACGTCACCAGGCAGCTCGCGGACATCGTCAAGAACCAGGATCTGAGCCGCTACATCCTGTAGCTCCTGAAATCGGAAAATGGAAACTAGAAAAGGGGCCGGAATTCGCATCGCGAGTCGTCCTGCGCAAGTCTTGGCCATTTCCTATCTTCCATTTTCCATTCTTCTGCTAACCGCCGGCTGCGGCGCTCCAGGCGATCCCGTTCCGCCTTCCCCCCCAGTTCCCGTTGCGGTCAGGGATCTCACCGTCCACCAGGCCGGGGACGGCGTGCAACTTTCCTTTACTCTCCCGGCGAATTCCATCTCCGGGGAAAAACTGCCGGCGCCGCCTGCGGTCGAGATACTCCGTGGCACCGTTAAGTCCGACGGCTTGGCCGACTCCAAGTCTTTCAGGGTTGTTTACACGATTCCCGGAGCGCTCCTGGACAGTTATCGCGCCGAGGGCCGGGTGCGCTTTACAGATCCCCTATCGCCCGAGGAAACCAAGTCGCATCCCGGCGCCGCGGCCGCCTACATCGTGCGAACGCGCGCTTCGCCGAAACGCGCCTCCGCTGATTCGAACGCTGTTACGCTGCGCCTGTTTCCCGCGCCGGCTCCGATCACTGGGGTGGAGGCTCGGGTTACTGAGTCGGCGGTCGAATTAACATGGCTGATGCCGGCCCGCGCCGCCGGGGAGCCCATGCCGGCCATCACCGGCTATCGAATCTACCGCTCAGAAATTCATCCTTCCGCTCCCGCTTCGCCTCTGCAAGATATTCCAGAATCCCAGGCGGCGCAGCTGGCTTCTTCCCAAACCAACAGCTACCGCGACACTTCCATTGTTTTCGACCATACCTACCTCTACGTCGTGCGCAGTGTCATACAGGTGGAAGGCAATGAGCTGGAGTCCTCCGACTCTCAGCCGGTGACGGTCACTCCGCGCGACACTTTTCCCCCCGCGGCCCCGCAGGGCCTGGTGGCCGCCTTGCTTCCCGGCTCGGCCCCCGGCACGGTTCTTGTTGACCTTTCCTGGTCCATAAATCTTGAAACCGATCTGGCCGGATATCGCGTCTATAGAAGTGAGCAGGAGGGCACTAGGGGCCAGCTTCTCACCCCGGATTTGTTGCCCACACCCGCGGTTCGTGATACCTCTGTAGGGCCCGGCCACCGCTATTGGTACACCGTGACCGCCGTAGACCGCGCGGGGAATGAGAGCGCGCCCGACGCGCCAGTCGTTGTCGACGTCACGCCACGATCGCCGTAACTCGGGGTTAAACGATTGCTTGCATCTTGGGAGCTCTGCACTCGATGTCGGTTCACCCGCAGCTGCCCGGTTATCGTTGGTTCCACGTCTTCCGCAACGCGGCGGTACGCACCGGTGTTTACGTGGGGGTTTGCCTGACTTTGGTTTTCACCGCATGGCTCGTTATTGCCAATCATGCCCCGTTCCTGGAACGCTTTGCGCTGGAGCGCAACATCGGCGCCGCCGCGCTTCTCGGCTTCCTCGCTGCCGTTCCCGTTTTTCGGTTTCTGCGCTTGCCGGGACATCTCCTGGCATCGAGCCTCCTGGCGTGGCTCATTTTCAGCCTTAGCTATCGTGCGCTCTGTCTGATCTTCCGCGGGCTCAGTCTGCGGCTCAGCACGTTCCATGTTTTCATGCTAGGCGCCGTCGTCTATATGATTCTCACCACGCTTTGCTGGATTGTTGCCACGATCTGGAGAGCGCGTGAATCGCATGCTTCTCATCCCAACCACCATGCGAGTTGACCACCGATGAAAATCTGCCGCTACCTGATGCGCCACCCTTCCTCTTCGGACTCTGCTTCGCCGCGCTATGGACTGATCGAAGGAGAAAACGTCATCGAGATCTCTGCCCCACCCTGGGCGCCCTGGTCGCGTGGCTCGCGTTCTTCGCGCCTCGCCGATGTTCGGCTGCTCGCTCCGGTTGAGCCTTCGAAGATCGTTTGCATCGGCCGCAATTATGCGGCCCACGCCGCGGAGATGGGCAACGAAGTCCCAAAAGAGCCGTTGATGTTTCTCAAGCCACCTTCCTCCATCATCGGCCCGGAAGAAGCGATCGTGTTGACAAAATATTCCCAACGCGTGGAACACGAAGGCGAACTCGCCCTGGTTATTGGCCGCCGCTGCTCGCAGTTGCGCGATACCGACGACGCACTCTCCTGGGTCATGGGTTATAGCTGCCTCAACGATGTCACCGCCCGCGACCTTCAGAAAAGTGATGTTCAATTCACTCGTGCCAAGGGTTTCGATACCTTTTGCGCCGTCGGTCCGCACATTGAAACTGCCCTCGACGCGTCAAACGTGCTGGTCGAGACGCACGTCAACGGCACCCGCCGCCAGTCCGGCGTCACTTCGCTGATGACCTATGCGCCCGCATTTCTTGTCCGTTGGATCTCCCGTATGATGACCTTGATGCCCGGCGACGTCATCGCCACCGGTACACCCGCTGGCGTCGGTCCGCTGGTCGCTGGCGATACGGTCGAGGTCGGTGTTGCGGGTATTGGCGTGTTGCGCAATCCGGTGCACGCCCCCCAAGCGTAGTTTCACGTATACCTCAGGGTTTCGGTAGAATACGCATCAGTGGGGCATCGGCGGATCGAGGGAGTTCCTCCGCCACACTGCGTGGAGGCAATTTTTCGTACGCCGTGCGCAATTCCACCCATTTGGGAGTCTATTCATTGAAGGCCTGGCTTGCCGATTGGAAACTAATCCTGGCCATGGGTGCTGCCGCGATCGCTGCGCTGGCCATGGTCGCTTATGCATTTCTACGTCCCCCCGTGAATCCCGAAGAGGAGGAGCGCAAGCGGCGGCTCCATGTGAACCAGATCGGCCGCATTGCCGAAGGGCAGATCGTTGAGCTCGTCGAACACCCGCCCGAATCGCAAGCGCCGCGCAAGGGTTTGTTCAGAGCAGGCGCGCCCCCGCTTCGAGACATGCGCCCGCGCCATCTGGTTTCCTACAGTTACTTGATTTCCGGCGTCACCTATCAGACGGCGCAGGACATCACCGGCCTTGAAAGCCAGATTCGCCTGGAACGGCTCGTGGCGGGCCAGCCGGCCAGCATCAAGTACGATGCTTCCAATCCCAGCGATTCCATTCTCGTCGCCGACGACTGGTCCGGTCTGCGCTGATCGCCCTGCGCCGCCTGACGGCCTTATGCGTTCTGCTTTCCCCCCGGTTGCGCTATCCTTCTTCATGCCGCTGCCGGGCGTACCGATCCGAGTCTAATGAAAATGATCCTCGCTTCCGTTCTGACCACCATCCTTATCGTGATGATGACCCTCGGGGCCATGTTTATTCTCGTGCGAGCCACCGTGTACGTGACTTCGCTCGAATCTCCCGTGCAGCGCGCCGCTGCCATGGGCGCGGAACTGCTCCTGGGTGTCGTGCTACTCATGGGAACCGTCTGGCTCGCCACCCATCTTGCCGTGCGCATTTTTGGACCGCAGAAATCCGCTTCCGAGGGAGGAACCGTTGTCTGAGCCCAAGCCCAGTTTGATTCCCGAAGCCAGTCACGGTGACCGGATGGAAGAGCTTCGCCGCATTTCCGAGGAAGCCCAGGCCGGCGGCGGCCCGGAGCGCCGCGAGCGTGAACACCAAGCCGGGAAGCTCACCGCTCGCGAGCGCATTCATCTTCTTCTGGACGAGGGCACCTTCGAGGAGCTCGACAAATTTGTCCGCCATCGCTGCGTCGATTTTGGCATGCAGGAGCAGCGTCCCGCTGGCGACGGGTTTGTTACCGGTTTCGGCCGCATCGATGGCCGTCTGGTTTATGTTTTCGCGCAGGACTTTACTGTTTTCGGCGGTTCGCTCTCTGAAACGAACGCCCAGAAAATCTGCAAGATTATGGACCTCGCCATGCGCTCCGGAGCTCCGGTCATCGGCCTCAACGATTCCGGTGGCGCACGCATTCAGGAAGGCGTCGCGTCGCTCGCGGGTTACGCCGATATATTCCTCCGCAACACGCTGGCCAGCGGAGTCATCCCACAGATCAGCGCCATCATGGGCCCTTGCGCGGGCGGCGCCGTCTACTCGCCCGCCATCACCGATTTCATCTTCATGACTCGCGACACCTCTTACATGTTCGTTACCGGCCCCGACGTCATCAAGACGGTCACGCACGAGGAAGTCACCAAGCAGGAACTCGGTGGCGCTATGACCCACAACGCCACCAGTGGCGTCGCTCACTTTGTCTCGCGGGACGATGCCGATTGCCTGGCCATGATCCGCGAATTGATGAGTTTTCTCCCCTCCAACAATCTGGAAGATCCGCCGCGCCGAGCTACCTCAGACTCCCCGGCTCGCCGCGATGGCTCGCTCAACAGTCTGGTTCCGGCCGACCCGCAGAAGCCTTATGACATGAAAGATGCCATTCACTCGGTTGTTGACGATGGTTTTTTCTTCGAAGTCCACGAACATTACGCGAAGAACCTGGTCGTCGGATTTGCAAGCCTCGACGGCCGTCCCATTGGCATCGTCGCCAATCAGCCTGCGTTTCTCGCCGGGGTTCTGGATATCAACGCTTCCGTGAAGGGTGCGCGCTTCGTCCGTTTCTGCGACGCTTTCAACATTCCGCTCGTCACCTTCGAAGACGTTCCCGGTTTTCTCCCCGGCACGCAGCAGGAATTCGGAGGCATCATCAAGCACGGCGCGAAGCTGCTCTTTGCCTTCGCCGAGGCCACCGTTCCGAAAATCACCGTCATCACGCGTAAGGCCTACGGTGGCGCATACTGCGTCATGGCTTCGAAACACATTCGAACGGATGCCAATTTCGCCTGGCCCAGCGCGGAAATCGCAGTCATGGGTCCTGAGAGCGCCGTAAACATCGTTCACAAGCGCGATCTCGACAAAGTTCCCGAATCGGACCGCGAGAAACTGCGCCAGGAAAAAATCGCCGAGTTCCGCGACCGTTTTGCCAATCCCTTCGTGGCCGCCGAGCGCGGCTACATCGACGCGGTCATCGAGCCCGCCGACACACGCGCCCGCATCATTACTGCCCTCCGCGCCCTCGAAAACAAGAAGGACACGAACCCCCGCAAGAAACACGGCAACATCCCTCTGTAGTTGTGACTTTGTGCAGGGCCGGGAGAATGCTGCGCCCGGTAGCCGCGACGCGTCAGCAGGGTCGAAATTACTTCAGCAAATATTCTTGCAAGAACTCGACCGTCGCATAGAACTGAAAATCCTGGTTGGGCTTTTTTCGGTATCCGTGGCCTTCGTCTTTCGCGATCAGCAGCCATACCGGCGTCCCCTGCTTTTTCAGTGCATCGGCGATCTGCTGCGATTCGCTCACCGGCACACGCGGATCGTTCTTTCCTGCGATCACCAACATGGGCTTCTTGATCTTGTCGATGTTATTCATGGGGGCGATTTTTTCCAGGAACCCCCGCGTCTTCGGGTCGCGCTCGTCGCCGTATTCCACACGCCGCAACTCCCGCCGGTACGCCTCGGTGTGCTCGAGAAACGTCACGAGGTTTGACATTCCCACGATGTCCACCGAGCAGCGAATCCGGTCGCTGTAAAACGTCGAGACAGCCAGCGTCATGTGTCCGCCGTAACTTCCGCCGGTCACGGCAATCCGCTCGCTATCCAGTCCCGGCTGCGTCGCAATCCAGTCAAACAGCGCGTTGACGTCCTTGTAGGTGTCCTCGCGCTTAAATCCATTGTCCAACAGCGAGAACGTCTTCCCGTACCCCGTCGACCCTCGCACGTTCGGATAGATCAGCGAAATCCCCAGTTCGTTCAGAAGGTAATTGGCGCGTCCGAGAAATGTTGGTTGCGACTGCCCCTCGGGGCCGCCATGAATCACTACCAGCACCGGCCGCTTGCCAGTAAACGTCGCCGGCGGCTGGTACAAAAACCCGGAAATCATCTTCCCGTCGAAACTCTTCCACCGAACTAACTCCGCTTGCGGAAACCTATCCGTCTTCACCGCCATTTCGCTGGTCGTCCATCGTTCCACTTTTCCATTCGTCACATCCAGCGAATACACATCTCCCGGGTCACGCGCATTGTTCAGCGAGAATCCGAGCTCATGCCCATTCTTATGCCAGTGCAGGGAACCCATAACTCCCGCCGGTAGCTTGGGCAACGGTATTTCCTTTTTCGTGGAGGCGTCCATCACATGCAATATGCTTACGCCCTCTTCATCGGTCATGAACGCAATCATCTTTCCGTCCTGCGTTACGTCGAACGACTCCACGTCCCACGGAATGTTCGTCGTCAGGTACTCTTGCTGCTTCGTTGCCAGAGCAATGTAAGCCAGGCGGTGAAACTCCGAATCCTTGTCCGTGGTGACGTAAATCCCCTTGCCGTCTTTGCTGAACCGTCCTTCGCCATAAGAGACTTTTTCGGTCATATTTCTAGGTGTAAGCTCTAATTTCTCGCCAGTCGCCGCGTCCACAAGCCAGAGGTACGATTCGTTGATGGAAAGCTCTTCCTCCAACAGAATTCTCTTGTCATCCGGCGACCAATCCTGCGGTTGCCAACCACCGCCGG
>Ga0209234_1000088_pt1 | contig 22671 bp, 23 predicted proteins | sample GraSoi013_1_20cm_2_FD_185816 | JGI IMG/M metagenome (GOLD analysis project Ga0209234, IMG submission 185816) | Grasslands soil microbial communities from the Angelo Coastal Reserve, California, USA - Sample 08_20_2013_1_20cm (SPAdes) (version 2) | ecosystem: Environmental > Terrestrial > Soil >... | reverse complement strand
TTCGGATTGTGACGGTCGTTGCTCATGCGGTCGGAGACCACCGCCGACATCAGCGACTCGATCGCACCCAGCATCGCCACGGTGAACGCCGGCCCGAGCAGTCCATGAACCAGCCCCGCATGCCAGCGAGGCACTACAAGGTGCGGGAGGCCGCTGGGGATTCCGCCAAAGCGCGTGCCAATAGTCTCCACGGGGAGCTTTAATACAAAAGCCGTGGCGGTGGCTCCCAGCATGGCAACGATCGGTCCCGGAATGCGCTTTGAAAGTACGCGGCACAACAACATCGTGCCAACTGTGGCGGCGGCGAGGATTGTCGCTGTCGGTGACCATGTCGGAGAGCTGGCGGCGAGTGTCTTCATCCGTAGCCAGAACACGCCCGGCACTTTTTCCAGATGCAGGCCGAAGAAGTCCTTCACCTGTGTGCTGGCAATCAAAACCGCAATTCCGTTGGTGAACCCGATCACGACGGGTCGCGGGATAAACTTCACTCCTGTCCCCATGCCGGTGGCGCCCATTACCACAAGGAGGATTCCGGCCATGACCGTGCACATGAATAAGCCGTCGATGCCGTGCGCGGCCACAATGCCGGCGACGACAACAACAAAAGCCCCCGTTGGCCCGCCGATCTGTGTTTTTGACCCTCCCAGAGCAGAAACCAGAAAGCCCGTCACAATCGCGCAATAAATTCCAGCCTGTGGGCTCAATCCCGAAGCGATGGAGAACGCCATGGCGAGTGGCAAAGCAACCAGGCCGACGGTGATGCCGGCGATCACGTCATGCGCAAACTTATTAAGGTTGTAATCACGCAGGCAGAGGATCGACTTCGGCAGCCATCGTTCATCAGAGAAAGCAAATGCCATTTTGACATCATGCCAAGCGCAGGAACTTTGTGGAAGCGAAACCCGTCGGGAGGAACACTCGAAGGAACATGTCCAAAGGCTGGTGAGAGAATCACAACGTCAAAGGCTGCGATTCCGCAGCTACCACGACAGCATCAGGACGCCGAAAGCCACTAGCGATGCCGCGCCCCAGCGCCGCCACGTAACTTTTTCCTTCAGCACGTACTTGGCCAGCAGCGTTTCGAGCAAATAGCTGATCGCGGTGGCAGGTACAGCGAAACTTACATTCGAGATCGAAAGCAGAGACAGCAGCGCGATGAAGGCCACGGCCAATGCTCCGAGCCCTGCCAGCACCAGCGGATTGCGAAAAATTCGCGCCATCATGTGGGCAACCGCCCGCGGATTCAGTTCCGCCTCGCCTTGACGCTTCATGCCAGCTGTATTGAGCACATCGCCGACGGTGTTGCAAAGAGCGATGATCCCGACGAGGATCCACCTCATAGCAGGTGCTCCGGCGGACCTTCCGTAGTGCGAGGCGGCGTCTCTTCTGCCAGCACAACGCCGAGCGTGATCACCACAATCGCGACCCAGCGCTGGGCGGAGATTCGTTCGTGTAGCAGGAAATGTCCCGCCAGGGCAATCAGCACATAGGCGCTAGCCGTGACCGGCAGCACGAAACTGAGGTCGGCGCGGCTGAGCAGGGCCAGGTCGGTGATCATCCACAGCGCCAAGACGAGCACGCCCGCGACTGTCCACGGGTTCGCGAACGCGCGCGCATAATCCAGCGGAGATGCGGAAACAATTTTGCCCACCTGGCGCATCCCGTGGCTGAGAGAGACGTTGCCAACGACATTACTGGCGATCACCACTAATGTGAGCAATTGCGTCTTGCGCACCTCACTCGCAGTTGCTGAGTTCATTGCCGATCTTGGATGTGCAAACAGCATATCTGGTGTACTGGAAAAACATAATCTTCGAGCAGTGATATTTACGCTCGGGTATGCTCGCCCGATTGGCATGGAGAATGCCTCACGAGGCCGCGATCGACGGTTGCCTCAAATCTGGCGACGTATTCGAAGGAGCGGAACGGGAGGACCGCGTGCTGAATATCCGGCGTGGCGGTAGCGTTTTGAAAAAACCTAAAGTTGCGCCTACGGATAATCATTTGACGAACGGATTGCGAACCTCTGATTTCCGAACAGCAATCATCGGTGTTACGGACCTTTGGGCTTTGCAGCAGGGATTCCCATTTCCGCGGCCATCCTCACCAAGTCAGCTACTGATTCGGCGCCCATCTTTCGCATGAGTTGGCTGCGATGGACTTTCACCGTTGCCTCACTAGCTCCAATTTCGGCGGCTATTTGTTTGTTGAGCAGACCAGAAACGACCAGAGGCATCACCTCTCGTTCGCGAGGCGTCAGCGATTCATAGCGCTCACGCAGCTTTGCAACTTCTGTCTCTTGTACACGTCTGGTACGGTCCCGCTCTAACGCGATTTGAATCGCATCCAGCAGATCCTGATCGCGGAATGGCTTAGTGAGGAACTCGACCGCTCCCGCCTTCATGGCGCGGACAGTCATGGGGATATCTCCATGGGCAGTGATGAAAATGATAGGAATATGAATGTTAGCTTCAGCCAGTTGGCGCTGGAAATCGAGCCCACTTATGCCGGGTAGCCTGATGTCTAATACCAGGCAACTGGGAGCATCCGGACGTTCGCTGCGCAGGAACTCCTGCGCTGAGCCGAACAGTTCGACTTGCAATCCTACAGATTCGACGAGACGCTGTATGGCGCGACGGACCGAGGGGTCGTCATCCACTACGAAAACGACAGGAGCTACGTTACTCATGTACTACTTAGTTGGTAAAGTAAATTGGAACATGGCCCCCTTGGAATCTGACTCAGCCCACAAACGCCCGCCGTGGGATTCGACAATAGACCGGCTGATTGATAATCCCATTCCGATACCTTCTGGCTTAGTGGTAAAGAATGGTTCGAAGATGTGCTCCGCTCGCTCCGGATCGAGCCCGGCTCCAGAGTCTTGAACTTGGATGGACACCTCATTATGGTTCTTGGCTGACTTGATGAGAAGTTCGCGTGGCCGATGCGCAAGCGAACGCATGGCGTCGATGCCGTTCATGACCAGGTTGATCAGGACCTGCTGCAATTGCACGGGATCTCCGCTCACGCGTGGCAAATCCGCGGCAAGATCGGTCCGCAGGGAAACGCGGTTCCGGGTCATCTCATTGCGAAGCAGAATGGTGACCTCTTGAATAATCTGATTAACATTCACTGCAACTCGCTCGGGAGGGCTCTTCTGCAAGAGTGCGCGGATTCTTGAAATGACGGCGCTCGCCCGTGTGCCATCATTCACAATTTCCGAGATTGCCTCGCGCAATTTGTCCGAGTTCGGAGTCGCACTTGCGAGCTGGCGCAAGCAAAAATTGGCATTGGTGACGATTGCAGCGAGGGGTTGGTTGACCTCATGGGCAATTGCGGCGGCCAGTTCTCCCATTGTCGTCACGCGTGTGACATGAGAAAGCCCTGCCTGCGCTTCCTGCAACGCACATTCGGCTCGTTTCCGATCTTCAATATCAGTGGTCGTTCCGTACCATTTAACAATGTGCCCCAGTTCGTCGCGCAGCGGCACAGCGCGCTTCGAAAACCAGCGATATTCTCCGTCCGCCCGCCGCACGCGCACGTCATGCTCAAACGGTTCCCCAGTGGCCACGGCCGAGCGCCACGCGTTCACGAACCCTTCACGGTCTTCGGGATGAAGCTCTTCCGCCCAAGCCCAACCCAGTCCCCGCTCCGAAGAGATGCCTGTATATTCCAGCCAGCGTTGGTTGAGGAAATCCAGGGAACCGTCAGGTGAAGCGCTCCAGACGAGCGCTGGAATTGTGTCGATTACAAGCCGGAGCTGGTCCTCGCTTCGCCGCAGGGCATCTTCGGCGCGCTGGCGTTCGAGCATTTCCTTTCTCAGTTCCTCGTTGATGGTTGCAAGCTCTCTGCCACGTTCTAGCTCTGCCCTCTGCGAGGCCAACCGTCGGTCAACTGCCGATGTCAACACCACCGTGACTAGGACGATTAACGTGACAATCACAATTCCAGCGTTCCCTAATGAGGAGACACTCACTGCCTGGGATAAGCTCGCGGCTACGGTGGAGGGCACAAAGCTTGCCGAGGCCATGCCGGTGTAATGCATCGCGGAGACGGCGGCGCCCATCACGACGGCGCTGGCAATCTTGCGCGAAGGTGTCCCTTTGGTCTCCTCTCGAAGATCAAATACGAGCATCAGGGCGGCAAAAGAAAACACGATCGCAAACGCAATCGACAGGGTCACAAGAAGAGGATGAAATCGGAATACCGCAGCCAAACGCATGGCCGCCATGCCGATGTAATGCATGGCTGCAATACCGCTGCCCATAATCACGCTGCCGGCTAACGCCCGAACCATGCCCAGTTCGTGCCGGCTCACTACATACAGCGCGAAAGCCGAGGCGGAGATAGCCACCAAAAGCGACAGCAGAACGGTCGGCCAGGAGTAGCTCACCAACACAGGTAAGCGAAAGGCCAGCATTCCGGTGAAGTGCATCGACCAGATGCCAAAACCCATCGCAGTGGCCCCACCGATCAGCCAGGCCCTGCGGACCCAACCGCTTGCGGCTGTTACACGTCCCCCAAGATCGAGCGCAGCGTACGACGCCGAGATGGCTATTACTACCGAGAGGACAACCTGAAGGTAATCGTAGGAACCAGTCATGGCCGCGCTTGCGGAGATCATCACAACGGACCCCCTGGGCCGGTTTGGCAGGAACTCCAAACTTCACAGCAAGAATCGGCAACTAAAACTCGGCCGTCAACTTTTTCTTAGCCAATCACGCAGTAACTGGTGAAACATTGCGTACAGCTCAACGTGTCCGCAGTCTTCGCATACACCGACGGAAACCGGGGCGGTGTAGATAGAATCGCCGGAATCATCTTGGCGCGCAAAGTCTAACTCCACCACGCCTTTGACTCTATTGGGATGCTGGCATGGTTCCGGAGCCATTTCCCCCCTGTGGCAGGTCGACAACAGAAATTGAATTCAGCTCTTGGTGCATTTAGCTGAGCGAAGCGTCCCCCATGGATGGCGGTGCCAAATCTACACCCAAATTTCCACTTGTCAAGAGGTGGCCTTGAAAGAATGCATGTGGGATACGCATTCCCCTCGAAGAGCTAAACCTTCGTAAAGCTCCTCTTCACCTACGTCTAGCCTTTTATCCGAAAGCACAATAGATTCGCCATCAAGCGCGGTGCTAGTTTCGCAAACGGGGGCTGAATTGTCATCGGCTCGATTACTTTCCGTCGTAGACGATGATGATTCCCTTCGGGAAGCCACAGGAAGATTTATGCGATCGCTGGACTTTACGGTTGAACTCTTCCGCTCCGCGGAGGAATTTTTGAAATCCAGTCGTTTGCAAGAAGTATCGTGCCTTGTTCTCGACGTGCAACTGCCGGGGATGAGCGGTCTGCAACTTCAGAGTCATCTGGCCGAACGTGGGTACCGCATTCCGATTATTTTCATCACTGCTTCCCCTAATGAGGGGACCCGCGCACGCGCCCTCGACGCTGGAGCCGTGGATTTTCTGCCCAAGCCATTCACTGAGCAAGCTTTACTTAAGGGAATTCGATCTGCCCTGGGGCTGAGCCCCGAGGAATGATTACAAAGTAGAGAAGGAGAAACCGTCTTGGAAGACAACATCCGCTCCGAACTTAACTCCGAAGATCTCGTGGGTGAGAGCGCACCGCTAAAACGAGTGCTGAGACTGGCCAGGACAGTGGCGCAAAGTGATGCCACTGTATTGATTCTGGGGGAAACGGGTACGGGTAAGGAACTCATCGCTCGCGCCATCCACCGTATGAGTTTGCGAAAGGATGGCAGTTTCATCAAGCTCAACTGTGCGGCGATTCCTACTGGGCTGCTGGAAAGCGAGCTCTTTGGGCATGAAAAGGGCGCATTTACCGGAGCGTTCAGCAGAAAAATCGGACGCCTGGAACTGGCGCATGGCGGAACGCTGTTTCTGGACGAAATCGGGGATCTCCCGCTTGAACTTCAGCCAAAGCTTTTGCGAGTGCTACAAGATCAGGAGTTCGAGCGGCTGGGCAGCACCCACGTCACCCACGTCGATGCACGCCTGATCGCAGCCACGAACCGCGACTTGCCGCGGGCTGTAGCCGAACGGCGGTTCCGCAGTGACCTGTACTACCGTCTGCATGTTTTTCCTATCCGAGTGCCATCCTTGCGGGATCGCAAAGAAGATATCCCCCTGCTCGTGCGGCATTTCGTGCAGAAGTTTGCTCGCCGCATGAACAAGAAGATCGAGAGCATCCCTGCGGAAACCATGAATGCATTGGTGAGCTGGGGATGGCCGGGGAACGTGAGAGAACTGGAAAACTTTGTCGAGCGTTCCGTGATTCTTTCCCAAGGCTCGGTTCTAAACGCTCCTTTAGCAGAGTTGTGGCCTTCCAACGAGAGCTCTCGCGAAAAGGCAACACTGAACGGCACTGAACGAGAACACACTATGCACGACCGCGCGAAATCGGTGGTGTGATTAGGGAAGAAGGTGCAAGTGCAAGAGGAGATTCGCCCAGGATCTGGCTCTGAAGAGATCGTGGGTGAGAGTCCAGCATTGAAGCAAGTCTTGGCGCAGGCAAAGAAGCTGGCCCTGAGCGACACTACTGTCCTGCTTGTTGGTGCAGCAGGATCAGGGAAGGAGTCAGTCGCACGAGCCATCCACCGCGTGAGCGCTAGAAGGAACGAGAGTTTCGTGAAAGTTCATTGTGCGATACCTGGCGCCAAGCTGGAAGGCGAACTATTCGGATATGAGAAAGGAGCATTCGATGGCACCACGCACGAGAAGACCGGCCGGCTGGAACTGGCGAACAAAGGAACGTTGTTCCTGGATGAGATTACCAAATTCCCGCTGGACCTTCAGCCTAAGCTGCTCCGCGCGCTGAAACAGGGTGAGTTTGAACGATTAGGCAGCACGCGCACCATCCGCGTCAATGTACGCTTGATTGCAGCGACCAGACAAGATCCGGGAAAGTTGGTTGCGGAGAATCGATTCCGCGAGGATTTGTACCATCAATTCAGCGCATCCCTAATCCAGGTTCCGCCGCTGCGCGAAAGACGGGAAGATATTCCGCCACTCGTGCATTACTTCGTGCAGAAGTTCGCGCGCCGTATGAACAAACACATCGAAAGCATCCCTCCAGAAACTATGGATGCTATGCTCAATTATCATTGGCCCGGCAACGTCCGACAGTTGGAGAACTTTATCGAGCGTTCGGTCATCTTGACCGAGGGCTCCAGCTTGCGAGCCCCACTTTCAGAGTTGTGACCGGATCGCAAGACGGAGCAGCTTGGGGAACTTAACAGTCAAGGTTCAGAAGAACTTGGCGAGGCCTGCTACTCCAAGGGCTGTGCCCCACGCCAAAGTTTTTATCTAAGGCGCAGAAGCCACTCCGGAAACCACCTGTTATAGTGCAAGCTCACAACTGCATGGACTTCCTTGACGGTCTGCGAAGAGGAGTCGTTCTTGAACAGAAGATAGTACGCACCGCCACCAGACGGAAGCGCGGCATTAATCTCACCCTGGCTGGCTTTGCCACTCTCATAGTACGTATCCGTTGAGTACCCGCTCTGCCAAGCCGCAAAAGCTTCGTCGGTCAGCAAAAAGGCCTCCAGATCCCCCTCATTGCTTGATCCTCCGCTCGTGCTGAACTGGCCGTTTACAGAGACATGGATGGCTCCGGGCGGGACTGTGTATTTGAAGCTGGAGAAACTGCGCGGTCTCACCGAAAAGTCGCCCTCAGTGATAGTTTCCGTGTGCGACATGGTGATGAATTCGCGAAGCTCTTGGGCGGCGGTGTTGTTGCTGAGAACAACCCAAGCGATTGCCGGCAGCATAAGTACTGCGATCCAGATTGCAGTCTTTGGCTTGGAGCGTCTCCGGACGAGCTTGAGAATCGGCACGGGTGCCGGTGCCGCGGCGGCTGCGCTGTTTCCGGCTACGGCAAGCCCAGTCCCCGCACCCGGTGTTGTTACCGGCTGCCCACACCTGAGGCAGAATTGTGATTCATCGGGCAGCTCAGTACTGCATTTGCTACAGGACAGAGTAATTGCGGAGGGCACACCCGCCGTGACTTGAATCGCCTGTCCGCACTTTAGACAAAACTCTGAACCATCGGGTAGATTCGTGCCGCACTTGCTACAAAACACAGCAGCCTCTCTTAGCACTTAAACAACTCTTTCTTGTGCTTGCCAATGGCCTGAGCCGATTCCGTGTTGTCTCACTCTCCCGCCGCTCTGCTGAGAGCGAGCGAGATTCTAGCAAACTAAAGCGCGGGAGTCCTAGGTTTTCTGGATGATGAGCGGGAACAGGTCGCTCGCCGTTCAATTGATATGGAATCTTGCTGGATGGGGTATCGGTGGTAACTGATTTCGATGTTACGGTCGTGCGGAAAAGCACAATTAGGGATAGGCATGCCCGAAATTCCGGGTGAATGCCGACTTTGCACCGGTAAGAGCGATTCCGTTGGTATCAACGCTGTGCCTAAAACTGTTGTTTTGGCGGGCAGGGTGTGAAAACATTAGGAGCAACTAATGTAATTCTGCGCGTCATGAATAGCGTCAGCATCAGCATGATTATCGTTCCGGGCTTTGTGGCCCTGCTGCTTTTCCTCGTCTTTACGTACCTTTATGAGCAGAGCCGGCAGGATTATTTCCGCGCCTGGCAACTGGGATGGGCCGCCTACACCCTTCACTATGCTCTCGATGGCTGGAGCGCCTACCGCCATCCGTCTGCGCCGATGTTCTTGATCGCCTCGCTCCTGTTGGTCCTGATGGCGCTTTGCATCTTCATTTCGACCCGTTTGATGCGGGAGAGATTCCGGCTGCGCTGGTATGACCTTACGATCGCCGGTGGCGGAGTGGCACTGGCTCTATGGAATCTTCGCGAACACCTCGTCAACGGTGTATTCCAGCTCAATATCACGAATCTGCACCTCCGCTTGGAGGTTGGTCTGGGTGCCGTGCTCTTATATTGCTCCTTTGATTTTTTCCGCTATTCGCAGCGCAAGAATTCCCTCGCCTTCAAGTTGTTGGCGACGGCTGTGGCATTGTGGGCTGTGCTGATGATTGTTCCCGACCTTAGCAGCCCCTATCTTGAAGTTTTTGGCAACGCCGGCCACTTGCTTGGTCCGATTCCGCAGATGCTGCTGGGCATCGCGATGGTCATGGTGCTGTTCGAGAACGAGCGCAATGCAGTACAGGAAAATGCCCTGGCGTTCTCCACTCTCGGAGTCGATCCCACGCGGTTGCTCTCGGCCGAGGATCTTGTTCCCAGCATGCAAAGCATCCTCGACCGTCTGGTTGCTCCCCTTCCAACGGGCAGAGCGGTAATCTATATCTCCGAGCGGTGGCGAGCCGTGCTGCCCTCTGTGCAACGCGGTTTCTCGCCCGAATTCCTGCAAAAAATCGCAAGCAGCGGGGCCGGAGAATATATTTCTGAACTGGCATACAGGCGCGGCGGTTTCGTAAGCTTCCGCGAACTTTCTGAGCTGCCAGAACCTCTTCCGGCGTTTCCTGGAGCACGGTTTGAGCAGTTCCGCCAGGTTCTGGGTGCGGAACGTATTCGCAATATTACCGCTGTGAGCCTTCAGACCCGCGAGCATAACTTCGGAGTTATTTTGTTTCCCCACGCTGCCCGACGGGCGCTGGGTTCTTCGAACCTGCGGCTATTAATCGGGCTCGCTCTGCAGATTGGGCTCACGCTGGAAAACTACGTCGTGATGCATGACACCCAGCGGCGTACAAAAGAATTCGAGCTGTTGACGCAGATCGGTCAGGCAATCAGCTCCCGGCTCGACCAGGATGAAGTCCTGCGGGCGATTCAAAAGGAACTCGGACAGATTTTCGATACTAGCGAGTTTTATATCGCCTTTCAGGAAGGTGATGAGATCCGGTTTGAATTGGAGGTCGTGAACGGCGAAGTGCAGCCCAAGCGCTCGCGCAAAGCCGGCAATGGATTGACGGATTACATCATCCGCGCCGGCCAGCCGCTTCTCGTCCGCGCCGACCTGGAGAAGGCACGTGAGCGTCTGGGCGTCACTTTTGTCCCAGGCAAACCAGCCAAATGTTTTTGCGCGGTGCCAATCTTGCTAGGCGGCAAGCCCGCAGGCGTGATGGCCGCAATGAACACCGAACGCGAATATGTATTCGAGCAGCGAGACCTGGAAGTGATGCAGATTGCCGGAGGCCAGCTATCGGTTGCGGTGGAAAACGCGCGGCTCTTCGCCGAAGAACAGCGCCGCGCCCGCCAATTTGCTTTTCTCAACAGCATCTCCAAAACCGCCATCTCGAGCGAAGATTCGGAACAAATGCTTGCCGAGATCGTCAGCCATATCCAGAAAAATTTTCGCTTCGATCACATCGGAATCGGAATTTTTGATTACTTCACGAAAGAGATCGAGATCAGGGCGGAGGCGGGCATTACGGCACAGGTCCTTGGCAAAAGAATTCCTCTTGGGACCGGCATCGTCGGTCGAGTGGCGCGAACTGGAGAGACGGCTTTGGTGCAGATGACTGGTGACCAGCGTCTGCAGGGCGTCCTGCCGGATTCGCATGCTGTCTTGTGCATCCCGATCACTTACGGCGAGAAATTGCAAGGCGTACTGAATGTCGAGAGCCAAAGTGAAGACGCGTTCACGCCGCAGGACGTCCTGGTAATGAAGACTCTGGCCGACTTGCTCGCCACGGCGCTGCATAACGCTCTCGTGTTTCAGCAACTGCAGCAGCAGTCGATTACCGATGGTCTGACTGGCATAAAGACCCGCCGCTTCTTCTGGGAGGCCCTGAACTCCGAGTGGAAGCGGGCATCCCGCTCTGGCCGTCCATTTTCGGTCGTGCTGATGGACCTGGATAAGTTTAAAGAGGTCAATGACACGAAGGGGCATCTGGAAGGCGATCTGGTGCTGGCTCGCGTTGGCCGACTCCTTGAGCAGAAGTGCCGGCAGTCGAATGTAGTGGCTCGCTACGGCGGGGACGAATTCATTATCCTGATGCCGGAAACCGGAGTCGAACAGGCGCAGATACTGGCCGAGCGCCTGCGCTTGTGGATATCTACTGATCCCATGCTTCAAGAACAGCACATTACCGGCAGCTTTGGCGTGGGAAGCTTTCCCGTACACGGGTTTTCCGTGGAAGATATTATTCGCGTCGCCGATGCCGGCATGTACGTATCCAAGCATAAGGGCGGCGACCGCGTTTCAACTGCGGAAGAATTTGCGGATGGCGAAACAGCCGCCGTGCAGCGGCAGCTCATCTCTGGTTACATTGAAGGCTTTCTGCAACGTGAGCACACTGGTCCCGAGCACCTGGAAGAATTACTTACGACGCTCAAGAAGATGTGCGGTGATGATGAAGGGCGCAATTTTGTGGTCTTGCGCGAGGCCATCGAAACCCTCACCCGCGCTGCCGAGTCGCGCGAGCTGAACTGCTCCGGACACGGTGAGATGGTTGCCCACTACTGTGAGACCATCGCTCGTTCTTTGCGGCTGACATCGGAGGACGTTGCGGACTTAGTCTATGCTGCGCGGGTTCACGACGTGGGCAAGATTTTTGTTCCCGAGCGCACGCTGAACAAGTCAGGACCGTTGACGGATGATGAATTTTATATTTTGAAGATGCACTCGCGAGTCGGCGGAGAAATTCTCGCGACTATCCCGGGAAGCGAGAACATCCAAAAAGCGGTTGAACATCACCACGAAGCTTTCGATGGAGGCGGATACCCAGCCCGTCTGCGCGGCGAGGAAATCCCGCTCTGGGCGCGCATCATAGCGATCGCGGATGCGTATGTAAACATGACCACTGATCGTTCCTTCGCCACGGCGAAGACGAGCGAGCAGGCGCTGAATGAGCTCGAGAAATTGAGCGGGACCCGCTACGACGGCATGCTGGTGCGCATCCTTCTTCGTGAACTTAAACAGGAGAAAGCTTCATCGAGCTTAAGCGGCTGATCTCTGGAACCCACTTCACAAAAAGCGGCTCTAGTTCTCAGGGCCAAAACTGTACCTCACTAACTCTGTGCTATCCTTCGCAGCGGGCTGGTATTTCCACTGCTTAACGGCGCGTGCCAGCGCATCGGCCAGCAGCGGATGTCCGCCCAGCACTTTGACTTCTTTCACCGTCCCATCACGCCCGACCAGAGCTTCGAGCTGCACCGCCCCCTTGAGCTTCATTTGTCTGGCGATGGTTGGATATTCAGGAGAAATCTTGACTCGGAGCTGGCGAGGGCCTTCGGCTTGCTGGTTGGACGATTCATAATTGGCCTTCGCCAAGCTTAGAAACTTCGAGCTGAAATGAATGTTAGATCGGTCGAGCGCGTCGTGCGCAATCTCAAACCGAACCTTTCCCTTATCCAGCACTAGATTGATCATGCCGCCCGCGCGCAGGAATGCGGAGTCCTCGCCTATGAGAAGAACATTGGCATAGTCTAAGGACGCGAGCGCCACAGACGTGTTCTTCCGTTCCGACCCTCGAAAGAAGACCATCTGACAGCATGCCAGATCATCCCCCATGCTGAAATGCTTTACGGCAATCGGGTGTGTTCCGATTGTTTTTTCCGCCACCATGTCTTTCAGGATGTCCACAAAATCTTCGTCGCCACCAAAGATCCCAATGACCAGAGGCGCAGTGCCATCTTGTAAAATTTCCGGTGGCCACTGGGCCGATTTAGCGAAATTGTAAAGATAGGCGGCCTTGACCTGATATTCGCTGGCTTCTTGTCCGTGAGCATAGCCCACCAGAATGAAGGTTACGAGACTTCCAGACAGCGCGGTTCGGACGATCTGCGTCCAACCGTACCTATGACGATGCTCACGCTGTGGTTTGTTCTTCGGTTGCACCGTTTGGCCTCGACCATCCGCTCTTAAAATCTGGCAGTAATCTGTGCCCGGAAGTTTCTCCCGTCCTGCTGAATTTGATCTTGAGTTAGACCCACGGGCGCGGGGTCGAAGTATTTTTTATCGAGCAGGTTATAAGCGCTCGCGGAAACGTCCAGATGCTTCCCCATAGCGTGCCCTAGCAGAGTCGCGTTGAAAACTTGAAAGCTGCTCGCAGTTCCTCCTTCCAAGGTAGTGGCTCGACTATTGAATTGCGCCTCCAGGCCGGCAAACAGTTTCTGTTGAAGCATGGGCGCGATCACGTTCAATTTTGCGAGATGGTGGGGAGAATTGGTCAGGCTCTGCGTGGTGAGGGCATTCTGGTCGTCGGTGTAACTGTAGCTCGCCCTACCTTGCAGACCACCAGGAAAACGACCGTCGAGCTCAGTCTCGAAACCGTTAACGTGAGCACCGGTAGTGTTCTGGAATACCAAAAAACCACTAGAATTCAACCTTTGGGTAATTAATCGGCTCACTTGATTTCGGAACAAATTGGCGGTCAGATGAAAGTGTTCACCCAAACCTTGTTCCGTCACGAATTCATAACTCTTGATGGTCTCCGGCTGCAGATGGAGGTTCGCCTGATACTGCCCCAGCCCGTAATAGAACATTTCGTAAGCGCTGGGAGCCCGAAACGCGCTGCCGTACAGTAGTTTGAAAGCAGTTTGTGCAAAGGGATGATAGATGAGCCCAAGCCGTGGATTCGTGGTTCCCCCAAAAGTATAGTAGTGATCGTAGCGCATACCGGCGCTCAAGGAGAGTTTTCGAGTCAGGGCGAATTCATCCTGGCCATAGAAGGCCCAGATTCCAGACCTCGGTGGCCGGCTGGCGATAAAGGGAAGAAACGGATTGATGTTGTAATTGCCCTGGTCCTGTTGCAGGTTCTCCTGGAACTCGGTGCCCAAAGTCAGGTTATGACGTTCCAGGCTGTGCTGCACTTTTAGCTCGCCGCTCCACCAGGTTCCGCGACCGAAATCATAGTTCAGCAGATCGGAATTCCCGGGGGCTGCTGGACTGTAGGCGTAGATGCCATCGTAGACGTGCCTGCCGACGGATGTGCGCGCAGCTAAGTCCCAGCCTCTGCTCATTGTGTGCTGATAACTGAGGTCTAGATATCGTTCGCTGTCGAATGTATGCGTTCGCGGATCGTTGAACAGTGTGGCAAAAGCACCGGTGGGAATGCCCTTGTTACGATCGCTGTAAACCCCCTGCAAAGTGAAACCTCGCAGGCTGACCGTTGCTAGAAAATGCTGATACGTGTCGTAGTCCGCATTGCGAGCAATGCCGTTGTTTGTGGCAGCGCTGTTGAACTCTGGGTAGAACAATGTTTGCCCACGGCTATCGTAGAAGCTGCTGGAAAGAATCGCATCCATTCCCCGGTATTTGCCGCCATACGAAACCCGCCCTTTGTAGGTTTCGAAGCTTGCCGGTTCAAAAGAAAGTTCCCAGCCATTCAATTGCTCTGCCTTGCGGGTAATCACATTTATGACCGCAAAGAAGGCGCTGGTCCCGTACAACGACGAACTGGGACCGCGGACCACTTCCACTCGTTCAATCAAGTCCACGTCCAGCGGGAACTCTGTTCCCAACATGGCCTGTTCGTAAATATTGTTGTTGATTCGGTGGCCGTCGATCAGCAGGAGCACCCGGCTGTTATACGTTTCAGGGCGGTTAATGCCTCGCACCCCGGCATAGGTAAAGTTGCGGTCGTAGGTGATATCGAAACCGCGCACGCTACGCAAAATGTCAGCAAGGGTGCGGTAACCGTATTTCTGGATCTCGTCTCTGGTGATTACTGTGACCGAGGAGGGAGCGTCGGTGACCTTCTGTATATGTCGCGATGCGGTGTAAACCGTGATATTTGCCAGCTCTTCCAAGCTGGCTTCGCCGAGGTCTTGCGTTTGCTGTTGCGCAAGGAGATTTGCCGTCGCAAGCGGCACTGTCGCGAAAATAGACAGCAACGTGATAATTTGTGCCGCTCGCGGCAGCGGCTTCGCTGCTATGGACGCAGGGATAAGCCGCATCACGATGGACATAAGCTTCTCTGGGGGTGCCCGAAGTTTCAAATTATGTCGTGCATGGACACGCCCACACATGTTCTTTCGGCCAGATTCCGGTTCTGCTTTAGAGGAATCAGAAATTAGGGTTTCGGTCCAGGCGGGAAAAAGCGATCTTCTGCGAAAATGGAAAGCTGGGTTCTCGACTTGAAACTAAAACTCGGAAACTGGAAACTATTTCTCCATGCCCATCACTCTTTCGCTCAGCGGTAAGGTTGCACTGATCACAGGGGGTTCACGCGGCATTGGCGCGGCGGCGGTCCGGATGTTCGTGGCGGCTGGGGCTCGCGTCATGTTCAATTACGAAAAATCCAAGACGCAGTCGGAACGGCTGGTCAAAGAACTGGGGAAAAAGAACTGTGCGGCCATCCACTGCAATCTTTCCGGCACTGGAACAGCGCAAGAATTGGTCGAAGCTACCGTTAAGCGTTTTGGGCGGCTTGATATTTTGGTCGCGAACCACGGAGTATGGCCTCCGGAAGATGCTCCCATTGAGAAGATGTCCGACGCGCAATGGCGCAGCACCGTCGCTATCAATCTCGACAGCGTGTTCGCGCTGATCAAGCATTCGGTTGCACAGATGAAGAGTCAAAAGAGATCGGGAGCGGCTGCCGGACACATCGTGCTGGTCAGCTCAACCGCCGGACAACGCGGCGAAGCCTTTCACTGCGATTATGCTGCTACCAAAGGCGCGCTTATCAGCATGGTCAAGGGCCTGTCGACGGAGCTAGCGCGCCATGCCATATATGTAAACTCGGTGGCGCCGGGGTGGGTAGATACCGACATGTCTGCGACCGCGCTGCACAACCCAAAAACTAGTAAGGCCATCTTTTCGGTCATCCCTCTCGGCCGGGCGGCCAAGCCCGAGGAGATTGCGGCGCCCATTTTGTTTCTCTGCACTAATCATGCTGGCTTTATTACCGGAGAGGTATTTAACGTAAATGGCGGGGCGGTGCTGGTAGGGTAAAAGCGCAAACGCCTCTACTTTGCGCACGGCCTACATCAGCCCGTTCTTTCAGGCATCTAACTTTCTGCACAAATGAAACTTCTAGTGACGTTTTTACTGTTAGCAGAACTGGCGTTGCCGCAAGCCGTTGCCCCTCCGTCTCAGCCGATTCCTGTCGATCAGGAGAACTCACGCAAGGCCAAGACCATTCTCGATGCCGCGATTCAGGCCCTCGGCGGCCAGGCGTACTTAAACATTCACGACATCACCCAGGAAGGCAGGACTTTTAGTTTTCATCATGGTCAGCCTAACAGCTTCGGTGTCCGTTTTTGGCGCTTCTACAAATATCCCGACAAAGACCGGGTGGAGTTGACCCCCAAGCGCGACGTGGTTTATGTCTATAACGGTGATAAAGGATACGAGGTCACGTTCAAAGGCACGCGCCCGCTGGACACGAAAGAGCTAAGCGATTATTTGCGACGACAGCATTACGCTCTCGATCGCGTACTGCGACAGTGGCTCACCGAACCCAGAGTTGCGCTTTTCTACGAAGGGCAGGCAGTCACGGAAGGGAAATCGGTTGACCAGATCACCGTTATGAACGCCAAAAACGAAGGCGTGACCTTGTACATTGATTCCAATGACCACCTCCCGGTGAAGAAGAGTTTTTCCTGGCGCGACCCTACCGACAAGGAACGCAATATAGAAGAAGAGATCTATGACAACTATCGTCCAGTGCAGAACATCATGACGCCGCATACGGTGACTCGCACCTACAACGGCGATATGGCGAACCAGCGATTCTTAACTGCAGTGACCTACAATCAGGGCATAAGCGACTCCAAGTTTGAGGTCCAAGTAACCTATGATCCGAACAAGGGTGTCCCCGCTCGTTGAGTCCCGCCAAAATTTGTGGTTAATCACGTGTTCCATTCCAGGATGGAGAAACACCAGAAAGCCCCATCATATGTAGAGGATGACACTCGGGCAAGAAAAGGGACGTTTCTTTCGCACCACGAAGTGTGGCTGATTAGACACAGTGACACTTTCCCACCTTGGCTGTAATCTCCTCATCAAACACTAGATATTAGATCGGGGATTGAAACAAGAACAGACAATCCGTACACCTGTAGAATGCCGCGGCATCGGCCTGCATAGTGGGGCTCCGGTTCAATTGCGGATTTTGCCGGCACCGCCAGGCACGGGTGTCGTCTTTCGACGCGTCGATCTCGATGGTTTCGAGGTGGAAGCAGTCAGCCGCAACGTTGCCCGAGTCAGCTATGCCACGAGCTTGATGAAAAAGGGCGTCCTGATTTCTACCACTGAACACGTCCTCTCGGCATGCATCGGCTGTGGCATCGACAATGCCATCGTCGAATTGGATAATCTTGAGCTGCCAATTCTGGATGGGAGCGCCCGACCGTTCATTGATGCCATTCACAAAGCAGGAATTCGCAAGCAGCGGCGCCCTCGGACATATCTCCGGATTCGGCGCGAACTGGAACTGCGCGAGGGCGATAAGTTTATCGCGGTGTATCCAGCCGATATCTATTCGGTTGCCTACACCATAAACTTTCCTCATCCACTCATCGGAAAAGAGACTTTTTCCGTCGATCTGTCAGATGGAAATTACATTCGGGAGATTGCGCCGGCGCGTACATTCGGCTTTCTCCACGAAGCCGATGCCATGCGTCAGCAGGGACTTATTCGCGGGGCTTCGGTGGAAAATGCTTTAGTCCTGACGCGAGACGGCCTCATGAACCCTCCGTTGCGCTTCATGGACGAGTTCGTCCGTCATAAGGTGCTCGACCTCATCGGCGACTTGGCATTGCTCGGCAAACAAATTCTCGGTAACGTGGTTGCCGACCGTGCCGGACACGCTATGCACACCGCCCTGGTCTCCCGCCTGCTACGTGACCGCAGTCTTTGGGAGGAAACCTCTGTCGAAGACAATCACCGTGCCGAAGTTCAGCAAGCTTTGACTCCAGCAACACAAGGGCTCTGAATCGCCGCGAGACTCGGTAATTCCGTGGATGGCCCCGCGGAGCGGTTTTCTCCTAAACCCGCTAATCCGCCGCCTGCGGAGTCGGGTCGTTCGCGTCCCAGGTTGCACACTCTTCCATGAGTCTGTCAAGCTGTGCCCGGGCGCATGCGGCGAGTTCGGCGGCGTAACGCTTTGCCATCTGCTGCCGCTCGGGCGTCAGCTCGGCTACGCGGAGCGCCAGTAGGGGAGCATCGTTTTCCAGCATTTGCACTAAGCGCTGTGCCCGGTCAATTCTGGCGTAAATAGGAAGCATAAGTCCTACCTGTTTGGGATATTGCTTTAGGGTGAAGGCAGGATAAAAAATCCACAAGTTCCAAGCTGGGTGCCCGTGACAATTACATAGGTACTTGGAGTAGACCCGTTGGCGACTAAATCTTCTTCGCCGGTTTCTCGGGCTGCGCAGTCAACCAAGAGTCGAGTTGCTCGCGTGTTTTTGCGGGCAGCTCGATGAAGCGCAACCCCACGCGACCGCTACCATCGATCCATGCAATTTGAGCTTTGGGCTCCAACGGAATTTCGCCGCCCGGCAATCGAAAAGCTACATTGGAAAGTCCGCCCTTGGGAAGCTTGCCCCTGAAAAAAACAGCCATGCCGCCCTCACTGAGATTAGTGGCTGTCGCTTTCAGTTGTTGACCCTCGCCAAAAACTAACGTGACCGGAATTTCTACCGGGTGCCGGAAATATCGCCGGCGCTCGCGTAGCATCAGGCCAATCGCCGTGCCGAAACACCGCGTTGCGCTTACCGCTGAGACCGGTTTCTGCAATACAAAATTAGCGCCCATCTGAAAAGCTTCCCGGGTAGTGGTGTGTCCATTCAGAATTGCGAATGTGATGGAGTTCCGGTTGCTGGCAGTCCGGCGCAAGGTTTCGAGCACTCCCAAGCCACCGTGCAGGTCGTCGCAGTCGACGATAACTGCGTCAAATTTTTCGCATGAAAGAATTTCGCTACCCGAGTCTGCGCCCCGGCAAATTTCCACTTCTATAGCTAGTTTCTCCAGGGCCGGCCGCAGGACGCGAATCACCTGCGGATCACGGCTCACGAGAAGCGACTCCAACGGCATGATGCATTGATGTTAGCCTCGATCCTGGACCCCCAAAAGTAACTGAGGTAATTGACCATTTGCGCGACGGTTCCGAGACCAAACTCGCCGAGCTCAAATTCAGCATTTTGTTCTGGAAAGCAAAGGCCAGAATCGGGAAACTATTCCCGTGTACAAAGACGTCTACCTCTCGCTCGGCTCTAACCTTGATGATCGTGCCGCCAACCTGAATATCGCCATTACAGGTCTCGCTGCATTAGGCCGCGTCGAGGCCGTATCTTCGTTTTACGAGACCGAGCCGGTAGGATTCGCCGCTCAGCCTTGGTTCCTGAATTGCGCCGTTAAACTCAGCACCGAGAAGATGCCGAAGCAACTGCTTTCCGGAATCCTTGATCTGGAGCGGCAAATGGGCCGCCGGCGTCTCGAGAAAAAAGGTCCGCGCATCATCGATATCGATATCCTGCTCTTCGGAAATTCGATCATCGACACGAAAGAACTCGTGGTCCCTCATCCCGCAATGCACCAGCGACGGTTCGTGCTGGAACCATTAATCGAGATCGCACCTGAGGTCAGGCACCCCGTGTTCAAGCGGACAGTTCGGGAGCTGCGAGATGCTTTACCGCCGGGGCAGCCGGTGAGGCGGATAGAAAATTCTTCTCCGCGGATCAACGCGAATGAGCGTGAAAGAAAGCCTCATACCTAATCTGTGCACATCCGCGTGAACCTGCGTAGAAGAAGTTGACAGCGCTACGGCACGATGATGCTGCTGCGTGCTTCTTGCGGCGCAAGCACAGCAGACTCTTTATCGGGAAATTGTCCAAATAGGAAATCGACAAAGGCGCGGGATTTGGGTCGTCCCGACGTGCGCCCATGCGCCATGCGCAAGACGAATACCAGCGTCCGCAGCACGTCTGAATCACGCAGGCGCGTATAGCCCAGGTGCTTCTGCTCGGCTTCTCGGTACTCCTTGATCATTCTCTGCACCTCCGCTACTACTGCCTGCTGACTCATGCTGGCAGTCTGACTCTCGTAGTACAGTCCGGAATTGACCAGGGTCTCATAACTTTTCGTCATGGCGGTGAGCCCGGCAATCAGATCGGCATCCTTGAGCGTGCGATCGCCGCGTGCGCTCTTCGCCAAGGCGTAAGTCAGGCCCATGATGAGATGCTCATGTTCATATAAGAATTGATCGCCGATCTCTATTTGAAGGAACAGAGCCGGCCGATCCAATTCAGCCATTGGACGCGGTTTCTCGTGTTCGCGCGCCTGCTGAAGGTAGACGCAGTCACTGGGACAATCGAGCGTCACCTCGCGCTGCTCGCCGCAACACTGCGGACAAATCCGGCCATGCACAGCGGGGCAGAAGCGCTTCTCCTTGCGCTTTTCGCAAATCGCACAACTCACTCAGTAATTCTCCTTGAGAAGATTATGCCAGAGAACGATAACGCCCCCATTCTTTCGGACCGTTGGGCGAGCGGGACGCTCGCCAGTAGCTGGCAGGCTGCCGCAGCTAGCAAAGCAGAATCGCCGGTTTTGGAGCCGCCGATGGCTGAAACCTCGATTGTTAGCGGCGTTCAGACCTCTGAAATGAAAAAAAACCGCTTAAAATGCGGGTTTGGCGCTGTTTTTCCACAGGAGCTATGGTGTAATATGCGGAAATCGCAGGAAAATTGAACTTTCAATCAGAGGAGGAATCATGGCTTCAGGCATGACCAAGACCCAACTCGTCCGCCATTTGGCGGAAAAAGTGGGCACGAACAACAAGACAGCAGCGACTTTTCTCGAACACTTGACCGACACTGCAGTTAAGGAGACCAGGAAGAACGGTCTCTTCGTAGTTCCCGGCCTTGGCCGACTGAAAAAAGTGCATCGCAAGGCGCGCATGGGGCGCAATCCGCAGACTGGAGAGCCCATCCAGATCAAGGCAAAAACTACGGCAAAGTTCTACCTCGCTAAATCAGCCAAGGACGCCATCGCTCCCAAGAAATAGATTCTCGTCGTCCTCGTGTAAGGGCCGCCGCCCGCACAGCCTGTTACGAAACGGGCCGGCAACAAGTAGGAGAAAGCGATGTTCGGAAACGCCGGACATCGCTTATTTGTTTTTGATTGTTGTTCGCCGAAGATTGCGGGAGCTTACATCGCCAGCGCAATCTGGTCTCGGTCGGTTCCTCACGGACAAAGCCCAACTGGGCCATATCCAGCCGTCCCACGAACGCTTCGATCACCCGACAGATATGGGTTCGGACGAATCAGTTCGTCCAACGTCCCTGTTCCCGTGCCTCGCCACGGATGTACATCATGTGGGCGGCCTTTTTACTTTCCAAACTTTTACACGCCCTTTACACGATCTTTACACCAAGTTATCGCCAGGTGCTTCTAATCAGAGCAGCCACTACTTCAAAAATCTAGGACAACTGAGGAAAAAGACACCATGGACCTGTCTCGAGCGAAGGCGACTTTTGCAATTCTGTGTGGAGCAGCCGGTCTGGCGCTGACTGCCGGGCACCTAAACATTCGTCCACCCCGGCCCGAAATCGTGCGTTTTGCAAGCAATGCGGCTTTTCGCGACGGCGTATATCAAGGCAAGCTGGATGCGCAGCACGGGAGCAAACCGCACATCCGGAGCGCGCGCTGGAGCGCAGAGCCAGATCGGCTGGCTTTCGTTTCCGGGTACAAGCTCGGATATCAGGACAGCCCAAGCTGGCGCAGATCGCGCTAGCGTCCTTTGGGGAGCGATGCTCCCAAGATCAGATTCATGCTGTTATTCTGAGTTCGCAAGATGCAACGGCTGCGGAGCACGTTGCAGAGAGACAAAGCTTTGCGGTCGGCAGCACGCCAGCTTCAAGCGCTCGCGGTCGGCCTTAAACCTTTTGTCTTTACCCACGGCATGTAGCGCTTGCTCCAGAATCTCCCCGCCCGCGTGCGAGGGTGGGGGCACGAGCCGGTAATGCATCCATTTGCCGTCGCGCCGTGCAGCTACGATTCCTGCCCGCCGAAGATACGCCAGATGCCGTGAGATCTTCGGCTGGCTGGTTTTCAATATCTCCACAAAGTAGCAGACGCAGACCTCCCGGCCATTCATAAGGTTCAGCAACCGCAGCCGGGTAGAGTCGGCCAGGGCACGGAAGAGTTTTTCCAGCGAATAGGGTTTCTGCGCAGCCATAACAGCTATCTTACATCAGAACACATATGTCTTGACATATGCATCCCACGCGGTGTAGCCTCAACGTATTCGCATTAGCGAATATGATCGGAGATCTAGGAGCTTGCCATGAATTCAGCCGATGTCACCGCCTTGAAGGCGCATGTCGCCATTAACGTGCGCAATGTTGAAGCCAGTCTTGAGTTCTACAGAAAACTATTCGGCATCGAGCCGTGCAAGGTACGCAAAGGTTACGCTAAGTTTGATGTCTCAAATCCAGCGCTCAATTTCACTTTGAATCAAATCCCGTTTACGGGTGCCGGCGCGCTCTCGCATCTGGGAATCCAGGTCGCCTCGACGGAAGATGTGCTTGCCATCCGCCGCACTTGGACGGACGCCGGACTGATCACCCGCGACGAAATGAAGACCGATTGCTGCTACGCGCTGCAGGACAAAACCTGGGTGCGCGATCCTGACGGCAACGAATGGGAGGTTTTCGTCGTACTGGAGGACAATTTGCCGGAGAAGAAGTCCCGAGGCGCCGCTTGCTGCACTCCAGCCGCAACGTCCGCGGAATCGTGCTGCACGGTGCAGGCAGAGCCTTGCTGCACTAGCTA
>Ga0209234_1000087_pt1 | contig 22717 bp, 22 predicted proteins | sample GraSoi013_1_20cm_2_FD_185816 | JGI IMG/M metagenome (GOLD analysis project Ga0209234, IMG submission 185816) | Grasslands soil microbial communities from the Angelo Coastal Reserve, California, USA - Sample 08_20_2013_1_20cm (SPAdes) (version 2) | ecosystem: Environmental > Terrestrial > Soil >... | reverse complement strand
AGACTGCTCGCCGCCCAGCGTGGCGCCACTTTTCAGCATCTCTTCAAGCACATATTTGTCACCGACGTTCGCCCGCATCATCTGAATGCCGGAGTCGCGCAGCGCAATCTCCAGTCCCATGTTAGACATGGTTGTCGCAACGACAGTCGAGCGTTTGAGCACTCCTCGGGACTTCATGTCGCGTGCGGCAAGCAGAAGCACGCCATCTCCGTCCACAACCCGCCCGGCCGCATCGCTGAACAACGCGCGATCCGCATCGCCATCGAAGGTTACGCCAAGATCAAATTGCCCCCTCTCCGTCAGCGCGCGAGCTACCATCTCCGGATGCAGCGCACCGCAATTTTCGTTGATGTTCCTGCCGTCCGGAGCGGCATTGATGAATGTTGCCTGAATGCCGCAAGTGCGAAACAACTCCGGTGCTTCCGCCGTAGCGGCTCCATTAGCACAGTCCACCAGGACTCGCAACCGGCTCAGATCAGCGTGAACATTCGCCGCCAGCCATTCGATGTATGCCCTTCGCAGCGCCGCTTCACCAGGCAAGCTGGACGTGAGAGTGCCTCCTCCCTCGGCATGTTTCTGCGGATTTTTCAGTAGCCCAAAAATTTCCTGTTCAATCGCCAGCTCGTGCGAATCCGGCAGCTTAAAGCCGTTGCCGGAAAAGACTTTGATCCCATTATCGGTCCACGGATTGTGCGAGGCCGAAATCACTACCCCGGCCGTGTATTTCCGCGATCGCGCCAGATAGGCAACACCCGGCGTCGTGATTACGCCCGCGCTGTGTGTTTCCACCCCGGCGGACGCCAGGCCCAGCATCACTCGATCTGCAATCCAAGCACTCGACTCGCGCGTATCCTGTCCGATGACAACGCGAGGATTCGTTGCAGTTCGGATGAGGTCGTGCCCCAGAGCGCGTCCGATCAGATAGGTGCTCTCCACGGTCAAGGGAAATTCGCCCGCGATTCCGCGAATCCCATCTGTTCCGAATAGCTGACGTGTTGGGGATCCCATTTGGCTTTAAGTTTAGCGGCCGCGATTGACGGTTTTTTCCATGATAACCGTCACCCGAATAGGTTCGGGGTGCGCAACCTGGATTAGCGGGTCAGACACGTATGCGTTGGTGACGAACGTGTTGCGATCCACAGTGCCGCTTACGTCGACGGGATCGGTGATCGCCGCTTCGGCAGCTTCGACGCGCTTCTTCGGGCCTGAAACCATAATCGTCGGTGGATCTACAATCACGCGCCCGATGCTGTATCCGGAGGCGAAATCCCCAATCACCCGCGGATGCACCTCGAGCTCTCGCTTTATTCTCGCGTCAAATGAGAGCCGCAACTGACTGGGGATAACCTGCTCAATTTCCAGATCATGCGGCGCGCGAATCTGCTGAGCACTTAAATCGAACGTGCGTTCTCCTGTGCGTACTCCACGAAGATCGATTTCTGCGTGAATGTCGGACGCTCGGAGCTTTCGCACGACCCGCTCCGGACCGCGCACCCGAATCTGAGCCTGAGGAATATTTTCCGAACTGATCTCAAGATTCTCCGGAAAATGATGGAATTCAATCGGTACCTCAACCGCAACTTCCGCCAACGGATCGCGCGCCACCGCCAGCCACAAGCCTACAGCAAGCGCTAGCGACAGCAGCTTCAGCCCGATATTATGCAGGACGTAGCGATGAAAAAAGTCCGTCATGGATCAGCGCCCTGCCCCAGGGTTCGTGCGGGAATCTACTGTGCGAGAGAACGAGCTTCGCGGAGTTTCTTCGTCAGCTGCCTCCAACCCTTCGCTGCCATTCGTAATTGGAGTGGGTAAAGTCGACGGCGGCACGTAGCGCCGCAGCAGTTCTCCCAATCGCTCGCGCAGTTGCTCGACCGTCAGATCCCGCTCGATTTTGGCCGCGACAGCCAAACTGATAGCCCCCGTTTCCTCGGAAACAATTACCGCAATCGCATCCGTTTCTTCCGTCACTCCAATGCCGGCCCGGTGCCGCGTGCCAAGCTGCGTAGAGAGAACCGGATTCATCGAAAGCGGCAGAAAGCACGCTGCCGCCGCAATACGATCCTTTTGAATGATCACGGCGCCATCGTGCAGCGGAGCGCTGGGCCGAAAAATTGTAGCCAGCAGATCGTATGAAAGATGCGCATCCAGTGGCACGCCGCTTTCAATGTAAGTACGAAGTCCGATCTCGCGCTCAATAACGATCAGCGCTCCCGTCTGGTTCTGTGAGAACAGATTCGTCGCCAGCACAATATCGTCATACGCGTCAGCCGCGGATGCCAGCGCCTGGCTGAGCGTCAGCCTTCGCCCCAAGCGCGCTAGGGCCTGCCGGATCTCCGGGGCAAAGACCACAATCAGCGCGAACGCCGCATAAGGGAGTAGCGCGCCAATCATCCAGTTTAGCGTGGCAAGTTCGCCGGCACGCGAAAAATAAAATGCCAGCCCAAGAGCCGCCACGCCCACCAGCATGTATGCCGCGCGCGTGCCCCGGATCAACGCCAGCAGCTCGTAAATCACGATCGCAACCAGCAAAATGTCGATAACCGAAACTGTCGACAAATGCGGCCATGGCGCTGAAAACTGCCTCAATCACAGTCCTTTCCGCAACAATCAAGCTTCAGACAGCCCCATTGTAATCCAGGTGCGCGAACCCACTATGCGGGTGTTTCGCGGCTTCCGGCCTTCCGTAAGAAATCAGAACACGACACCGGCCGAACAGAGGATCAATGCCGACCGTCCGTAAGACCGAACGTTATCCAGGATCGCTGAATCTGAACTGAATGACGGGCAGCACGATAGTCCGCGTGGCAGCTCGATTCCCCGGGAGCGTGCCGCGAACCGCAGCTGGTTGCTAGGGGCGATGCCCCGGACTGCATTGAACGGGGCCGGGCTTGCCATGGCTGCGGAGTCCAGCCCAAAATTGCCTTTCCCGGCAGCTTAGGATAAAATAATTAAGTGCAGTAGGTTCCCCCCTGCGCTCGTGGGTGTTCCCTCATGATGAGCGATGGCAATTTCCACATAGGCGACAAAGTCGTCTATCCCAATCATGGCGTTGGAGTTATAGAACAAATCAGCAGCCGTACGATCGGTGCCAGTGTGGAAAAGTACTACCTGCTGAAGATAAAGTCCAGCAGCCTAAAGGTCATGGTTCCTTTCCACAACGTTTCCACGGTTGGGCTTCGCCGGGTGGTCCGTAATGGTGAGATCCAGAAGATTGTTGACTTCCTAACTGATGGCGAATGTGACAATAACGCCGACTGGAAATATCGCTTCAAGGAGAACTCGGAGCGGATGCGTACCGGGTCACTGTTGGAAGTCGCCGCCGTGCTCAAGGGCCTCCTGCTGCTACACCAATCGAAACCCCTTTCTTTCCGCGAAAAGAAGATGCTGGAACGCGCGCGCTATTTGCTGGTCAGTGAAATGGCCATGGCCAAGAACTGCGACGAGAATCACATTGAGGATTTGCTTTCTAAGGCTCTGGCTAAATGCAAACTGCGTTTTCCCGAAGCGGCGGAGTTTGAAGCTTAGTCGTTAGCCGATAATCATTCCCCAAGCCACGCCCCATACGGCTTCAGCGACTGAACGTGATCAAACACAATCTTCATGGCGGCGGTGATCGGAATGGCGAGCAGTAGTCCGATACCTCCCCAAAGCCATCCCCAGACCAACAATGCGATGGTGACGGTCAGGGGATTAAGTTGTAAGCGATTGCCGAGAAATTTCGGATAGAGAACGTTCAGCGCGATCAGATGTAATCCAACCACCGTTAGCAGCGCTCCAACAACGGCGGCCGACTCGACATGTCCGATCCCCACAAATGCGGGCAGCGCCATCGCCAATAAGACGCCAAGGTAGGGAATCAGGCTTAGGAATCCGCTGATGAACCCGACAAAATAGAAGAAGGGAAAGTTCAAAACCCCAAACACAATGGTACTGACCGCGCCCATAAAAATTCCGATGAGCAAATTGCCCACCATGAAGCTGCGAATCATGGCAGAAATCAGGCCCAGAGTGACATACGCCGTGTGCCGATTCTCCAGCGAAAACAGCATGACGGTGGCGGAGCGCACATGATGCTGCCAGGTCAGCATGAAATAGACGAGGAACGGCACGAACGAAGCTGCCACCAAGCCCTGCGTGACCGATCCAACTCCGCGCATCAGCGGCCCGGTCCAATCTGTGGAGGATCGGCCGCTCTGCTCCTGAGGCCTTAGCCCGCCGAAACTCTCGGCTCTTTGGCGAAAATTCATAACTGCGGTGCGAATCTTACCCGCGTATTGCGGAACATCCTGGAAAAATGTGGCAGCCTGGTTCGAGGTGTAGTAGAGAAGGGCGGCTACAATCGCCACAAGCAGAATGACGGAAATCAGCGCGGCGACACCGCGTGGCAAGCGCCAGCGCATTAGAAAATCAACGACCGGCGCCAAAATGAAGGCTAGCATTACCGAGAACATCATCACCGCGAGTACCAACTCTGCCCAATAGCAGAGGCCAAGGATCGTGGCGATGCCGAGTGCAGTCAGTGCCCAGTGAAATTTTGCAGGCTTAGGTGGGGAGACTGCCATTTCCGGCGTTCGCGTGCTGTCGAGCCGGATCTCATCCGTCGCCATGCGGTTATGGTAGCGGATTTGCAGACTGATAGCTCGACATATAATCCCCATGTGCCATCCGCAGTTCACCCCCGAATTCTCGGACTCGACGTGGGATCAAAAACTATCGGCGTTGCTGTTTCTGATCCTTTGGGCATTACCGCGCAGGGGCTGGAGACCATCCGCCGGCAAAACAAGCGCATGGACTTCGAGCGGCTGGAGAAGGTCATCCAAAAATACGAAGTAGCGGAAATTGTGATTGGCTACCCGCTCCGCCTGAGCGGCGCCGAAGGCACGCAGGCGGAGAAGATGCAGAGCTTCGCTCGGACCATTCAGGAGCGTTTTCACCTCCCAGTCCACCTCTGGGATGAACGGCTGACGTCCGCACAGGCGAGCCGTGTTTTGCGCGACTCAGAAATGTCGATCAAACGCCGCAGCGAAGTTGTGGATCGGCTGGCCGCCGTGCTGATTCTGCAATCCTGGATGGACCGTCGCGCGGCGGGTTAGCTTACAACGATTCGTCAGTAAAATTTTCAGAAATGGCTTTACGCTTTCAAATTGAGGCGAGGTCCGGCGCAGCGCGCGCGGGGCGGCTGATTACGCCTCACGGTGAGGTTCAGACTCCGGTGTTCATGCCGGTTGGCACGCTGGGGTCGGTCAAAGGAGTGCCCCAAGAAATTCTGGAGGAACTGGGTGTCAAGATTCTTCTCGGCAATACGTATCACCTCTATCTTCGTCCGGGTATCGAGCAGGTGCGGAGGCTAGGCGGGCTGCACCGGTTCATGTCATGGGATCGGGCGATTCTCACTGACTCCGGCGGATTTCAGGTCTTCAGCCTGAGCGAGCTGCGCAAATTGACCGAGGAAGGCGTGACATTCCGTTCCCATCTGGACGGCTCTACACAATTCCTCAGCCCGGAAGCCGCGACCGAAGCCCAGATCGGACTTGGCGCGGACATCATCATGGCGTTTGATGAATGTACGGAATATCCGGCGGAGCCGAGCCGCGTGCGCTCGTCGATGGAGCTGACGTTGCGCTGGGCGGAACGGAGCAAAAAATATTTTGAAGAGCACAAGCACGAAGTGCCGTGGGGCAGAGGCCACGTAGGGACAGCCGCCCCCAGCTGTCCAGGCGCGCATCGCCGGCGAGACGCCAGCACTACGGAAACCGAGCTTCGCTCGGCTGGGCGGGCGAGGAGACCCGCCCCCACGTGGGACGGGATGACCCAGAGCGCGGGAAAAACCCCGGCGAGCTCTGCGGGACAGCCGAGGGCGGCTGCCCCTACGCATTCTGATCATACCCAAGCTCTCTTTGGAATCGTGCAGGGCGGGATGGATCCAGTGCTGAGAAAAGAATCTGCCGAGCGAACAATCGAGATCGGATTTCCCGGATACGCAATTGGCGGGCTTAGTGTCGGTGAGCCGCGCAAACTTACACGTGAGATTGTCGAAGCCACCATTCAGCATCTCCCCGCCGAGACCCCCCGCTATCTTATGGGTGTGGGTACACCGGAAGAGATTGTCGAATACGCCAATCTTGGTATCGACATGATGGATTGTGTTTTGCCCACTCGGGCGGCGCGGCATGGTCTGCTGTTTACGTCTGAAGGAAAAATTTCTATCAAGCAGGCACGCTACGCTGGAGACAGAGGCCCACTCGATCCGAACTGCGGCTGCCGTGTTTGTGCCCGGTACTCGCGAGCTTATCTTCGGCATCTCTATGCATCTAACGAAATACTGGCTCAGGTTTTGAACACGGTTCACAACCTGAGCTTCTACCTTGACACTATGCGGGCGGTGCGTCATTCTATTGCACTTGGGGATAGACCCCAATTTCTTTCTGGTAAGTAGTCTCGACTGAAACCACAGCCTGGCAGTCCCAGTTCGTGCCTGAGCTGAAGGAATTTCCGGCCTGAAAAAGCGAGAAATCCTGCGGTAAATCGTACAGGGGCCAGAAGCGCCAATCGGCGCGGGCTCGAATTACTTTCGGACAGGGCTGATGGATCATGGGCGTTCAACATTTACTGGCGCAGCAGGCCACGGGCGCAGGTTGGCTGGGTTTTGCTCCGCTGATTTTCATCTTCGCCATCTTCTACTTTCTTCTGATCATGCCGCAGCAGCGGCGGCAGAAGAAGTGGCAGCAGATGCTCGGCGAGTTGAAAACGGGCGACAAAGTTGTGACAAGCGGGGGCATTCGCGGAACTATCATCGCAATCAAGGATGATTATCTGCACCTGCGGGTTCCGCCAGACAATTTGCGGATCGAGGTGAGCCGGTCTTCGGTGGTCTCAGTGACGACCTCGGACGAGAAGGCCAAAGCAGCGTAAACCGATTTTCGATTGCCGATTGAAATTAATCTAACTTCTAGGATTTGTATTTAGCAATGAATAAGAATTTGGGCTGGAAACTGGGGCTGGTATTCGCGACTCTGCTGTTCTTCCTGTTCGGCATCTTCGGGATTCCGAAAGGATTTTCGGGCCGGTCACTACTCGCTTCTTTGCAAGATCGCATTCATCTTGGCCTCGACCTGAAAGGCGGCACCCACCTCATCCTTCAGGTGCAGGTGAATGATGCCGTTAATGGAGATTCCGATCGCGCCGTGGACCGGCTGAAAGAAGACCTGCGAACCCACAAGATTAATTACACGGAGATCACCAAACCTGATCCGGCGAATACTCCGGACCAGATTGTGCTCAAAGGCGTGCCGCCGGAGTCTAGTTCCGATCTGCGGAATATCGTGAGTGATCGCTTGCCTGAATACGACCTGAGGTCAGGCGCGGAAAATACCTGGATTCTCAGCATGAAGCCGCAGTACATGGCCGATTTGAAGAATCGCGCCGTCACGCAGGCGATCGAGACGATTCGAAACCGCATTGATCAGCTAGGAGTTAGCGAGCCGATTATTCAAGAACATGGCCTCGGTCAGTATCAGATTCTGGTGCAACTGCCCGGAGTGGATGACCCCGCGCGCGTGAAGGAAATCATGCAGTCTACCGCCATGCTGGAGATCAAGCAGGTATTAGGCGGGCCGTACACCAGCGAGCAGGAGGCAATCACACAACAGCCGAACGGAATTTTGCCGCCGGATTCGATGTTGCTGAAGTTCAATGGCATCGGCCGGACCAGCGATACCGGTGAGGAGTGGTATCTGGTGACTCGCAGCTCGGCAGTGGCGGGCGGCGATCTTCGCGCCGGAGGGGCGAGCGTTGGCCGCGACACGAACACGAATGCCCCGGATGTCAACTTTACTTTGACGAATGAAGGTGGGCGTAAGTTCGCGGCGTTCACGGGCGCGCATGTGAATGATCGGTTGGCCGTGGTTCTCGACAATAAGGTCCGCGAAGTGGCGACCATCAACGAGCAGATTCACGATCAGGGCCGAATCAGCGGCGGCGGCATGACCGAGCAAACCGCGAAAGATCTGGCTTTGGTGCTGAATTCCGGTGCGCTGCCGGCCAGCATCAAGTATCTTGAGGAGCGCACGGTCGGGCCATCGCTGGGGTCAGATTCGATTCGCGCCGGGGTTCAGGCCGCGATCATCGGCATGCTCGCGGTTTTGGTATTCATGCTGGTTTATTACCGCGGCGCGGGAATCAACGCCGATGTGGCGCTGATCCTCAATTTGATTATCCTGCTCGGTTTTCTGGGTTATAGCGGAGCGACGCTTACGTTGCCAGGAATCGCGGGCGTGATTCTGACCGTCGGCATGGGTGTGGACTCGAACGTCCTGATATTTGAACGTATCCGCGAAGAATTGCGGAATGGCAAAACCCCTCCTTCGGCGGTCGAGCAGGGCTTCAGCCATGCGTGGATCACGATCGTAGATACGCACGTGACGACTATCGTCTCTGCAGCCATCCTATTCCTTTTCGGCACCGGCCCGGTCAAGGGCTTCGCCGTTACATTGACCTTCGGCTTGTTGGCAAATCTCTTCACGGCAGTTTTTGTTTCACGCATGATTTTTGACTGGATCTTGAGCCGCAAACAGCGGGGCGAGGCGTTGAGCATTTAGGTTTGAGGAGGCAGGCGTCGTTGCCATCCTCGTCGTAGATCAACACGGGCGAGGACGCCCGTGCCTCCATCGAAACAAAGGGGTTTTGGCTAAGTGGAATTTTTTCATGAACCAAAGATAGACTTTCTCGGCAAGAAGTGGTATTTTCTCGCCTTTTCACTTGTGTTCAGCGTGGCGGGAGTGCTTTCCATGCTGTTCTGGCATGGAATCCCGTTGGGGGTAGACTTCCGAGGGGGGACGCTAGTCTACGTAAAGTTCTCGCATGCGCCGGATGACAATGCCATCCGCGCATCGCTGCAGAAAGCTAATCTCCAGCGCGCCCGCATTCAGCGCTACGGGCCGCCGGCAAACAACGAGGTATTGATCGACCTCGATGTGCGTGAGACGAGCGAGAAGGCGCTTGATCAGGGCAAGGTTCAGATCATCAATGCGCTGGAGACCAATGCTCCAGCGGGCAAGCAGGACCTGAACAACTCGAGTTCTTTGACAATTGCGAATTATCTGCTGGAAAAGGATCCGTTGCGGGCGGGAACTGACGCGAACCAGCGCTACTCTGCGCAGGCCCAGGCCATCGTCAATTATCGTGACAAGGTCAAAGGCGGCGTGTTGAGCTCGATTGATGAACTGAAGAGCGCGGCCGACCCTGCTGTGGTGTCTGTACTACCAGACGGTTTTTATGTTTCCGACTTCGCAGTACGGAACGTAGAGATTGTAGGACCGCAGGTCGGATCTCAGCTTAGGAAACAGGCTTTGCTGGCGACGGTTTACTCGCTGGCAGGAATGTTGGTTTATCTGGGATTCCGCTTTGAGTGGATCTATGGTGTGGCGGCCGTTGTAACTGTGTTCCACGACACGCTGATCACAGTCGGCGCGTTTTCGCTGACCAACAAAGAAATTTCGCTTACGGTGATTGCGGCGATTCTGACGCTGATTGGATATTCAAATAATGACACCATCGTCATTTTCGACCGGATTCGCGAGAATCTGAAGTTGATGCGGCGCGAGAAGCTGTCGGATATCGTAAACCGCAGCATTAATCAGACTCTGAGCCGGACCATCTTGACAGCGGGTTTAACGTTCTTAACGGTACTTGCTTTGTATCTTTTCGGGGGCGAAGTGCTACATGGGTTTTCGTTCGCCCTGGTAATCGGCATCTTAATAGGCACCTATTCGTCGATTGCAATAGCCGCGCCCATTTTAGTGGCTTATCAGGACTGGCGCTCGACACGAGGTAGACAGCCGGTCATGGTTGCCGCTGGGGGGGCAAAGGCGAAGCCGCCACAGCCAAAAAGCGTGGCCAGCAATCGATAGCGGGTTGTGTGAGCGTTCTGCGAACTCTGCGTTAAGAGCTTTTAGCGTAGAATCCGCGGAGAGTCGTAATCGAAGTGGCGTAATTACCAAGGGTTACGGAGGTTCGAGCTCTGGGTTAGTTTTATCCGGAGTTGGGAGCAAATGGGTCAAGGGCGGTGTCTAATCGTACGTAGGGTCTGTGTAGGAGAAGCCTTATGTTTGAAGACAGCCTTATCGAATCAGGTGGCAGGCTTAGAACAAAGCGGGGAGCAACCACAGTTTTCTCGTTCGTATTGCAGGTGGCGCTGATCGGTGTTCTGGTATTGCTTCCGCTGCTGTTTACAGAAGCCTTGCCTAAGACGCAATTAATGACGTTCCTGGTGGCGCCTCCGCCGCCACCTCCGCCGCCACCCCCGGCTGCGGCTCCAGTGAAAGTGGTCAAGCAGATTCAGACCGACATCATCAACGGTCAACTCCGCACGCCCACCAAGATCCCTGAGAAAGTTCAGATGATTAAGGAAGAAGAAGCTCCGCCACAAATGTCGTCTGGTGTGGTGGGCGGCGTGCCAGGCGGGATTCCCGGTGGGCAGATGGGTGGCGTCATAGGCGGCATTATCAGCTCGACGCCGGTTGCCGTCCCTAAAGCGGCTACACCTCAACGAGTTCGCGTGTCTCAAGGTGTGACCCAAGGTTTGCTGATCAAGAAAATACAGCCTGCCTATCCACCTTTGGCCCGGCAGGCGCGCATCCAAGGGTCCGTGTTGCTGCAAGCCCAGATCAGCAAGGAAGGTACCATCGAACACCTAACGCTGATCAGCGGACATCCCATGCTGGCGCCGGCAGCTATCGAAGCCGTCAAGCAATGGCGATACAAACCGTATATCTTGAACGGCGAACCGGTCGAAGTGGATACGCAGATTACTGTGAACTTCACTCTGTCCGGAGGATAGATCTCGGCTGGAGAAAGAAATCTTGAGCTCGGAAGCGATTTCTGCAATTTGAAGAGTTCCTGAGGAGGGAAGCAACTCATGCTTGTAGCCAATTTAGCCGCACTAGCCTTAGTTCACATGCCCACGCTGGCTGCCTTGATTCTGCAAGAGCAGCCGGTGGGTTGGGACCCGATTTCGCTCTGGAAACAAATGGGCGTTTTGGCGAAGATCGTGGTCGGAATCTTGTTCATCATGTCGGGCTGGTCCATCGGTGTGATGATTGACCGCGCCATGGCATTTAGCGCAGCGCGTAAGCAGTCGCGGGCATTCGCCCCCGCGGTCGCCGGAGCGCTTCGCGACGGCAAAATTGACGAAGCCATCAAGGTTGCCGAGCGCAATAAAAAGAGCCATCTGGCCAAGGTCGTTACTGCTGGCCTGATGGAGTTCCGTGCTCATCAAGAAAGTGGTGAGATTCCGGGCGAAACCATTGAGGCCTCGAAGCGCGCCCTGGAGCGCACCGAAGCGATCGTCCATGCCGAGCTGAAACGCGGTCTGGGCGGATTGGCCACCATTGGCTCCACAGCGCCCTTCGTGGGGCTATTCGGAACCGTGGTCGGCATTCTGAACGCCTTCAAAGGCATTTCGCAGGAGAAGGCGACCGGTCTCGCGGCAGTGGCCGGCGGTATCGCGGAAGCTCTGGTGACGACCGCCGTCGGGCTGTTCGTGGCTATTCCGGCCGTGATGATGTTTAACTATCTGACGGGCCGCGTGGAAGCGTTCGATGTGGAGATGGATAATTCCTCAAGCGAACTGATCGATTACTTCCTGAAGCGGCGGGGAATGCGGCGCTCCTAATTCGAGGCGCTGGACTGACGGCTTTGAGTTGCGAACCTGAGCGCCGACCGCAAGCTCGGCGCTCAGGCTCCTCCAAATGTAGCATCAGACGGATTTCGCAAAGGGCGCGCGGGAGAATTCGGCGTCCAGGAGAGTTTGATTTATGGCTCTAGCAACCAGAAACGAGGGAGCAAAGGTCAACTCCAACATCAACGTTACACCCATGGTAGACGTGATGCTGGTACTGCTCATTATCTTCATGGTGGTCACGCCTATGTTGCAGAAGGGTGTGACGGTTGACCTTGCCAAAGTCAACAACCCGGAACAGATGCCCGATGCGGACAAGGAAGACGCCCTGCTAGTCGCGGTAATGCGCGATGGCAAGGTTTTTCTCGGCAACGACCAGATCGCGGTAGATCAGCTCACCGGCAAGATTAAGGATCGTATCGCCGCGCGCACTGACAAACGCGTGTTTGTGCGGGCTGATGCGCGCGCTAAATTTGGCTCGGTAGTCGAGGTAGTGGACAACGTGCGCGCCGCAGGCGTAGACCAGCTTGGATTGCTGACCGAGCAAAGAAAGACCGCAAACACGCCTGCGCCAGCATCGACAGCGGCTACGCCCACTGGCGGGCAATAAGGTTCGGAGGAGACTTTTATGGGAATGGCAGTCGGCCCGAGCGGGGGCCAGAGCGCTGATATCAACGTCACACCGCTCATCGATGTACTGTTGGTGCTGCTTATTATTTTCATGGTGATCACACCGTTGACTCCGAAGGGTCTAGAGGCACTGGTGCCTCAACCTCCGCCGCCTAATGCCCCGAAGAACCTGAACCCGGATCGTACGGTCGTTGTGCAGTTGATTGATCGTGGCGCGGGGCAGGCACCAGCTTTGAAGATCAACCAGGAAGACACGACCTGGGAAAACCTGCAAGGCCGTCTAACGGATATCTTCAAAGCGCGCGCCGAAAAGGTGATGTTCGTCAAGGGCGATAACAACGTCCCATTTGCCGACGTTGCGAACGTAATTGACATCGCGCACGCTGCGGGAGTAGATAAGGTCGGTCTGATCACCGCAAAGATTGAAGCTGGCGGCTAAAGCATCGCGTTAGAAGGACCCGAACAAGCGCAGGGATGGTGCCTAGCGTTGCTCCTGCGCGTCTCTACGGTTCCGCTAATCGAGATGATTCTGTGGCGAGGGAGATTTCACCACAATGAAGAAAAGCTTACGAATGCTGGAACTGATCGCGGTTGCGCTGGCCTTATTCTCGGCCATCGGATGCGGCAAGCTCAGGGCGCGCGACCAACTGAACAAGGGCGTGCAATCGTACAAGAATGGCAAGTACGAAGACGCCATCGATCACTTTCAACGGGCCGTGTCATTTGATTCCGGCTTAATCGTGGCACGTCTTTATCTGGCTACGGCTTATGCGCAACAGTACATTCCCGGCGCCGATACTCCGGACAATAACAAAATGGCCGAGCAAGCCATTGAAGAATATAAGCACGTCATTGAGAGGAACCCAGGGAAGGAACAGAAGATCAACAGCGTTAAGGGCATCGCCTATCTGTATTTGCAGATGAAGAAGTTCGAGGATGCCAAAAAGTACTACCATATGGCGGCGGACGTCGATCCAAATGACCCCGAGGTCTACTACTCGATTGGCGTCATCGATTGGACCCAAGCGTACCAGCCACGCATGGAAGAGCGTGCCAAGCTTGGTCTTAAGCCTGACGAACCACTGAAGGACAAGAAAGTTTGCGCCAGCTTGAAATCGAAGAGCTGGAACGCAATTCAGGACGGGATCGATAATCTGAACAGGGCTTTGCAACTCCGCGCCGAGTACGACGACGCAATGGCGTACATGAATCTGCTCTATCGTGAGAAAGCTGACCTGGAATGCGACGATCCGGCTGCCCGAGCTGCCGATCTTAAGACGGCGGACGAATGGGTAGATAAGACCATGGCCGCGAAGAAGGCGAAGGCGGAAAAACAGCCCGGGGCTCAGGGCATCACCATGCAGCCTAGCCAGTAAAGGCCGAATTTTTCGGCCCCCAGCCTCGCCATCGGCGAGGCTTTTCTTTTAGCAGGGGACTGAGCCCTTTCTCTAGATGTACTCGGGACATATGTAGATCACACCTCTTCCGCATTGATCCGTGTCGAAGAAGTTACCTCGAGCTTCGTTGGATCCAGCGCGATTCGACAGATCAGAATATTCGCTCCAAAATTCTGCGGCGCAGCACAGCCGAAGCCGCGAAGCGTGGCGCGGAAGTCAGCCTCCTTATCAACCATGAAGCCTGCCTGGAACACCCATACTGGGGTGGCGGGGCTCAATCCAAACGTTTGCTCCATGTTCTGCAGGTCGGCCGGAAAGGTCTCGGCTCGGAAAGTCCATATTTTGGGATGAATCGCGATGACGCGAGCTCCGCGGCACGGCGATTCCTTGAAAGCGGGAACCTGACCATAAAGCTGCACGACGCTGCTATGGCAATAGTAGTAGCTGAGCAGAAGTCCACCTTCGAGATCCGTGAAGATGATGGCGTTGGGCGGCAGCGAACGGTGCATCCAGTCCATGGCTTGCATCATGAGCTGCCTTCTTTGATTTTTGGGCCGGATGTAGGCTCCCGCGGGAACCACAACTAGGTTGCAGATGGCAAGCGCGAGTGTAATGGCGAGGGGTTTCATCCAGGTTTTGGGACTCCGCCAGCGGGCCAAAGCTACTGCGATACCAGGCAAGGCGAATACGGCGAGGTAGGAATTATGTCGAGTCCCACCGTAGGGATAGACGCCGCCCAGCGCCAATGCGCAATTGATGATGAATGGCGCAAGTAACAAAACTCCAAGCTGGCGCGAACTGGGATTGCGAAGATCCACCGCGGCTTCTTCTTTTCTCAAGACGATGACCACGCCGGCGATGAACAGCAGCAGCGCTAGAACGCTGATTGCTCCCTGGCTGAAGAGGAAATGAAACACCCTGACATTTGCCCTAAGAATGAACGGCAGTACGCGATCCTCACCTCGATGAAAAATCGAGCCGCGAAGATACGAATCGGCAAGGTTCTGAGCCATGTGTCGCTTATTCACGACGTGGGTCTTCAGCAGAAAGGTCACTAGCGCGACGCCCACGACCTGGGCCAGCCCCCAAATCGCATATATCGTGCCGCGCACTCTAGTCGAACGCAGGCGCAATAGCGCATACAAGCCCAGCACGAGCGCGAAAATCAACGATGAATAATGCGTGAGCAGAGCCAGGTAAAGGCAGAATAGTGACAGGAGCATCGCGCCTGCCAAGTTCTCAGCGATAGCGCGATCAAGCAGGTATAGACTCGCTGCGCAGAAGAAAAGCAGCAGCGAATACTGGCGGAGTTCTGCCGAGAGATAAATGAGCGCGGGCGAAAATAATGCGAGACTCAGTCCGATCACCGCCGTCGTGGTATCCGTCACTTGCTTCAGCCAAAGAAAGATGACCCAGCAAAAGGCAGTACCGGCAAGTAACGAAGGCAAACGTAGAATAAACTCTGAGGTGCCCACGCGGCTCCAGTAATGGAGCATGATGATGAATAATGGTGGATGCGCGGTGCTCAGAGTCGCTTGATAGGTGAGGGCGAACGATGGCTGGTTCGAAAGAACGTAGTGCATTGCCTCATCAGCGTTCAAGAATACTGAGGCGGCCCATATTGCTCGGACTAAGAATCCCGCTGTAAGAAGACAGCTTGCGAGCAAATAAGTCCGCGATTTGGCCGGATTCTCCGTCGCCACAGCCGCGTAAGAAAGTTGCATAGGAAACCGCTATAGTATCCCGGCCCTGGCCAGTGTGCCAGTTCACGAGTGCGGTGGAATAGAATTAAATACCCTGAACCGCCTTTCGGTTATGCATTCACAAGCGCATCCGCCGAGGTCGGGAGCGCACGGGACTAGTGTCGCTCATTTATGTTCAAGAAGATCCTGATTGCAAACCGGGGCGAAATTGCGGTGCGCGTGATTCGCGCCTGCCATGAGCTGGGCATCAAGGCGGTCGCGATCTATTCGGACGTGGACCGGGCTTCGCTGCACGTTTTGAAGGCGGATGAGGCGCATCATATCGGCGCGGCTGCAGCCTCAGAATCGTATTTGAACATTGAGAAGGTTATCGATGTTGCCAAGCGCAGCGGGGTTCAGGCGATCCATCCCGGTTACGGCTTTCTTTCCGAAAATGCAAAATTCGCTCACGCCTGCGCCGAAGCAGGAGTGAAACTCATTGGGCCGAACGCGGCGGCGATGGAACTGATGGGATCGAAGACGCGGGCGCGTCAGCAGATGGAGAAAGCTGGAGTCCCGTGTGTGCCAGGCACATCGCGAGGGCTGGAGTCGTTCGGCCAGGCGGAGCGCGTCGCGGAAGAAATCGGTTATCCATTGATGCTTAAGGCGGCCGCAGGCGGAGGCGGTAAGGGCATGCGCCTTGTGCGCTCGCGTGAAGAGCTAAAACCTGCGCTCGAATCGGCGAAAAGCGAGGCGCTGCGAGCATTCGGCGATAGCGAGGTTTACGTCGAGAAACTGATCGCAAACCCGCGGCACATTGAGGTGCAGGTCCTGGCCGATGAACATGGAAACGTTGTCCATCTCGGCGAGCGCGAGTGCTCCATCCAGCGGCGGCATCAGAAAGTTCTGGAAGAAGCGCCATCGCCGGTTGTTGATGAGAAAATGCGCCAGCGTATGGGCGAAGTTGCCGTTCACGTGTCCAAAGCAGCGGGCTACACGAATGCCGGAACTGTGGAATTCCTGGTTGACGAAGCTCGAAAATTCTATTTCCTTGAGATGAACACGCGCTTGCAAGTGGAGCATCCCGTCACAGAGTTGGTCACGGGCTTGGACCTTGTGCATCTACAAATTCGGATTGCTGCCGGAGAGAAGTTGCCGTTTGCGCAGGAAGATGTGCATATACGCGGGTACGCCATTGAGTGCCGTATCTACGCCGAAGATCCGGATAACAATTATTTCCCCAGCCCGGGCAAAATCAGTCTGCTGCTAACGCCTGACGGGCCAGGAATTCGGCACGATAGCGGCATGTATGAGGGCTGGACCGTGCCCATCGATTACGATCCGTTGCTGGCAAAACTGATCGGCTATGGAAGCGACCGGGCACAAGCGGTTTCAAGACTCAGGCGAGCTCTGGACGAATATCTTGTCGGCGGGATCAAAACAAACATTTCTTTGTTCAGGCGAATTCTGGGCGACCAGGATTTTCAAGCCGGAAAACCAGACACAGGATACTTGGATCGTTTGCTGCATACGACCCAGGTCAGCAGCGGAGATCAGCATGCCGATGCAGCGGCGATTGCGGCGGGAATTTTTGCGACGCTGGATTCAGCTTCGGCGACGGCAAACGGCGTCGCGGGGGACAGACCAGCGGTCGCTACGGCATCGACTTGGAAGCAAGCCGCTCGCATCGATGGTTTGCGGCAATGACTGTCACTTTCAGCAGATCCTAAATTCATGATCTACGACGTCAGCATCGAGAACACGAATTACCGGCTGGAACTGAATCGGACAACTACGGGCTGGACTTGCAGCCTAAATGGCCGGCCAGTTCAACTCGATGTGGCGCTGATTCGTCCCGGCGTGTTGTCTCTCTTGATTGAGAACCAAGCTTACGAGGTCAAGCGCGAAAAGGTAGGATCGGAGATTCATCTGTGGGTTGGAAATCAGCGCTATACAGCCGAATTGCGCGATCCGCGCTCCCTGCGCAACCTCAAAGATGGTGCCGGAAGGCAGCAAGGGTCCAGTAGATTGACAGCACCAATGCCGGGGAAGGTAGTCCGTTTGCTGGTGAACGAAAAAGACCAGGTCGAGGCCGGCCAGGGGGTTGTGGTTGTGGAAGCCATGAAGATGCAGAACGAGATCAAGTCCCCCAAGAAAGGCATAGTGCAGAAGCTCACAGCCGCCGAGGGCACCAGTGTGAACGCCGGAGACGTGCTAGCGATTGTGGAATGAATCGAGCCCGAGCAGGTTCTCTTTAGTGCGCTGTGCCGTTGCCGTCCATAACTTTCTGCGCGTAATAGTTCTCTACTCGCGCCTGGTCCCGAAGCACCTCGTAGTATGCCGCCTTAAGGAGTTGCTCGCGGCGCTCCTGAAGCTGCGAGCGAATTGCAATCTTGACGCGGGGATCGGCCAGCTCGCGCTGTCCCGCGGGCTCTTTGGAAAGAACTTTAACAATGCGGAAGCCGGCCAGTTGCTTGGTCATAGGATTGACGATGGTGATGATCGGGCTGTACTGGCCGGGCTTGAGCTTCGTCACCAATTCGCGCGTGAGAGGATCGGTGTTACGCAGAGCCGACTCCGGTGTGAAACCCAAATCACCGGCATTGGCTGAAGTCTCCGAATCTTCAGAGTAATTCATAGCCAACGTTCCGAAATCCTCGCCGCTGTCGAGGCGGTTGGCGAGGGTCTGAATCTTCTTGCGGGCTTCAGCTTCGTTCTGCGCCTTGTCATTCTTCAGATTGCGCACTTGCGGGCTGGGAGCGGTGGTCACGAAAATCTGCGCCAAATGGTATTGCGGTTCGATCAGGTTGAACTCCGATTTGTGAGCATTGTAGTAGTTGGCAATATCCTGATCGGAGACGTTGATCTTCGAAGAGATCTCCTTATTCAAAACTTTCTCGACGGTAAGCGAGCGGCGGAGATCGCGCTTAAAGTCATCCTCGTTAATTTTCTTTTCTTTGAGCCGCGCGTCAAATTCCTCCTTGCTATAAGGCGATTTAAGGTCGTTTAGCTTGCGGTTGACTTCATCATCAGTCGCGAGAAGCCCCAGTTTTTCTGCCCGCCGCATGAGGATTTGGTTATCGATCAACTCGCGAAGAATGCTCAAACGAAGGCTGGTGGCTTGTTCTCCAGTAGGTTGCTGTTCAGAGCCAGACGTCTGATTTTGATAATACTTTTCCAGTTCGGCGACGTAGATATTGTGGCCATCGACTGAGGCCGCAAGGTCACTGCCGACCTGCTTGGAAGTGCATGCAACTGCGGCAAGCAACCCGGCGAACAATAGAAGACTAAGATGAACTTTGGAATTTGCCTTCAATCAAACCCTCCCCACGACGCCGCGCCTCGGGATCTCCGCTTGAAATATTGGACTATTTGTTCGCCGGCTGCGGCGGACTGGAAGCTGCGGCAGCCGCGTGCGGCGGGGATACTACACCAGCCTGTTGCAATGCACGATCCAACACCGCGCGAATGTCGCCAATCGGCATTGCTCCGTCTATTTTCTCTCCGTTTACAAACAGAGTGGGCGTAGCCTCAACACCCAGCGTGGAGCCTTCTTTAACTGAGGCTCTGACAGCCTCATCCTTTTGAGCCTTCACGCAGGACTGAAGCTTTGCTCCATCAACATTGTGCTTCTGACCTTGTACCATCGCTAGGCGATCGAGTGCGCCGAACTGACCATCACGGCTTTTCTCAGAATTAACTTCAGTCTGATTGGCATGGATGTAGTCTGCGAAATCCCAATAGGCGTCGTTATTCTGCGACGCCAAGCAGTTTGCATCTACAGCGGCGTGGATGGCCCAGGGATGAATTTCCGCGAGTGGAAAGTCCTTATAGATGAAGGTGACGCGGTCTCCATATTCCTTCAGCAACTGAGGAAACAGGGTCTGGTGCATGCGCGAGCAGTAGGGACATTCGAAATCGTCGTAGTTCACAGCTACGACCTTGGCATCTTTGTTTCCACGTGTGGGACGTCCGGAGAGGTCGATTTTCTTCATGAGCTCGGCGTAGGGATCCTTTGTGAGATCGATTTTGGCCATGCGCATGAGCGTTTTGCCATCTTTGGAGAGCAGGAAATCGTAAGTCTGCTTCTTATCGCTACCCTCAAACGTGATGGTCAGCGCGTCGTAATTTGGAAACTCGCTGGGCTTCAGCGGACTCAGGTTGATCTTTACTCCTGCTGGGATGCTGTAGAAAGAACGCACTTGCCGCTCAATACGCTGGGCAACTTCTGAAGGCACGGATTGGGCCGAGCAGCCCAAACAAATGAGAACCAGCAGGACTACAGATCGCCGCAAAAGAGTCACCAAAAACCGCCTGTACATGGGAATTAACACTAATTATCTCATAGTTACTAGGCGGGCCCGCTGAATGCGATCTTGAGTTTGAATTATGAATTCTCGACTCAGTCAAAATCGGCGATCTGAAATCGGAAATTATCCGGTTTTGCGAGTCAGTTGTTCCGGCGAAAGAAGTGAATTCATTGAGCCGGAGCGGAAACCCTCCAGATCAAGCGTGACAAACTTGAAGCCCAGGGCTTTGAACGTAGCGGTGAATGTGGCAGCCATTCCGGAATCTAGAGCGCGCGGCAGCTCGTCTCGGGCTATCTCGATGCGCACAATCTCTCCGTGATGGCGCACACGAAACTGGCGGAACCCGAGGGCACGAAGTGCGTCTTCACCCTGCTCGACTATGCTGAGAGCTTCCCGCGTAACTGGCCGGCCATATTCGATGCGCGAAGAAAGACATGCCGAGGCTGGCTTATCCCAGATGCGCAGGCCAGCGGCGCGAGAGAGGTCGCGAATATCCTGTTTTGTCAAACCGGTATCGCGCAGGGGGGCCGCGACTCTGTGCTGCTCAGCCGCGACCTGGCCGGGGCGGAAGTCGCCCTCGTCATCTAAGTTCACTCCGTAGGCAACAGACTCGAAGCGATGCTCGCGGCGGAAATCTTCCATCATGGTGAACAGTTCATCTTTACAGAAAAAGCAGCGCGCAGCGTCATTGCGCGAGTATTCAGGGCGGTCGAGTTCGTTGGTTGCGATGACTTTGAGCGGAATCTGGTGTTCGCCGGCAAACGCAATCGCGTCGGCAAGCTGAGTGCGCGCCAGGCTGGGAGAGTCTGCAATGACAGCCAGCATGTCATCGCCGAGTACCTGATGTGCCGCCCATGCCAGGAATGCTGAATCCACACCGCCGGAGTATGCCAGCAGCGTGCGACCGAGGGTGCGAAGGCTCTTATCCAGTACAGCTCGCTTCGAAGCAAGAAGAGCGGCGTCCATTGCCATATGTTAATACGGTTCGAAGATACCCGCCCGCACAATCAGATCGTCTGCAGTTTCCATCCGCCTCGCAGGAACAGCAGGATCCCCGCTCCTGCAATAGCGGCCTCGGCAATCACAATCGAGAAAAACACGCCGTTCGATGCGAAACCGGCGCGCAGCCTGTGGAAATCAAATCGACCCACAACCACTTTGCCGGACAAGTTAGCGTAATTTTCGGGACGCGCCTTGGCGTGCCGGTAGCTGGCGGGACACTCCAAACGGCGATTAATTTCAATAACGCCCGCGCCAGTGCCGATATGCCCTTCTTCAATCAGGACATCTTTGACCTTGCCAATGCACTTGAGCCGGGACCCGATGACCCGCAGCCCATCTTCGGTGGGCTTACCTATAACGAGGCGCTCGCCATTGATCGCAATGCGGGCATCAACCGAATTGACGCGGCGATTAGCCAGTTCCAGCTCGATGCCGTCGTGTCCGCCACCGACAATCCGGCGTGGGCTACCGATCTGATTTATGGCGACCACTTCATTTTCGGGACATCGGGTCTTGCTGCGGGCCCCCGGATATCCCATCGTCGGCATCAGCTTCTTCGGGACAGCATTCAGTGAGCCCACGCTGATCAGGCTTACCTCGGGCTTCGAGGCGGCCACCCAGGCGGCGTCTCCACCTCTCAGTCGAGTTCCGCGACCAGACCGTCGACCGTTTTGAAAACGGCTCTGCTTCCTAAATGTAGTGACACAGATACTGACACAGTGATGCAGCCAACTCAGGAGCATAAGCAAAAGACGAAAGCGGAAGGCGAATGGAAGTCGCCAGCAATCAGAGATTTAATGACAAACAGGATGGTAGGCACGTGGGGACTCGAACCCCAGACCTCTACCGTGTCAAGGTAGCGCTCTAACCAACTGAGCTACGCGCCTACAGTGATTAAAATCATACACTTGCTACGTTCCGTCGGTAAAGCTCGGTGAACGTTATACCGTTCACCGTACCGTTCACGTTCTAATTGATCAATTCGTTCTGCGGCACAATCCGGCTCAGCAGCTTCTGCTGGGCCGCTACCCGCTGCGACATGGTTGACTGCGTGTACAGTTCCGGCGTCGTGCTGCTGTTGCAGTGACGCATCATGTCCTGCACCGTGCGCGGGTCTTCCTTCTCTCCCGTGATTAGCGCGTTGCTCAGCGAATGCCGCAGGTTGTGAAATCCAAAACGCTTCACAAGGATATCGATTGGGCCGGGAACCCGCATGCACCTGCGGCGTACATTCATAGACGATCTAGAGGGGCCGACCTTGGGCAAGATCAAACAAATCATGATGGTGGTCCTGCGCCACGCTGAAAAGTACGGGCACATTCCGATCGGTGCAACCGAGTTGGGAAAGGTAGACCGCCGGCGCCATCATGCTGAACACGTTGAACACAACCCGGGTTGCTTTTCCTGGCCCTTGGTTTTTTTGTCGGAGGCATTACACCAACGTGGGACCGCAGCCGCCACGAGTAAGCTTTGACCAGGCCGAGACTCTTGCCATTCGTCGCGCCTATTAAGCCGCCAGCGTTAAGCTCGTTCCCGTTCGGCGGGTTGTAATACTGCACGATCACATTCACGTTGCTGTTCGGGCCAAGCGCCTGAAGGTCTGGCGACATTTTCGAAGATTGGCCAAATGCCAAGTTGGCCATCGTCAAAATCGCGATCCAGAATGCTGTGTGTCGTGCCCAAGCGGCACCGAAGAGGTTCTTAAACCCTGCCTTCATAGGTTGCGTCCTAGTCGTTCGGATTTGGGGAGCTCTCGATCGAAGAAGGAGAACGCTCTTGGCCGAATTCGGCCAGCCCTTAAGTTATTTCATACAAAGCAGAAACAGCGGAGGCATTCACCTAAAAGGCAGGACAAAATGGCGCATTGGCTAAGTGTTGGGACAATTTGTCGCGATTTTGGTTTGCACGTCCGACCGATGAATTCTGTCCCACCGCGGGTACTCGTGTAACACGGCAGGGCTGATCCTGCCGATCATTGAGTATGCGCACAACACCAGCGGCGGCGAGGCCATCATCGGC
>Ga0209234_1000084_pt1 | contig 23193 bp, 13 predicted proteins | sample GraSoi013_1_20cm_2_FD_185816 | JGI IMG/M metagenome (GOLD analysis project Ga0209234, IMG submission 185816) | Grasslands soil microbial communities from the Angelo Coastal Reserve, California, USA - Sample 08_20_2013_1_20cm (SPAdes) (version 2) | ecosystem: Environmental > Terrestrial > Soil >... | reverse complement strand
CGACGGTACCTTCGACGACAAGACCTTTCCCGCCGGCTTCGGTTTGAACACTCAATATCTCGGCTGGGGCGTCATGTTCCTCGATGTGGACAACGACGGCTGGCCCGATCTGCTTCTCGTCAACGGCCACGTCTACCCGGAGGTCGACAGCCAGCAGCTCGGCAGCAATTTCCGGGAACCCCGCATCCTCTATCACAACAATGGCAATGGAACTTTTACAGATATCTCCGGCGCTGCCGGGCCGGGCCTCACAGCGGTGAACTCTTCGCGTGGCCTGGCCGTCGGCGACTTATGGAATGACGGCCACATTTCCGCGGTGGTCAGCAACATGAATGCTCTTCCGTCTCTGCTTGTCAATGACGTCCGCAACGGCAATCACTGGATCGCCTTCCGTGCGATCGGCGTCAAATCCAATCGCGATGGCATCGGAGCGAAAATCACCGTCAGAGCTGGCGCGCGCACTCTTGTTGACGAAGTCCGCAGCGGCTCCAGCTACATCTCCAATAACGACATGCGCGTCCACTTTGGCCTCGGCGCCGCCGTCAAAATCGATGGTCTCCAGGTCCGCTGGCCCAGCGGCCTGCTCGAGGAATTCGGCAGCCTTTCCGCCGACGCCATTCACACTCTTAAGGAAGGCTCTGGCACGCCCGTCGTCGCAGGCCCCAGAAAAAACTGAGCCGCTCAGTCTCCCACTTGCCCCGCCGCGGCTTGCATGGTTTCGTTCCGGGTGCCGGCCCTTTGCTGGCGCTGGCCAGTTGCCCACTTTCCCACACCGCTCGCATGATCCCGCCCGGTGCGTGCGAATTCGTGCCCAACACCAGGTGCCCCGTTTCGTGCGCGGCAACCTGTCCCAAAGGACTCGCCAGACTCACCTTGCTTGTCTCATGCAACTCTTCCATTGGCTCGTAAAACAGGTCCGCATAGCACCCCTTGCCGTCCTCGGAAAGGTACGAACATCGGCGCGCGCGTCAAACCGATGGGTCGTCGCGCGATTCGCAATTGCAAATGCTCGGGATAAACCGTCCCTCGACAGGTTCTCGCTTCGTGAGGTTCCGTCGGACCCGGGAAACAATGGAGCCATCGGATTGCGATGCCCGCCGGCTAGAAAACCTCTGGCGCTTCCTCATCCGCTTGACGCAGGGTGCCCGCAGGCACTCCCACGTCGTTATGCACGGAAATCGTGATCGTCAGCTGGGGGTTTGGAACATACGTGCCACAGCAGGACGGCCAGTCCTAACCTTAGCCCTAGCCGAAACGTCGCTTTGATCAAGGCGCTCACCTCGCTGGTGGCGCCCAAGATCAGTCAGGCCGTGGCGTGCCTCAATGCTGGTGAAGTGGCCAGCTTCCCATTTCCAGGTGACGACCGAAGCAGCCGTACGTCAAAAGGATAGGGAGCAAAATGACGCGGAATTCGTGGAAACTTGTACCTAATTCCGAACGTTATTACTAGTAAGCAGAGCGGACCGGAGGGCCGTCAGGGTGCCAGAGAATGTTGCCAACGGTGTCATCCGCTTCGGGATCTTCGAAGCCGACCTTCGTGCCGGTGAACTCCGCCGAAACGGCTCGAAAATCAAGCTCCAGGACCAGCCTTTCCAGCTCTTGGCACTCCTTCTTGAAAGGCCCGGCGAGGTGGTCACCCGGGAAGAGCTGCGCGGCAAGCTGTGGCCTGCGGACACCTTCGTGGACTTCGACCACGGCCTGAATGCCGCCGTCAAGCGCTTGCGCGGCGCACTGGGTGATTCCGCAGAAAATCCTCGCTTCATCGAAACTCTCTCGCGTCGCGGCTACCGCTTTCTCGTACCCGTCAATGGAATGGCGCAGGAATGCACTCCGATTCCCCGCCGACGCCGTTATTGGCGCATTGCCCTGGCCGCTGCGATTCTCTTTCTTGTCGGGATCGTCGCCGGCTGGCAAGCCGGACATCACTCCGCCGCTGCGGTCCGATTCACGGAACGCCGTTTAACGGGCAATCCGGAGAACGATCCCGTTACGAGCGCGTCAATCTCGCCCGACGGCAAGTATCTGGCTTTCGCGGATCGCACCGGATTCTTTCTCCGCGTCGTGGCCACGGGGGAAACCCATCCGGTCCCCATCCCTGGTCAGATGAGGACATATCCCGCGGAGAAAGATCCCGGTCCCTTTGCCGTCAGTTGGTTTCCCGACGGCAGTCATGTCCTGGCAACGCGCGTGGCATCACTTGGGGAGAAACCCAGCCTGTGGAGCGTTTCGGTCTTCGGTGGCTCGCCCCGCAAACTCATGGAGGCGGCCGAGCTCGGTGCCGTCTCTCCCGACGGCACACAGATTGTTTTTGTTCGCGGCGACTTCGCCCACCAAGAGATCTGGCAGATGCAGTCCGATGGCGGCCAGGCCCGCAAAATCATCGGCCAGCCAGGGGCCAATTATGAGTCCGTCGTGTGGTCACCCGACGGGCGTGGCATCGCTTTCGTGCAGGTTGTATACGTCTCCGGCTGGCACGAAGTCGCTGTTTCTCTCGGCATCTATGATCTCGTCAGCGGCAAGAGCAGTTCCCTTTTCACCACAGACCGTCTCCGAGGTGCTCTTGCGTGGGCTCGCGATGGACGCCTGATTTATTCCCTCAGCGAACCCCCGCCCAACCAGAACGACTCCAATCTTTGGACCATCAAAGTCGACGCGCGTGGCAATCAATCTTGGGGCCAGCCCGTCCGCCTCACCAGCGGCCCCGACGGCAAAATGCGCGCCAGTGTTTCTGCCGACGGCAAACGTCTGATTTTCCTTCGTTGGGCCGAGTCCCCGGTCGTGTACATTTCCGAGCTCCAACAGGCCGGCCGTCACCTGGGTCCACTGCGGCCGCTTAGCCTCGATGAACGCAGAAATTATCCTTACGCCTGGACGCCCGACGGCAAATCGGTGATTTTCACTTCCGATCGCGATGGCATTTTCCATCTCTTCAAGCAAGCCATTGATCAACCGGCTCCCGATCTGCTTGTCGACGGCGATCAACCGGTCATCCTCGCCCGCCTCAATCCCGACAGCTCGGCGATTCTTTACGCTCTCGACCCCTCGCCGAGCGATATGGAACACCGCGTGCGGCTGATGCGCGTTCCGCTTGCCGGTGGAACGCCTCGAATGATTTTGGCGGAGCCCGGGATCAATAATTTCCAGTGCGCCCGTTCGCCCTCCACGCTTTGTGTTTTCAGCGAATACACCCCAGATCACCTCGCTTTCTTCACCTTTGATCCCGTTACCGGGGCAAAAGAACCGCTTACCCGGATTGAAGACTCCGAATGGCATTTGCAAAATTGGACGCTCTCTCCCGACGGCTCGACTCTCGCTTTGGCTAAGAAGCACCTCATTCCGGGTCTCGCTGACATTCGGCTTTTTTCTGTCGCCAGTGGCAAGGACCGGATTCTCACTTTGCAGTCCTGGACCGGAATCGCATGCCTCGACTGGGCCGCCGATGGTCGCAGTCTTTGGGTTGTCGCTTCGTCGCCAACGGGCGTGCCGACGCTCTTGAATGTGGACTTGCGTGGCAAAGCCAGACCGGTCCTCAAGGAATCCGAAAAGGATCTCGGCTGGGCCATCCCCTCTCCCGACGGCCGCCATCTCGCCATCTGGGAAGCCAGCGGTAGCTCCAACGCCTGGCTCCTCGAAGGCTTCTGACCTCAGCTTCGTTGCTTTTTCTCTTAACGCAGCGGAACGCGGCGAGGATACAATTTTCAAAATTCACTGTGGGGCGATTAAACAAGAGTGGTGGTTTGGCGCGGAGACCTGCGCGAACGCCTGATCTGAACTATCGAAACATCTCAAGCGCCGCTTATTCCCAGCCGTTTCAGTGTGCGATGCCTCAATCTGCCGAGTTCGCGATTCAAGAAATGCTCGCGCCCCATAAAAGGCACTAGGGGATTGCGGCGCTTCTCCACTTTGCTGTGAGCCTGCCTTAGTCGCGCATCTTCGCCGAATAATTCCAGAGCGTCGTCAAGCTTATCCAACGCCTTCTCGCGTCGCCCCGCCAATGCATACACCTCTCCTACATTCAGGTGGAACTGGATCTCTGCGGGTTTCAGTTGAACCGCCAACTCGCAAAGCTCTGCCGCTTGTTCCCACATCTGTTGGGCGCGAGCGATCGACAATCCCAGAAACGAGAGGTAGTAGGGGTTGTGTTTGTCGCCTTCGAACGCGCGGCGCAATCTTACCATCGCCTGTTGGGGGTATTCGTTCCTGAGGAGCTTGACACCTTCCCTGAACTCCGCCATGGCATCGAGCTCAGCCGCGCCCGTGGCAGTCTCTTTGGCAAATCCGAGGTTCATAGGGGATCCTTAGGTGACCAATCTGGACTACCGACTAATTTAGTCACGTCCCTTCTGAGGCGTCTACTGGCCTGACGGTCAGTGTTAACCAATTAGACCAAAGATCCCGGGGGGTCGAGAGCGCCCGGGGGATGCTTCCCAGGCCAGGCGGCATGCATTCCGACGAATCTGCGCCCTCCGGATCGCAGTGCTTTCTTATTTCGCGGGTGCTTGCGCTACTCCCACGTACTTGTCGGCGGCGCCGTAGTAGAAGAAGTAGCGATCGTCCTTGTGAACCAGGCCTTCGACAAAGACGACATTGGGGACTTGGCCGACTTTTTCCCATTCTTGTTCCGGGGCGAAGATGGGCTCGTTGGAACGCCAGATGAGTTTGCGGGGATCGTGGCGGTCGAAAACGGCGACGCCGGCGCGATAGACGAGCTTGTCGTCCGCTCCGTTGTAGATAAGGACAATACCGCGCGGGGTGAGGATCGGCGGAGGGCCGGGCTCGACAACGCGCGAATCAAATTTTCCCGGCCTGCGCGGGAGGACCGGAGTTTCTGTTGCTTCGGTCCAGTGATTCACATCGTTGGAGTAGGAAAGCCCCATCTGGTCAGTCTTGTCCGCAGCGGTGCCGAGCCAGTACATCCAATACTTGCCGTCGATCTTTTCGGGCACGATAGCGCCGGACTTCGTCCAACCTTTGTTCCAGTTTCCTTGGTAGGCGGGAAGGATCACCCCCTGGCGCTCCCAATGGACCAGGTCGCGCGACGTGGCGAGGCACAGCTGGGCGTCTTTTTTGTTGTAGCCGGTGTAGGTGAGGTAGTAGATGTCGCCGAATTTCTGCAGGCGCGGATCTTCGACACCGCCGTCTTTTTCGTAGTCCGCCTCTGGCGAGAGAACCGGCTGCGGTCTACGCGCGAAGTGAATCCCATCGGTACTCTCGGCATAGCCAAGATGCGAAGTACCTGCAGTGTCCTGCGCGCGGTAGAGCATGACGAATTTGGCAACATCTTGTTTCTTGGCATCCTTCGCTCGAAAGAACGTGACCGCAGGATTGAAAGTGCCAGCGGATTCCCAAGCCGCGCCTTGAGGAGAAAGAATGGGCTCATGGCATGCCCGCTTCCAGGCCAAGAAGGGAAGATCCGTTGCCGGCGCTGCGAAAGCGAACGAGCCAGCGAGCAGCAACAGCACCATGAGAATCTTGGGCTTTATAGGCATGATCGGCGACTCCTCACTTTGCGGTCTTGTTAGGCTTTTGCGGGTCGAACGGCATCATGCGCACGATGCCTTCGCCCTCTTTGACGTAGATTACCTGATTCGATTTGATGTCCTTCAAAGTTTCTACCAGGCCGCTGGGCCAGCGTATCTCCAGCAGCTCCACCTTCTCCGCCTTGCCAATCCCGAAATGCACGCGCAAATCATTCTGCGAAAAATAGCCGCCGCCGCTGCGCACTTCATCGATCTGCGGATGAAGTCTTTTTTCGTCAGGCAGATGCGTGACGCACTTCACACGCGCACCGATGCCGCTGCGATTCGATTTTGTGCCGATGGTCTTGATTTTGATCCAATTGTTTCCGGTGCGTGAATCGCACCGCAGCAATTGCGGAAAATCGTTGACCGTGTTGACGACCACGTCGATGTTCCCGTCATTGTCGAAATCTCCGAACGCGCAGCCCCGCGCGGCCACCGGCGTGGAGATGCCTGGCCCGCCGTCCGAGGAAACGTCGTCAAAGCGCCCGTTGCGTAAATTTTTGTAGAGCAGCTTGCGCTGCGGGTAGCCTGCTTCCGTTTTGAGTTGCTCGACTTCGGGATAGACGTGGCCGTTGCAAATCAAGATGTCAGCCCAGCCGTCATTGTCGAAGTCGAAAAAGCCGCAGCCCCAGCCAAGATATTGCGTGTGCTTGCCCAGACCGCCCTGAAACGTGGTGTCTTCGAAGCTTGCCCCGCCGAGATTGCGGTAGAGCGATGGAGTGTCGCCAGCAAAATTGGTTTTGACGAGGTCGAGATTGCCGTCGAGATCATAATCGGCAGCGGAGATGCCCATGCCGGCTTGCGGCTTGCCGTCGGCGCTGAGCGCGCAGCCGGCTTCTAGTGCAATGTCAACGAACGTCCCGTTTTTCTTGTTTTGGTATAGCGCACTGGCTGTGGAATCGTTGGCGACGTAAATGTCCGGCCATCCGTCGTTGTCGAGATCGGCGGCGAGCACGCCAAGGCCATAGGTGCCATTGGCTTTGAGGATGCCGGATGTTTCACTGACGTCGGTAAATGTGCCGTTACCGTTGTTGTGATACAAAATATTTTTTCCGCCGTTGAGCCCTGGCGGACCGCAAGCCACCATGACGCCTTTGTACAGACACGGGCCGGATTCGGGTACGGGGGCGGTCTTCAAATCGAGATCGATGTAATTCGCGACGAAAAGATCGACGTGGCCGTCGCGGTCGTAGTCGACGAAAGCGCAGCCTGTGTTCCAGCGCTTGCCGCTTCCGGCCACGCCGGATTTCTCGCTAACGTCGGTGAAGGTGCCGTTCCCGTTGTTGTGGTAGAGAACATTTTTTCCGAAGTAGGTGACGAAGAGATCGTCGAACCCGTCGTTGTCGTAGTCGCCGATGCACACGCCCTGCCCCCAGCCGGAATGTATCAGACCGGCTTTGGCGGTGACGTCGGTGAAGGTGCCGTCACGATTGTTCTTGAAAAGATGCGAAAAGGGTTCTTGTCCGGCGGGAAAGCCTTCGAGACGCCAGCCGTTCACGAGAAAAATATCCAGCCAGCCGTCGTTGTCGTAATCGTAGAAAGCGACTCCGCAGCCAGTGGTTTCGAGGAGATATTTATTTTTGTGTTCGCCACCGAAAACAGTCTTGGCTCGGAGGCCGGACTCGCGAGCAACGTCGATGAAGCTGACCCCCAGATCGTTAGATGCGGCGGCCGATTGGAAAGCTCCCCGCGCGGAGAAGGATCGGAAGCCCCGCCAGATTGGCCGCGCGAATGCCAGGATCTTGTGCAATGGTAATGCAATCGCAGAACCACTCAACGATTTAAGAAAGGTTCGCCGTGAGGAAGACAAATCGAATGGTACCTTCCCTGCTTTGGCTCATGCTAGAATCTGCCGCCATCCTTTATAGTAAGGGCAAATCGGCTTTGCAAGCTGACGGGTGGCGAGATTCTCCGAGTCTTGCGCGCAGTGAGATTTCCAACCATGGCCGACAAGCAGAGTGCATTTTCATTGCGGCGAATCCTCCGGACCAGCTTCTTCGTGCCAGCGACGGTGTTTTCTCTTGTGGTGCTGGCCGGGGCCGCGCGGGCGCAGGAACCCCTACATTCGCTAGAGCTCTCGCGAGCGGTGCGGCCGTGGGAGTTCCTGCCGGTAACGGGGATGCGCGCCGGATTGCTTGGAGATGAATCCGGACGGATGGAAGCGTGGGTGTATCCGCTGAAAATCCTGCGGGAGTTCCACCTGAAATTCCACACGGAAGGGCGCGTTCTCCCTGCAGAAGCGCTGGCCCGAACGATTACAGTGCGGCCTGAGTCGAGCACCATTTCCTACACCGGTGATACATTCGCGGTGCAGGAGACTTTTTTTGTTCCGGTGCGCGAGCAAGGCGCCGTCATTCTACTGGACGTGGAGACCGAGCAACCGTTCGAAATCGAAGCGGCATTTCACCGCGATTTTCAACTGGAGTGGCCGGCGGCCCTGGGCGCGACGTATTCGAATTGGGTGGCGGAACGTCGCGCGTTCTATTTTGGCGAGGAGCAACGCAAATTTGCGGCGGTGGTGGGTTCACCGACGGCGGCGAACGCCCAACAGGAGTATCAGACGAATTACTCGGAAGCGCGGGAAAGCTCGTTCTGGCTGGGCGCGACGACGAAGGGCAAAGAGAGGAAGCTGATCGTCATCGGGGGATCGCTGGAAGGGGGAGCAGCGGCAGAGAAAACTTATCGCCATCTGGCGGCGGACTACGAAGGTTTGTTGAAGGAATCGGCGGAATATTACCGCAAAGCTCTGGCGCAAACTGTCAGCGTGGAGCTTCCGGATGCCCAGCTTCAGCGGGCCTACGATTGGTCACGGGTGAGCATGTTGCAGGGCATGGTGACGAATCCTTTTCTGGGCACCGGGCTTGTGGCGGGTTACCGCGGATCAGGAGAAACGCAAAGACCGGGGTTCGCCTGGTTTTTTGGGCGCGATTCGTTTTGGACTTCACTGGCGCTGAATGCGGAGGGAGATTTTTCGAATTCACGGACGGCACTGGAGCTCATCGCTAAGTTCCAGCGCGAGGATGGCAAGATCCCGCACGAAATCTCCCAGGGCGCCAATTTCGTGGATTGGTTCAAAGGCTATCCCTATCCCTACGCTTCCGCCGACGCCACTCCCCTGTACATCATTGCGGCGAACGACTACGTCGTAGAGAGCGGCGATACCGCATTTGCCAAAGAGAAATGGGAGAGTTTGCAGAAGGCTTATACGTTTCTGAAATCGACCTATGATGAACGTGGACTGCCACAGAATTTTGGCGTGGGGCACGGCTGGGTGGAAGGCGGGCCGCTGCTGCCCGTCAAGACGGAGTTCTACCAAAGCGGGTTGGGAGCGGAGGCGTTGCGTGCGCTTTCGAATCTGGCGCGGTTGTCCGGCCAGGAGGAAATGCGCAAGACGTTGGAGAAAGATTTTGAGGAGCAGCAATCGCTGGTGAACAAAAGCTTCTGGATCGCCGACAAGCAACGATTCGCGTTTGCGCTGGACAAGAACGACAACAAAGTGGACGAGCCCAGTGTGCTGGCCACCGTGCCGATGTGGTTTGGGATACCCAACGAAGCGCACGCAGTGCCGATGATCCAGCAACTGGCGGACATGGAGCACCAGACGGATTGGGGGATGCGGATCATTTCCAATCGCTCGCCGCTCTTTAGCGGCGGTGGGTATCACTACGGTTCGGTGTGGCCGCTGTTTACGGGCTGGGCATCGGTCGCGGAGTACCGCTATCACCAGACGTTTCCGGCGTATGCAAATTTGCGTGCCAACGCATTGCTGGCGCTGGATGGGTCGCTCGGACACGTGACGGAAGTTCTTTCCGGCGACTACTATCAGCCGCTTGCGACGAGCTCGCCGCACCAGATCTGGTCTGCGGCGATGGTTGTAAACCCGTTGGTGAGAGGCCTGCTGGGGCTGGCAACAGACGCCACGACCGGAACGATTACTCTTGCTCCGCACGTTCCCGCTGATTGGACTTTCTTTGGAATTCGGAACATACCAACCGGGTCCAGCAAGTTGGATTTGCGCTTCGCGAAAGATCTCGGGGGAATCACGCTGGAAGTGCAAGCATCCGGCGATGCATCTCGCCTCATTGATTTTCAACCCGCCGTGAGCTTGCCCGCGAAAGTTCTAGGCGCGGAATTCAACGGCCGGGCGGTGCCGTTTCGCATCCAATCGAACGGCTCAGACCAGCACGTGATAATCCGAATTGCCTTGGCCGGAGGGTCAAACACACTTAGAATTCGAACAAAAGATGATTATGGCCTGAGTTATTGCTCGACACTGCCAGCAATCGGGGCGGCCTCCCAAGGCTTACGCATTCTCGCTGAGACCTGGACAGCGGCGCGGGACCGCATGAGGATCAACGTGTCGGGGCTTGCTGGCGGCCGATACAAACTTTTTGTTTGGAACGCGCAACAGATTGCTTCGGTTGAGGGAGCAAGACTGTTCAAGGCTGATGATGGGAAAACAGAACTCGTCCTTGACCTCCCGAAAAGCAAAGCTGGATCTGCTTCGTACGCCACGATTGAAATCCAATTTGCCAGCGCAGACAGGAAACGAGAACCCACCAAGAAATAATTTAGATTTGTAAACACAATGGTTCGATTTCTAAGCCGCTTCGATCGGGTGAGAAATTCGGCAGAGCAATTGCTCTGGTGCTGCCAAAAAACGTCAACTCCACATTACTGAACACTCTATATGTGGAGCTCAACACAGCTCGACGCAGTGGGTTACTTGCCGCTGGACGACTTGAGAGCCAAGATCTTGTTCGCCTCATCAGCGCTCGGTAAGAGCGCGGCAGCATCCTCCTAACGCGATTTCCGGGCTAGCGTTTCGGCTGTGAGAATCGCCAGCCTTCGGAAGAGCGGTTCGGCGAGCGCTTCCCTTTCTTCGGGTGGAAGTTTCAAGTGCTGCTCGACTTCCGATTCCATGTCCTGAAGTTCCTTAGAGGAGGCGATTTCCGCCAGTCCCCGGAAAAGCATCTTGTGTGCCCGCTTCCGTTCCATCACTTCCAGTCCATCCAGTATGTGACGATGTGACGTTCCCTCCCAAATCGCGAGAATCATCGCTTCACGAAGCCAGCGTTCCGCGCCGTACTCGGCCAGTCCGCCCAGCCCGGCGTGCACTTCCATGGCCCACTTTGCCGTTTCAACCGCAAACTCGGCCGTCCAGTATTTCGCAAGATGTGCCACCAGCCGAAACAGATGATAGCGATCGGAGTAAGGCAGCCGCTCCATCCACACGTCGTTCAGGAGCTGAACCGAATCCCACGCTAGCGCAAATGCTGATCGGAGCGCAGTCAGCCGATCTTCAAATTGATGACGAAGCAGCGGATGATCGAGAATCCGTTTGCCGAACGCGGCGAGCTGCTCGGCGTAGGAAAGCGCATCTGCCATCGCGCGCTGTGCCAACGCGACGTTCACTACGCTGTTCGCTACGCGCGAGAGGTTCAACACTTCGAGGATCAAATAAATTCCCGACTCAGCCGAGCCGAGCAGGTAGCCTTGGCTCTGTTTCAGCTCGACTTCGCCGGTAGGAACACGAGTTCCAATCTTGTCCTTCAGCCGCCGTATGAAATAGTTGAGCTCGCCACCATGGCGGTATCGCGGCACCAGGAACAAGGCCAGCCCGCGCACACCTGCCGCCGCTCCTTCCGGGCGCGCCGCTGCAACGGCTAGCTCTGCGCTTGCGTTGCTCGCAAAATATTTGTCGCCTGTCAGAAGCCAGCAATCGCCCGCAGGCCGGGAATCGTCTCGACAGCGGCGGCCAAATCCGAGCCGCCTTTGATCTCCGTCATCCACGTGGCGCCCTCCACACGGAATCGTCTTTCCGCAAAAGTTCAGGCAGAAAGCGAAGCTGCAATTCGGCGCTGCCATATTTCGCAAGAGGCACGGCCGTGCCGAGCGACACGGTGTAAGGGCAGCAGGTCCCAGGGTCGTGGAACGAAATGTTGCACATCAGCAGGTACGTGGGGATCAGCGATTTTTCTTCCAGCGCGCGCCAAACTACTCCGGATCGGCAACCCCTCCTCAAAATCGTTTGATATTCGCGAGGATAGAGAATCTGATCGACGCGTTCTCCGGGACGATTGAACATCAGCAACCAGGGCGTTCCAGCGCGGTCAATTGCGTCCGAAATGGCGACGCCTTCGCTCTTCCACCAACTTTCCTCGGCGTCGAGCACATCGCCGTGGGGGATATCTTCGAGCCTGCTCTCGAGAAAGCTCAGAGGTGAACGGAGTGCGTCGAGACCCGTCATTCAGCGCATGGTAGGTCGGCAGCATGGACGCGTCAAGCCCACCGGGTCAGCCTACATCTGGCTAACGACCAATGCGGGCAATCGTAATTTCCGATTATGCGACGAGGAGTTGACGACGGCGCCAAGAAGCGCGTTCACAAGTGATAAGGATTTGCCGACAGCGTCAAACACCGGGCCACACTCTCCGATTGTTTCCGCACTTCACCGGCGCGAAGCTTGAGCAGCGGGGCGCGGAGGCCGAACGAATTTCGCTTAAGACCCTGAGTCAGGGCGTCTGGAGATAAATGTTGCCGATGTTATGCTGGCGCAGCAGGGCGTTGAACGTCTCCAGGTCTTTGCCCATCAACTGCTGAAAGTCCTGCGCCGCTTTGTCGCCCCGCTCCTTCAACTCTTCCCGCACGGCCGTCTGCTGCGTGGTAGGCGGAAAATCCGCACTGCCCTCGAGCTGGTTGAACAGATAGTTAACCTTCTGCAACAACATCGGCGACCAGCGGCAGTCGTCCTGCCCGCGGCCGGTGAGCTTGAGCTGCAGCAGGGTTCCCTCGATGCCGGTGAGCTTCTCCCCGAGGTCGTCCGAGGCTTTGCGGACCGGTTTCGAGGTGTCGTTGGTGCCCAGTTCCTTCCCCAGGGCAACGAGCTGTGCGCGAAGCGACTCGATTTGGTTCACCGTGGCCGCCATGGCGTTCATCTCGTCGTACAGCGCTGTTTGTTCCCGCGTTTGCGCCTGAATGTCGAACCCCGAGCCGGCGGTATGCGGATCCTTCAGTACGGTCAGCTTCTGCGTGAATTTTTCTTCTCCCACATTGAGGGTGACCGTGTAGGTTCCAGGCACGGCCAATACCGCCATGCGTCCCACGGCCGGAGGCTTGCGCCAGCCTTCCGGTCCCAACGGAACATCCGGCGCGTAGAGCGGCGTGGTTCTCAAGCGAATTTCCATGCTGCGATCGGAGCGCAAGTCCCACCACACGCGATTGATGCCCGCCTTGGTTTCGCAAGGAGGCGGTTCGACATCGGGAAAATCCTCATCCTCCGGTGGTTTTTTGATCTCAGCGGCACCGAGTTTGGGCGCGCGGCATTCGATCTCGCGCACTTTCTTGCCGCCGGCGTCTGTGACGGTCAGCTTGGCCACGTCCTTTTCTCCCAGGTTGGACTTGAGATAGAAATTTATGGACGCGCCGTACGGTGGATTTTTTCCCGTCGTTGGGTCGTACTCGACAGCAGCCGGCTGCGCCACCTCCTTGAAGCGATACGCATCGCGCGGCGCAAACAGATGTGCCTTGGCTGCGCCGACCTCCGGCGTAAACTGCTCGAGCGCGGTAATGTCGTCCAGAATCCAGAAGCCGCGCCCGTAAGTGGCCACCGCCAGATCGTGGAACCTCTCCTGAACGGTCAGCCAGTACACCGGCGCGTGCGGCAGGCCGGACTGGAGCGGCTGCCAGTTCTTCCCGTCGTCGAAGGAAACATACAGCCCGCCCTCCGTGCCAAGATAGAGGAGTCCCTTGCGCACGGGATCTTCGCGCACGCAGTGTGCATAGCTCAGCATGTTGTGCGGAATCCTGCCAGTGATCAACGTCCAGGTTTTTCCGTAGTCTGTGGTTTTGTAAACAAACGGGTCGCGAACGTTCACCTGATGGCCGTCAACGGTCAGGTAGGCGGTGCCCGCGTCGTAGCGCGAGGCCTCGATGTTGTCCACCGTACCCCACTCGGGAAGGTCAGGAAGATTTTTCGTGACGTTGCTCCAGTTTTTCCCGCCGTCGCGCGTCACCTGCACCAGCCCGTCATTGGTACCCACCCAGATCAGGCCCGCCTCTTTGGGCGACTCCGTCAGCGCGAAAATCACGCCGGCATATTCCACGCCGATGTTGTCGGGAGTCAACCCTCCGGAAATCTGCTGACGGCTCTTGTCGTTGCGCGTCAGGTCGGGACTGATGATCTGCCAGCTATTGCCGCCATCGGTGGTGACGTGCACAAACTGGCTGCCCACGTACACCTTGTTGTGATCGTGGGGAGAAATGGCGATAGGGAATTCCCAGTTGAAGCGGTACTTCACCTCCGCCGCCGGTGCGCCGGCCACATAATCGGGCCAAACCTCGACCTCGCGGTTCTGGTGCGTGCGCTCGTCGAAGCGGGTTACCGTGCCGCCGATGCTGCCTGATCCGGTGCCCGTAGACCAGATGATGTTGTTGTCCTCCGGATCCGGCATGGCGAAGCCGCTCTCGCCTCCGGCCACCGGGTGCCATGCGCCGCGCGGGATGCTGTTACCGGAGAAGCCACCGAACTGCAAGCTGTTGCTCGGGCCGCGCCACGACGGGCCGTCCTGCCGGTTGCCGTAAACGAAGTAGGGAATCTGGTCGTCCACGGTGACGTGGTAGATTTGCGCGATGGGCAGGTTGACGTGGTTCCAGGAGGACCCGCGATTCACAGAAATATTCACGCCGCCATCGTTGACCACGGCCATGCGATCCCCGTCGGTGGGATCGATCCACATCTCGTGATTGTCGCCGCCGGGATTGGAGGGCATCTTCGTGAGCGTGTGGCCGCCATCGAGCGTCCGCGAAAATGACGCGGAGAAGAAAAACACTTCGTTCTCGTTGTCCGGTGCAATCTCCGTGCGTGTGTAGTAGTGCGTGCGCCCCCGGAGCTGCCGGTCGGAGTTGACCATCTCCCAGTTCTCGCCGCCGTCGTCGGACCGCCACAGTTGCCCGAGCTGCCCGACGCTGTTCGGTTGCGGGACGCCGTCGCCAGTCTCAATCTCGGCGTACACACGATTGGAATCTTTTTTGGCCACGCGAACAGCAATTCTGCCCACAGGAGAATGCGGCAGACCATGACCCTCCAGGCGCTTCCATGTCACGCCACCGTCTGTCGACTTGAACAAGCCGCTGCCCGGCCCGCCGCTGGTGCGGCCCCATGTGTGAATCTCGACCTGCCACATCCCTGCAAAAAGGATTCGCGGGTTGTTGGGATCCATGCCCATGTCGGAGCAGCCCGTGTTCTCGTCGACGAAAAGCACTTTATCCCAGCTCTTTCCGCCGTCTGCGGTGCGGAAGACGCCGCGCTCCGGCTGCGGCCCGTAGGCGTGGCCCAGCGCGCACGCCAGCACGACGTCTGGATTGCGCGGGTCGATCTCCACGCGGCCGATGCGGCCGACCTTCTCCAATCCCATCAACGACCAGGTCTTGCCCGCGTCCATGGATTTGAAAATCCCTTGTCCCACGGAGATGTGGCTGCGGATGAACGATTCGCCGGTTCCCGCCCACAATATGTTCGGATCGCTTGCCGCCACCGCCAGCGAACCAATGGACGCCACCGCCTCCGAGTCGAAGATCGGATCCCAGTGGATCCCCCCGTCCCTGCTCTTGAAAATGCCGCCGGACGCCGCGCCCACATACCAGATGTTCGGTCTTCCAGGCACTCCGGCGACAGCCGTGGCGCGGTTGCCCTCCGGCCCGATGTACCTATACTTGAGCTGCCCGTACACGTCAGGACTAATGGGCGACTGCTGCGCCTGCAGCAAACAAGGAGCAACCATCAGCACCACGACGGCGATTATTGCGACGTATTTCTCTCGAACGAACCTCGCAAGCTTCAACATAGTGAACCTCTCGGATAGAATTGAGATTGTGCCGCGCGGATGATACAGGTGGGGTCCTAGCAGGTCAATGGCGGCGCGACAATCTCATCGGGACCTAGCTTGGTGCCAAGGGAAAGTGACATCGTTTGAAGGCCATCAACAAATTCAGAACTTAGAAGAATTGATGAGCGACACTCCATCCCGCTACGGAAAGCTCAACTGCCAGGATCGCTTCCTCCGAGGAGAAAACATGAGAATACGCAGAGTCGTGATTTGCCTGTGGTGTCTGCTCGCTCCGACGATTCTTTCTGAATCGCGACAGCTGCGGGCTGCCGATGGAGAAAAGCATCTGCTCTATGTTGCCGTTCCAGGCATCCGCAACTATGTGGAATATGGCGGCGTGGGAATCCTGGTCTACGACATTGGCGCCGGACACAAATTCGTCAAACGGATTCCGACGTGGAATATGCCGCCGGGCCAGGCGCCTGAGAACGTGAAGGGCATAGCCGCTAGTGCCAGAACCGGCAAGCTCTACGTCAGCACTACGAAGCGCCTGGCCTGCTTTGATCTTGTGACTGAAAAGAAGGTGTGGGAAAGGATGTACGAAGGTGGATCTGACCGGATGGCCATCTCGCCGGACGGCAAAATACTTTACGTCCCGTCCTTCGAAGGGCCGCACTGGTATATCGTTGATGCGTCGACTGGAGATGTCGAGGCGAAGATCGAGCTCAGATCTGGTGCGCACAACACGATCTACGGACCGGACGGCTCACGCGTCTATCTTGCGGGCCTACACTCTCCGGTTCTTTCTGTGGTGGACGCCAAGACGCACACGGTGGTGCAGGAGATCGGGCCATTCAGTCGTTCGATTCGTCCGTTCACTATCAATGGGAGCCAGACGCTTTGCTTCGTCAACGTCAACGAGTTGCTCGGCTTTGAAGTCGGAGACTGTAAAACCGGAAAGGTGTTGCATCGCGTGGAAGTGGCCGGCTTTCAAACAGGCCCCACGAAGCGACATGGCTGTCCAAGCCACGGCATAGCACTCACGCCCGATGAAAGAGAACTGTGGCTCGCCGATGCAGCAAACAGCAGCATTCACGTATTCGACGCGACGGTGATGCCGCCAAAACAGGTGGCCAGCATCAAACTAAGAGACCAACCCGGCTGGATCACCTTCAGCATAGATGGACGACACGCCTATCCATCAACCGGAGACGTGATTGATACTCACAGCAAACGCGTGGTGGCTACGCTCGAAGACGAAGCTGGAAGGCCGGTCCAGAGTGAGAAGTTATTGGAGTTGGTCTTCGCCAACGGTAGGCCGGTTCGCGCCGGAGATCAGTTCGGAATCGGGAGAAAGTAATACCAGCCTCATGGGTCGAGCTCGAAATTAGAGACCCAGCTACAGGCGTCATCGAGGCAACGCTCGCCCTGCCGACGTCGGAACAGGCTGCCGAAGTTCGCGTAGGTCCCGAAGAGATTCCCCGCAAAACGTGCGGGGACTCCGTAGGAATCCCTGCCATTCACGGCGGGGAGGATGTTTTCTTATCTTGGGCTTGTGGCCTTCCCCAGGGCCGGAGCGCGCAGGCGCTGGTAGGAGTACCCGCAATCGCGGAATGGTGGAATCAGCGTGCCTAGCCCTTCCAGACGTACTTCCCGCAGGGGCAAGGAACCGTCTCCGTGGGATCTTTCTTTGCCAGCAGTTGCCGGCAGACGGGACAATTCTTACGCCACATATGGGATCAGCCTTTTGCTCAACGAGGCGGTTGCAACGCGGGCGGGCTCGTCATGCCGACCGATCATTGCGTAGAATTCTTCCCGCTGCCGAAGCGCTGTGAGAAGCGCGAGCGCCTTTCCGTAAGCGGTAATCGTTCCGGTTAGCTTGTGAAACTCCGCAGAATCCCTAACCGTCCCCCGTCTTCGTATGTGCGCATCCGCCGAGAGTTCGAGTATTCGTTCGATGACTTTGTTCGCAAGACCTGACTTGAAGGTCATATTGCCTCCTTCTGTGAGCAAGGGTACGGGCCTCGAGACTCCATATAAGGGAAAGCCTGTAATCTGTTGGCGGATTATCACGGAGGAGGGATACGGGCGGGTGCCGCACCGTTACAGCGGTAGGACGATTTTGGGTGGCCTACCCTTTGCAGTCTTGTCTTTTGCAAAGAGGGGTCATTCTTCACTTCGGGCTTTCAAAGGACTGGTGGTCCGGATGTTATCCCGTAGACGCTGTGAGTGCCCCCTCGTCGATTCTTAAGGGCGGGCCTTTGATTTTTCCTCTTTCATGGGACGAGTTGCACGGCATCCAAAAAATGAATAATGGCTATAGTGGTCGTTATGTCGGAGCCTTCCCTAGGCCTTCCATCTTGGCTAGTTGTTCTGGCAGCAGTGCTTGCCCCTATTGTGATTGCTCTTACAGTTTTAACGGTGATGGACTGGGTCAGTCGCCCGGTTTCCGTGGAGGAATACGATTCCGATCCATGGCAGGCTTTCTTGTAGCTCAGCGCAACAATGCGCTTGTCTTCTTGCACGCCCTCGCTCAGTTGGCGTTTGCAGCAGGACCAGGGCCCTGCTTAGGAAAACTTTTCACGCGACCAGCTCGACAATCTTCTATTCCCCGTCGCCCTCTATCCCGACCCGCTTCTTGCCCAGCTGTTTGTTGCGGCAACGTTCCCGGACCAGGTCGAAGAAGCCGCGTTCGTTCGCGCCAACGGCCCGAATGGAGTGGATGAGCAGGATTGGGATGTCAGCGTAAGATCCATCGCCTACTATCGGACGGTAATCGGAATGATGGCCGACAAGATTGATTGGACCACCTCGCTGGGCCAAGCCTACGTCAACCAGTCCACAGACGTGGAATTGTCGGTGCAACACTTGCGGCGCTTGGCGCGCACCGTAGGAAATCTGCAGTCTTCGGAGCAGCAGGAAGTCTTGGAACACGACAACTACATCGCCATCACTCCCTACCAGCCGGAATATGTCTACGTTCCGGTCTATGATCCGAGAATCATTTACTATCGCCGGCCGTACTGCCATCACCATTGGCGTCGGATTTCCTATCGACGCCTGGCTGAACCTGGACCTTCACTGGGGTTACGGCGGTGGCTGGGGAGGCCTTTACTACACTGGGTGGCGCAGCGAAGGCTGGGGCAGTGGTTGCTGGAATTGCGGATGGATCGGGCGCAGCCGCGGACGCGTGAGTTTCCAAAACAACGTCTACGTCAACAACCGTTATAACAACATCAGCATAAACAGAAACGTGATCAATCGCAGCGTAAATGCGAACAACCTCAGTCGCTACAATTCCGTCCACAGCAATGTCGGCTACAGCAACGTCCAGGTGAACAACAATCGCGCCAACCGGATGACCAACGCCAATAACGGGCGACCGGGCAATGGCGCATGGAACAATGGAAATAACGGACGGGCTGGCGACAGGCCGCTAAACACTGGGTACAACGCTCGGGCCAACAACACGCCCAGCGGCTCCGGCCGTGGAAATAGCCCTGGAGACGTTGCGGGCAATTATGGCTCGCCAAACTCGATCATGGGGTCGACGCGCGTGGCGCGATGCACCGGCATGTACCACGCTGCGATGGCCACAGTGATCAAGAGCATGGCGACGCCAGCAAAAGTCAGTGGGTCATGCGCACTGACGCCGAAAAGCTGGTTGGCCATGAGACGCGTCAGTCCCAGTGCGGAGACCATGCCGAGGGTGACGCCGATCAGCGCCATCCTTTCCCCGTGCCCCATTACCAGCCGCAACACATCGCCGCGTTGCGCGCCCAGAGCCATACGCACTCCGATTTCGTGAGTGCGCTGACCGGTCAGATACGAAATGACGCCGTGGATTCCGACGCACGCGAGCACCAGTGCAAGTGACGCGAAGGCGCCGAGAAGAATCATCGCGAGTCTCCGCGCAGCGAATGAATTGGAGACGACTGCGTCCATCGTTTGGACGTTATAGACCACCTCCCGAGGATCGATTTCCTCGACTGCGCGGCGAACGGAGCCTATGACGGCGGTGGGATCGCCTTCGGTGCGCAGCACGACGGCCACAGCATCCGCTACGAGCGGCATAAGCTTCTCGGGAAGCTGCATGAACGGATAATCGAACTGCGCCTCGATGGCTGATTTCGCATCGGCGTCGAGCCCCCACTGTCTTACGTGCTCGACGACGCCGATGATTTCGGCTTGCACGTTGAAGCCTGCAAGATTGATGCGCTTGCCGATGGGGTTTTCATGAGGGAAGTAGGCGCGCGCGAAAACGTCGTCGATGTCGACGACCGCTGGCGCATGCTCGTCGTCCTGCTTGTGGGCCAGATCTTACCTGCCCACGTACTCCACACGCCACCGAGCTTCTCAAACCGAGTTTCTGGTTCGCTCACCCACGCAAACGAGTGGCCCGTGCTTGACACGGACTTATCGCGGATGTCCTAGGGGCGCGGCCTGCAGAATGGTTGTTCGCGTGGACGTTGTATTTCTGCGCGCAGTGCCGTGAAAGTGGATGGCAAAAGCTAACATGGTGCCGACTAAGGCGCCCAAGAGGGCAAATTCGACGTTTTGAGTCGTGTACGAGAATGCAATCCCTACGATGTTGATGGTGCGGAGAGAACCTGCAGCCAAAGCGTCTTTGGTGGCCAAAATAGACCGGAAGAGACTCGGCACCACGATTCCAGCGATGAACAGAGTGAATACCACTTCGATTAGCAGTAGAACGAATGAGGAAGCCTTGTGCCTCTTCATATTGTTTCCTTTCACCTTAGGGCGGCTATTTCAAGAGGCAATACTCTTAGCGTGCGCTCTCACGGTCGGACACCTTCATCTCCGAAAACCAAGGCTTGGCCAAGCCACTGTCCGGGCACACGTCCGCTCAGTTCCAGTGATTGCCCTGGCCATTGCCCGGAGGGGTCCCGACGGGTGCTCAGAATTCTGGGCTGGTCACCACGATTGCAGGATGGATTGGTTCAGTAATTCCTCTCTAGCTGGCAGAAGCACGTCGTGTACCGTTTGCCCGCGACCCTCTGACTTGAGGCAAGACATTGGTAACGAGGGACATAGGAAGCAAGCAGGTTGATTTAACGGTCGATGCGAAAGTGCCAATTGGCGAATTTTTCGGGACGAATGCGCAATCTGTTGGATGAATGAAGCCGTACTTGCCTACTATTTCTGCTAGGGGTAACCCAAGGCGAAGGCAGATTGCTGATCTCATGGTGGAGCGGGCCCCGGAACTATGGGAATGGAGGTTCTACTCCTCGCGCCCTGCCCGGCCGGCGCCCAGTGCAGTCCAACTGCCGGAAAGGGGGGGGATTTGAGACATCAGCGGCCGAGTTTGTTTCCCTGGAGCGACCGAGCGCGGAAGGCTCGATTTGGTGGTAGCCGCGTCACCGGAGTGGGCATTCAAGAAGCCGAAACAGTGGGCGCACTAAACCAAGCAATCAGGATGTAACGGTGTTGCATTGCGTTAAAAACCTTTTTGCGCACCACGGCCATGTAACCACGGTTCACTACGGCGTCAGAAATGGACGACGAAGCCAAGCGAGACTCGCGTGCAATTGGCGGTCTGGATGGAGTTGCGCAGGCCGACGTAGTCCAATTGAGGGCGCAGAGCGAGATGAGGAAGAAGACCGATATCCACGCCGCCGCCGAAGCTATAGGCAAACTGGTTCGACGAGCCGCCGCCGGAACCAGCCGTCAAACGCGACCCCCCAATCAGGACTTGCGCAAAGGGAGTGACCTTGGAGGGGTTGCGCAAAGACAGACGGGGGCCGACGAGATAGGTGTAAGTGTTGAGGGAAATGCCGCCCGGAGAGGCGTGGTAGCCGCCGAAGTCGCCGACGGCACCGAGCCAGCGGTTGGGATTATAGGCGACAGAGCCGCTGATGCCGTTCTGGTTGATGCCTCCGGAACCCCCCAGGCGGAAATAGGAGTAACTGACGGAGGCGTCGACGGACTGGGCGTATGACGGAAGCGCGAAGAGAAACAGTCCGAAGCTAAGCAGGAGCAGGCGTCTCATAGTAATCGATCCTTTCGAGCGTGAGAGTTGAAAAACCTAGCCGGAAGGGCGCGGTATAGGGCGGGTGGGTAGTCCTCCCCAACGGCAGATCCTATTCTGATGCAAGGAGGGGGAATTGGCGAGGAGTAGAGGAGCGGTTCCTTGTGCCAAGAAGATCGGCAAATACACTCGGATCATTCCGAGTGAGGACTCCAGTGCGGCCGCCAACGTGTGCCTAGCTGTCGAGCCTCCCGGTCTGTAAACCACCAGTATGCTCCGAAAGCGGCTGGGCACCCGGCCGGCGGAGACCGTCGCACTATCGTTCTTCAATATCGCGATTCGCCAGCTCGAGTCATCATTCAGGCCGCCGTCCTTCAATAACTTCCTGCACAAGTTCCAAATGCCCCACATAAAAATGCGGTTCCGTCCCCCGCCACAACCGCGCCCCATATTCGTCCCCACCGCCACTGCTTCAGCGTAATTGTCCACCAGATCTACGTCACAGTCGGAGCAGCGCGTGAATCCTTGCCCGGTACTCAGCTTTGCATTGTGGACAATGCATAGCCAGCCGAGTCTACTACAACTAGAACTCCCAACTGGGTCGGCGAGGGGAACTGCCACCGTTGCAGTTCGCTGGTGCTGGCGTCAAATTGGCTGGCCAGCCTCCGATCCGGCGCACTAGGTGAATCCGCGGTGGTCTTTAGCGACTGATGCCCAAGATCGAACATTGGGACCTCTTCCAGAAGGAGTCCGCCAGCATTTGATCGACGGGATGCGTGATCGGGCAATCAGCATCGCCGACCTAAATCAACTTCGTGTCTGGATTGAATCGACGCCGGAAGTGCCGGAAGGTGACTGATACAAGGGCTTCGGTTCATTCAAGAACTACGGCCACGGCTCGCACCCCAAGACGTTCCTGCTTCGTGACCCAGGCTGCCAAAGGCGGGTGACTTTGAGGAGGTAAATTTGCGAAAGCGTTACGTGAACTCCATCGTGACTTAATGGGGACAGTGTCGGACCGATCCGATTCCCAAAATCTCATGCCCAGGAACGTTTGATTGGATTCAACTGCATAACTTGTGAGTTGCTCGTTCACTCGAAAGCCATCGCCAGAAAATGCCCACGAGTCCGGCAATGTGATCGGGATTGATCTGAGAAAGGCTTGTCGGCTCGCTCTATTCATCTCTCAACGCGACCATCGGATCGACCCGCATCGCCCGCCGCGCGGGGATGTAGCATGCCAGGAAGCCGGCAACCGCCACCACCACAGGCGCGGCGACGAGCGCCGGTGCCGTGCTAGCGTGAAAGCCGTTAAAGCCGGCTGCGACGAGCTTCGGTAAGACCAACGACGTCACCAGCCCGAGCATCAAGCCAATTCCTGTGAGGGACATGCCGCTGCGAATCACTAGGCAAAGCACTTGAGTAGGTTTCGCACCGAGCGTCATCCGAATGCCCATTTCATGCGCTCTCTGTTCAGCCATGTAAGAAATCACGCCGTAGATTCCGATTGCTGCCAAGGCGAGTGCGATCCCCGCAAACGCGCTCATCAATTCGGCCATGAGATCGTCGCCCTGACCGGCATCAGCGATCACGGCGTCCATCGTCCGCACGCTGGCGATTGCCTGGTTGCTGTCCACTGCCCAGATGGCACCCCGCAGAGCTTCGGAAAAACCGGCGGGGCTGGAGCGAGTCCGCACTACGAAATTCATGGTGCCAGCCGGGTGAGCGAGAAAGGGCTCGAAAAAGTGCGGTCTAGAGTCCCGTTGTCCCAGAAACTCGTTCACGTCTGCCACCACGCCGACGATCTCCCTCCAGTCGTCCTTTGTTCCTCCTTCGATGACTTTGATGTGGCGGC
>Ga0209234_1000083_pt1 | contig 23232 bp, 21 predicted proteins | sample GraSoi013_1_20cm_2_FD_185816 | JGI IMG/M metagenome (GOLD analysis project Ga0209234, IMG submission 185816) | Grasslands soil microbial communities from the Angelo Coastal Reserve, California, USA - Sample 08_20_2013_1_20cm (SPAdes) (version 2) | ecosystem: Environmental > Terrestrial > Soil >... | reverse complement strand
GGGCTGTTCGAGCCGATCCACGGCTCGGCGCCGGCGCTCGCCGGCAAGGACGTGGCCAACCCGATCGGGGCGATCGGGTCGGCGGCGATGCTGTTGCGCCACGGGCTCGGGCTCTCGGAGCCCGCTGCCGCCGTTGAGCAGGCGATCACCGCGGCGCTGGAGCAGGGGGCGCGTACCCGCGACATCGCCCGGCCCAGCGACCGGATGATCGGCACCCGCGAGATGGGGGCCTGGATCGCCGAACTGGTGCGCTCGCCGGCGAAACGGCCGCTGTCCCTGGTCCGGTAGGCCGGCTGTCGTCCCCCCTCTCCCGAAGGGAGAGGGGGACAGGGGCTGAGGACTCTGAGATGGCTCAGGGGGTGAGGTCGGTCACCGCCCCCAGGCTCGCGCTCGACACCAGCTTCGCGTACTTCGCGAGCACGCCCGTCGTGTAGCGCGGCGTTGGCGGCGCCCACGCCGCGCGGCGCCGTGCGATCTCCGCCTCGGGGAGCTCGAGGTCGAGCCGCCGCCGCTCGGCGTCGATCGTGATCGGGTCACCATCCCGGACCAGGGCGATCGTCCCCCCCACGGCCGCCTCGGGGGCTACGTGCCCCACCACCAGGCCGTACGTCCCGCCCGAGAACCGCCCGTCGGTGATGAGCCCGACCTGGTCGCCCAGCCCCGCACCGATGATCGCCGACGTGGGGGAGAGCATCTCGCGCATCCCCGGTCCCCCTTTCGGACCCTCGTACCGGATCACCACCACGTCCCCCGGTTTGATGCGGGCCGCGAGGATCGCGGCGAGCGAGTCCTCTTCGCAGTCGAACACCCGCGCCGGGCCCGTCAGCTTCAGGTGTTTGATCCCCGTGATCTTCGCGACCGCGCCTTCGGACGCCAGGTTGCCGCGCAATACGGCGAGATGGCCCTGCGGGTACAGGGGCCGGCCCCACGGCCGGATCACGTCCTGGTCGCTGCGCGGCTCCTCGGGTACGTCCCGGACTACTTCGGCCACGGTCTGGCCGGAGATCGTCGGCACGTCGCCGTGCAGCGCGCCCTGCGCCAGCAGGATCCTCATCACTTGCGGCACGCCGCCCGCCGCGTGCAGATCGGTGGTCACGAATCGGCCCGAGGGCTTCAGGTCGCACAGCACCGGCACGCGCTCCCGCACTGTCTCGAAATCGTCGAGCGTGAGCGGAACGTCGGCGGCCCGGGCAATGGCGAGCAGGTGCAGCACGGCATTGGTCGAGCCGCCCAGCGCCATGACGACCGCGATGGCGTTCTCGAAAGCCGCGCGCGTGAGGATGGTGCGCGGCCGCCGGTCGCGGCGCACCGCCTCCACGAGCACCTCCGCGGAGCGCGCGGCGCTGTCGCCCTTCTCACCATCCTCGGCGGCCATAGTGGAGGAATACGGCAGGCTCATGCCCATCGCTTCGATGGCCGACGACATCGTGTTCGCCGTGAACATGCCGCCGCACGCGCCCGCGCCGGGGCAGGCTCGGCGCTCCACCTCCAGCAGGTCCGCCTCGGACAACTTGCGCGCGCTGTACTGGCCGACCGCCTCGAACGCGCTGACGACCGTCAGGTCCTGTCCCTTGTAATGGCCCGGCTTGATCGTGCCGCCGTACACGAACACCGCCGGAATATTCAGCCGCGCGATGGCGATCAGCGCGCCCGGCATGTTCTTGTCGCACCCACCTACGGCGAGCACGCCGTCCACGGACTGCGCGTTGCACACCGTCTCGATCGAATCGGCGATCACCTCGCGCGAGACGAGGGAGTACTTCATTCCCTCGGTGCCCATCGAGATGCCGTCGCTCACCGTGATCGTGCCGAAGGTCTGTGGCATGCCGCCGGCGGCCCGCACGGCCGCTTCGGCGCGCAGGGCGAGGTCGTTGAGCTTCGCGTTGCAGGGCGTGATCGTGCTGTGCGCGTTCGCGATGCCGATGATCGGCTTCGTGAAGTCCTGATCGCCGAACCCGACGGCGCGTAGCATCGCGCGGTTGGGCGTGCGCTCCACGCCAGCGGTGATCGTGCGGCTCCGGAGGGGGCTCATCGCTTCATCGCTCGCTCCACTTCCTCGAGGTGCGGGTCGATCTCGACCGGCCGGTTGGCGTGTGGTGGAGCCGGATCGCGCTCCTGGTGATAGTGGGTCACGCTCGCGGCATCCTTGAGGACGTGTCCCGTGAGGATCGCCACGACGCGCTCCCCGGCCTTGATGACCCCGTCGCCCACCAGGCGCCGCGTGCCCGCGATGGCGGCCGCGCTCGCGGGCTCGCAGCCGATGCCGGCGCCGTCGACCACGGCCTTCGCTTCGAGAATCTCATCGTCGCTCACGGCGGCCACGACGCCGTTGGTGTCGCGCACGGCCCGGACGGCGCGGTCGTACGACACCGGGTTGCCGATTTGGATCGCCGTCGCGACCGTGTGTGCCTCCACCCGGTGACGCCGCGCGAATCCCTCCCGGAAGCTCAACGCGAAGGGCGCCGCACCCTCCGCCTGCACCGCGGCGAGGCGGGGGACGCGGTCGATCAGTCCCCACTCGCGCGCCTCCGCCAGCGCCTTGCCGAAGGCCGCGGTGTTCCCGAGGTTGCCGGCGGGCACGACGATCCAATCGGGCGGCTGCCACGCGAGCTGCTGCAGCAGCTCGAGCACGATCGTCTTCTGGCCTTCCAGCCGGAACGGGTTCACGGAATTGAGAAGGTACACGCCCAGTCGGTCGCCCGCCTGGTCGGCCAGCTCGAGGCACTGGTCGAAGTTGCCGCGCACCAGCAGCGTGCGCGCCCCGTAGGCGAGCGCCTGGGCGAGCTTCCCCAGCGCGACGTGCCCTTTGGGGACCAGCACCAGGGCGGGCAGGCCGCCCAGGGCGGCGTAGGCGGCGAGTGCCGCGGCGGTGTTGCCGGTGGAGGCGCACGCGACCGCGCGCGCGCCGATGCGCCGGGCCTGCGTTACGCCCACGGTCATGCCGCGGTCCTTGAACGAGCCCGTCGGGTTATGGCCCTCGTGCTTGAGCAACAGGGCCGTCGCGCCCGCCCACCGCGTCACCGGCGGACTCGCCATGAGCGGAGTGTTGCCCTCCGGGTAGCAGAGCACCTCCTCCGGCGTCGCGCTTGGGAGCACCGCCTCGCGGTAGCGCCATACGCCCGACGCCAGGACGCCCTGCCGCACGCCCCAGCGCGCGTCGAACGTCGCCCGCAGCGCGGCGCCGCCCTGGACGGGTGGGCGGTGACGCACCTCGAGCAGGCCGCGGCATCGTGGGCAGCGGGGATGGGGGTCGGTCTCGGGAATCTCGCTGCCACAGCTCATGCAGAGCTGCCATGTGTCGGTCATGCGCCGGCGAGCTTCAGCACGTCGTTGAGGATCCCGCCCGCGGTCACCGCCGGCCCCGCGCCCGGTCCGGTGATGACGAGCGGATTTTTCTTGTAGCGCATCGTCGTGAAGATAAACTGATTGTCCGTCCCGTTGAGCGAGGCCATCGGGCTCGATGCGTCCACTACCACCAGGCCCACGCGGATCCGCCGCGGCGTCACAATCGCCCGGTAGCGCAGCACCCCGTGGCGCGCCGCCGCCGCGGCCACGCGCTTCTCCCACGGCGCGTCGTACTCCTCCAGGCGGCGCAAGAACTCGCCCAGGGGAAGGCGCTCGCCACCGCCGGGCACGAGCGATTCGACGGCGATGTCCTGGAGCTCTCCCGCAAAGCCGAGCAGCCGGCCAAGGATGAGCGCCTTGCGCGCCACGTCCATGCCCGACAGGTCCTCGCGCGGGTCGGGCTCGGGATACCCCTTCGCGATCGCGCCGCGCAGCGCCGCCGAGAACCGCGTGCCTCGGCCCAGCTCGCCGAACAGGTAGCCGAGTGTGCCGGAGGGACAGCCCTCGATCTTCGCGACGCGATCGCCCGAGTCCACGAGCTTCTGGTAGGTGTCGATGATCGGCAGACCCGCGCCCACGGTCGCCTCGTGCAGCAGGCGGCGGCCGTGCGCCTGCGCGGCCGACCGCAGCGCGTCGTACCGGCGCTTGTCCGCGGTCACGGGGCGCTTGTTGGCGAGCACGACGTGCATCCCCGCGCCCAGCGCCGTCTTGAGCGTGTCGGTCGTGTCGTCGGCCGTGAGATCCACGAGAACCGGGTTCGCGAGCGCGTGCCGCGCGACGAACCCGACCGCCTCGGCGGCGCTCGCCCGCCGGCCCCCGGTCGCCTTGGCGAGCGGTGTGCCCTTTGCCTTGGCGGCGGCGAGCGTCGCCAGTCGCCGCGGGGACAGGCCGCGCGCGTCGAACACCAGGCCGCTCGTGTCGATCAGTCCCACGATGCGGAGCGTGAGCGAATCCTGCTTCACCTTCGCGATCATGGGCGCGAGCGTCCGCCCGATTTGTCCGAAGCCCAGCAGTACCACGTCCGTTCGTTCGGGATGCGCCACCGCGCCGCCGCCGATCTTCGAAAGCTGGAACGCCGCGTGCACGGCCCGCTGCGCCCGCGGCGCATCCTTTCCGTCCACCACGAGGGACAGATTCAGCTCGGACGAGCCCTGCGCTGTGGCGATGACGTTGATCTGCGCCTCCGCGAGCGCCGAGAAAACGCGCGAGGCGATCCCGGGCGTGCCTGCCATCCCGAGCCCGACCACGACGAGCGTGGCAAGACCGCGCTGCACCTCCACCCCGTCGATCTCCTGGCGGGCGACCTCCGGCCGGAACGTCTCCTCCAGGCTCTTGCGAGCGCGCTCGGCGCTCTCGTCCGGCACGCTGAAGCAGATCGAATGCTCCGACGACGCCTGGGTGATGAGCGAGACGGAGATGCCCTCGTGGTGCACCGCGGCGAACGTCCGGGCCGCGATGCCCGGGACGCCGAGCATGCCGCTGCCGGCGACCGTGAGCAGCGCCTGGCCCGGAATGGCGGACAGGGCCTTCACGGGATACTGGTTCAGCGTACGGCGGCGCGAGATCTCCGTGCCGAGCGACGTGGGGTCGGCGAATGGGCGGATCCGGATCGCGACGTTGCGCTTGATCACGGGGATCAGGGCCCGCGGGTGCAGCACTTTGGCGCCGTAGTAGGCGAGCTCCGCCGCCTCCCGCACGTGCACCTGCGGCACCACGCGGGCATCGGGCACGATGCGCGGGTCCGCGGTCAACAGGCCCGGCACGTCCTTCCAGAGCGACACCTCGCGGGCGCCGAGTACGCGGGCCAGGAGCGTCGCCGTGAGATCCGAGCCCCCCCGGCCCAGCGTCGCGACCTGGCCGTCCGGCGCCGCGCCGAGGAAGCCGGGCACGACCGGCACCACGCCGCGGGCCAGCAGCGGCCGCAGTGCTTTGCGGGCGCTCCGCTCGGTGCGCCGCAGGTCGGGCGACGCGTTGCCGAACGTGCCGTCGGTTTGCACGACATCGGCGGCATCGACGTAGGCGGCCGGGCAGCCCGCGGCTTCCAACCCGGCCGCGAACAGCCGCGCGGACAGGCGCTCCCCGCGCGCTGCGAGATAGTCGGTCGTCCTCGGCGTGAGCTCCCGCACGATGCCGAGGCCGCCCGCTACCTGGTCCAGCTCGGCGAACGCCTCGTCGATCAATCGCAACAGCTCCTCCAACCGCGCGCCCGCGGGGACGAGCGCCCGCGCCGCCGCCGCGTGCTGGGCGCGCAGCGCCTCTGCTGCAGCCCGCACGTGACTCGCATCGCCCCGGGCGGCGCGGGCCGCGCCGTCGAGCAGGGCGTCGGTCACTCCGCCCATCGCCGATACGACCACCACCAGCGGGGCCGGGCGCTGGGCCAGCACGATCCGGACGGCGTGGCCGATTGCCGCGGCGTCCGCGAGCGACGCGCCGCCGAACTTGTGGATGTGGGGGGGGCGGGCGGGGCGAGCCCTGGCCATGGACCCTCAGTCCATCTCGTAACCGCCGACCGGACGGTCGGCGTAGAACGTCTCGGCGGCGACCGACGAGCTCCGCCACGCGCGCACCATCGCGTCCCCCACTGCCGCGGCGCGCGCCGCGGGGGCCAGCGCCACCACCGTGGGCCCCGAGCCCGACAACGTCGCACCGTAGGCCCCCGCCTGCCGTGCGGCTCCCGTCACATCGTCATAGCCGCGCACCAGCGACCGCCGATAGGGCACGTGCAGCACGTCGTCCAGGGCGGCCGCGAGCAGCCGGGCGTCGCCGTGCGCGAGGCCCTGCACCAGCGCGGCGCTCTTGGCCGCTGCGCGCACCGCTTGCTGGTGCGGCAGGGTGGTGGGCAGGGCGGCCCGCGCCCGCTTCGTCTCGACCGTGAAGTCCGGCACCGCAAACACGAGCGCGAGCGATGCGTGCACCGCGAGCGACGCCACGACCAGCCCGTCCGGCCCCTCCAGGGCGAGCGTCGCTCCACCGAACACGGCGGGAGCGACGTTGTCGGGGTGACCCTCGAGCTCGCTGGCGACCTCGACCAGGCCGGCGGCATCGAGCGAGAGGTCGAGGAGCGCGGCGGCCGCGGCGGCTCCCGCGACGGCGGCCGCCGCCGACGACCCGAGCCCGCGCGCCACCGGGATCTCCGACTCGGCGGTGAGCACGAGGCCGGAGGGCACGTCGCGCCCGGCGCGACGACACGCGGCCGCGAACCCGCGATACAGGTAGTCCGCCTCGGCCGGCGTCGCGAGCGCGCGCAGCGTCCCGCCGCGCTCGATCGCGGGAGGGCCGGCGGCGCGCCCGCTGCGCGCTTCCAGCCGGGCGGTCAGGCGGATCCAGCGTTGCACGGCGACACCGACGCAGTCGAACCCGGCCCCCAGGTTGGCCGTCGAGCCAGGCACCCGCACGGTCACGCTCGCTCGCATCCGCGGTCCTCGGTTCTCCCTAAAACAGAAATGCCCGGGCGATGCCACGCCGCGGGCGGTCGCTTTTTAGCACCTTGTTTAACGTGGCGGCAATACGCGGCAAATCACCACGAGCGCTTCGGTTGTATGTATGTTCAATACTCGCCGCAGGCGTCCGGTGCGTCAAGGAGCAGCGATGGCGAAGATTCGGGTGGGCATTCTCGGCGCGACGGGCACTGTCGGGCAGCGCTTCCTCCAGCTGCTCGAGCGGCATCCCCAGTTCACCGTCAGTGCCCTCGCGGCGTCCGACCGGTCGCAGGGCAAGCCGTACGCCGAGGCGTGCGCCTGGCGACTCCCGGGTGCCGTGCCGGACGCGGTACGCGGCCTCGTCGTGCAGGCCCCCGAGCCACCGCTCGATTGCGACGTCGTGTTTTCGAGTCTTCCATCCGACGTAGCGGGGCCGGTCGAGACGCGGTTCGCCCGCGCGGGGTACCGCGTCGTGACCAATTCGTCGCCGCACCGCATGGACGACGCGGTGCCCCTGCTCATTCCGGAGGTGAACCCCGACCACCTCGCGCTGCTCGACGCCTGCAAGGGGACGGGCGGCGGGTTCATCGTCGCGAACCCCAACTGCTCGACGGTGATGATCGCCCTCGCCCTGGCGCCGCTCGCCGCCCGGTTCGGCGTCGCGGCCGTCGCCGCGACGACGCTGCAGGCGATCTCGGGTGCGGGATACCCCGGCGTGGCCGCGCTCGACATCACGGACAACGTGGTCCCGTTCATCGCCGAAGAAGAGGAAAAGATCGAGCGCGAGACCCGGAAGATCCTCGGGAGTTTCGACGGTGGACATGTAACGGCTGCAACCGTCGCCGTGAGCGCGCAGTGCCACCGGGTGAACGTCGTCGACGGGCACCTGGCGGCGGTGCGGGTGACGCTCGGCAGGCCCGCCGAGCCGGCCGAGCTGCGCGAGGCGTGGGCGTCTTTCACCGGTCTCCCGCAGGCGCTCCGCCTGGCCACGGCTCCCGAGCGGCCCATCCTCGTGCGCGACGAGCCGGACCGCCCGCAGCCGCGGCTCGACCGCGATGCGGGGCGGGGCATGAGCGTCACGGTCGGCCGCATCGCCCGGGACGCGGTGCTGGGGCACCGGTTCGTCGCCCTGAGCCACAATACGATCCGCGGGGCCGCCGGCGCGGCGATTCTCAACGCCGAGCTGCTGCTCGCGCGGGGCTACCTCGCGGCACGCTGAGGCCCTGCTGTGTGCGCCAGGTCACAATTCCGCGCAAGGCGTAGGCCGCGTGACCGACGGCGTTGCTCCGCGGTCTTTACCTGCGGATGGACGCGGGGTTAACGCCTGCAGCGGACCTTCCGTCCAAAGTTGCGTTCCCGAGTTAGCCCTGTACCCGACCAGCCCCGGAGGACTGCTGTATGCCGCGTACCGTCAGAAATCCTTCCACGCTCGCTGCCGCTACCCTCGCCGCCCTCGTCTTCGCCGCCTGTACCGACACCCAGTCTCCCTCCTCGACGCCGGTGCTGAGCCAATCGCAGGCGCAGGCCGTCGGCGACGTGGTGGCGAACGACGTGGCGGCGCTGCCCGAGGGCATGAGCTTCAGCGCGTCGGGGAGCGGCCTGCTGGCCCAGCTGGCGGCGCCCGCCGCAGCCGGGGCGATGCCGGCCTGTACGCCGACCCGCACGCCGGCCTCGCCCGCGAACTCCGACGGCGACCCGGTTCCCGACTCCGTCCACGTGGATTTCACGGGCTGCACCGGCTCGAGCGGGTCGTATACGGTGACGATCAGCGGAACCATCGACTTCGTGGATCCGACGCCGACGAATACGGACTTCGGCCTCCGCACGCGCTACACCGATTTCACGCGCAGCGTCACGAACAGCGCCACGGGCGAGACCCGTTCCGCCAAGGAGAACGGCGTGCGAGAGGTGATCGCGTCGGCGTCGGGCTTGCAGGAGACCGAGACCAATTTCCGGACCGACGTCACGTTCCCCAACGGCACCACCGCGTCGCACGTGCGCGATTGGTCGGTGACGTTCACGCCGGATCAGGGGGGCACGATTCAGCACGACCACCTGCCCAGCGGGACGCTGGATGTCTCCGGCACGTCCACCTGGACGTCCGGGTCGAACAGCTACGCGCTGTCGGTCAGCACCAACCCGCCGCTCCACTATAACGCGACGTGCACGGTGGGCCCGCGGTTCGACGCCGGCACGGTCACCGCGCAGGTCACCAAGAACGGCGCGACGACGACCGTCACGGTGACCTTCACCGCCTGCGGCGAGTACACGGTTCACCGGTCGTAGTCTCCCGGCCGCTCCCGACCTGCTCGAGGCCCGATCCCGCTGTGGGATCGGGCCTCGACGCTTATAATGGGGTGCCGCGCCTCGAGGTGCGGGCGCCCGGATTCCGTGAGACGGGGTACATGATGACGGTCGAGATCTGCAATGGCGCGACGGCGGGAGTGATGCGCAGGCGGGCGGACGGGAGGACTGACAGACGGGCGGTCAGATGGGGCGCGGTTTTCGCCGCCCTTCTGTCCGCCAGTCCGACCGTCTCTCTGTCCGCCCAGGTTCCGGATACGGCACCGCCGCCGCTCGTCACCACCGGCGCCGTCGTCGTCGCGCTCGACACGACGCATCGCATCCGCCCGATGGGGGCGTTCCTGCGCTCGCTCCTCGTCCCCGGATGGGGTCAGGCGGCCACGGGGCGGCACGTGGCCGGCGCCGTGTTCGCGACCTGGGAAGGGGTCAGTGCGATGATGACCCTCAAGGCGCGATCGGAGTTCCACTATCTCCAGGAGGCCGGATCGGTGAACGTCGGGGCCAAGCGGCAGGAAGTGCAGGATTGGCTCTTCTTGTGGATCTTCAATCACCTGTTTGCCGGCGCGGAAGCGTTCGTCTCGGCGCACCTCCAGGACTTCCCCAAGGATCTGAAGGTCCGGGCGTTTCCGGGCGGCGTCGGGCTCGGCGTGCCGCTGCCCCGCCCGTGAACCGCGCTCCGCTCGGCGTGTTCGACTCCGGCATCGGCGGCCTCACCGTGGCCCGCGCCGTGTTCGAGCGCCTGCCGCACGAGTCGGTGATCTACTTCGGCGACACGGCGCGCGTCCCATACGGTCCCAAATCCCCCGATACGGTGCGCCGCTACGCGGGCGAGATCCTCACGTACCTGCTCGGGCGGGGCGTGAAAGCACTGGTCGTGGCGTGCAATACCATCAGCGCACACGCCCTCGACTACCTCGCGGCCCGCTGCCCGGTCCCCCTCGTCGGTGTGATCGAGCCGGGAGCGCGCGCCGCCGTGCAGGCGACCCGGGCCGGGAAGATCGGCGTGATCGGAACCGCGGGCACCATCGCGAGCGGCGCGTACGAGCGTGCCATCAAGGCGCTCAGGCCCGATGCCCCCGTGTGCGCGCAGGCCTGCCCCTTGTTCGTGCCCCTCGTTGAGGAAGGATGGTTCGACCACCCCGCCACCGAGCTCGTCGCACGCCAGTATCTCGAGCCGTTGCAGCGCGCCGGCGTCGACGTCCTGGTGCTGGGATGCACCCACTACCCGCTGCTCAAGCCGTTGCTCACGCGGGTGCTCGGCGCCGGCGTGGCCCTCGTGGACAGCGCGGAGGAAACGGCCAAGGTGGTCGCACAGGTGATCGAGCAGGGCGGCCTCGCGGCGCCGCCGGACACGGGCGCGGTGCACCGCTTCGTCGTGTCGGACGACGAGCCCCACTTCCGCCGCGTCGGGGCGCGGTTTCTGGGAGAAAAGCTCCAGGTCGTCGAAGTGGTCCCGCTCGGTTGACGCCTCTCCGTGACGTCTTCATTGAAACGTCTTTAACTCGACGCCGCTCGCCGTGACGACCGCATAGCGCCCTCCGTCCAGAAACGCACCGGGATTCACATACGCCCTCCCATTCGGCAGTTCTGCCAGCGCCGGCCGGTGAGTGTGGGCGAGGATCACCAGCTCCAGGTCGGGTCGTCGCGCCAGCAGCTCCTCGGCATAGCGGGCCTGCGCGCGCTCGGCGCGGTCGAGCACCGCGCGGTCCCGCGTGTTGTCCGCCAGCTTCCGCGACAGCTGGTGCGCGATCCAGAACCCCACATCCGGGTGCAGCGCGCGGAACAGACGGATGGTGGCGGGGTGGCGGGTCACGCGGTGCATCAGGCGCGCGCTCCAGTGCTGCTCCGTCAAGCCGTCGCCGTGGGCGACGAACGCGCGGCGTCCGGCGACGTCGACTTCGGCTTCACCGCCGTGGAAGCCGATGCCGAGGTCTTTGGTGAGGAAGTCGCCGCCCCAGCGATCGTGATTACCGCCCACGAAGGTGACGGCCACATTGCGCGCCCGCACGTTCTGGAGCTTCGCCATCGTGCCGAAGTGGCGCCGCGGGATCACCGCGCCGTACTCGAACCAGAAGTCGAACAGGTCGCCGTTGATGAGCAGCGCGTCGCCCAGGTCCGGCACGGCATCGAGGAAGCGGTGAAACGCGGCGGCGACGGCGGGTGGCACCTGACCCAGGTGGGCGTCGGCCACGACGAGCACGCGCGAGGCTGGGGCGGGCACGCCCCAAGCTAGGAATCCCGCGAAACGCCCGCAAGCGCCTGTCGCATTTGACTTTTGCCGACCTGCTGTGGATGTTGCCCCGGCAGTGATCAGCTCGATAACGCTGCGCGTCAATTACTCCGAGACCGATCAGATGGGCGTGGTCTACCACGCCAACTACTTGATCTGGTTCGACCGCGCCCGCACCGAGCTGATGCGCGAGACCGGGGTCACCTACAAGGAGCTGGAGCAGCAGGGCGTCTACCTCGCGGTGTCCGAGGTCAACGTGCGCTTCCGGGCGGCGGCACGCTACGACGATCTGGTGCGGGTCCGCTGCTGGGTCCGCGAGCTGGCGTCGCGGCGCGTGACGTTCGGCTACGCCGTCGACCGCGCGGCCACGGGCGATCTGCTCGCGACCGGCGTGACGTCGCTCGTCTCGCTCACGCACCAGCATACGCTCACGCACCTGCCCGAGCATGTGTTCGACCTCCTCCGGGCGAGTCCGGACCCGGTTCGCCTCTAGGGCCGACGCGCTGGCCGTGACCGTTCCTCGGGTTTAACTATTGAGACGGCAACGTTTTCCGCTTGACCGGCGGATAGCACTCTCCTACATTGGCGCCTGTGCGCTGCTGGTCGGTTGCCGCCGACCGCTCGCTCCGCTGGTGCCGCTGCCGCTCGCACCGGCGGATCGGGACAGTGGGGTGGTCTGGGCGGCCGCGACCGTGCCCACTCGCCATACGCTGATCCGATTCCGCTGGCGGTATCGCGACTCGGGCAAGAGCTACGCTGGCAGGGCAGCCGTGCGAATTGCGCCGCCCGATTCGCTGCGGATCGACTACGCGGGCCCGTTCAACTGGGGGGCCGGAGCGGCGCTGGTGGTCGGCGACACCTCCGTGTGGGCTGACCCCGAAAAGAACTTCCGCTCGCTGGTGCCGGCGGTGCGGATGCTCTGGGCGGCGCTCGGCATCGTGCGGCCGCCCGCGGTCGGAGCGGCCGTGTTCGCGACCACGCTGCAGCGTGCGGACGGTGACGTGCGGATCTGGCGGTTCGTGCAGCGTGAGGACACGCTCGATTACCTCTTGGCGAGGGACGGAGCGCGCGTGCTCGAAGCGGAGTGGCGGCAGGGCAAGGTCGTGGCACGCAGCCGTGCCGAGTTGGACGTTCATGCGATGCCGGTCAGCGCCCGCATCGACTTTCCGGAGGGCCCGGCGCGTTTTGAGTTCACGGTCGGTTCAGTGGACACGACGGTGGTGTTCGATTCGGCGACGTGGCGCAGGGGCCGCTAGCGCCCTGGCCCTCGCGCTGACGGGGTGTCTGTACGGCTTCAAGGGCGGCGGCCTGCCGAACATCAAGACCGTCGCCATCCTTCCGTTCGACAACCAGACGGCCGAGCCGGCGCTCACCAAGGAAGTGAACGATGCGGTGCTCGAGGCGTTCCAGGGACGGCTCGGGCTCCGATCGGCGGGCGAGAACAACGCCGATGCCGTGGTGCGTGGCAAGGTGGTCCGCTATGATCCCGACGTCCCACTCTCCTACCAGGCAGCGCAGGGACGCACCGACGTCACGCAGCGGCAGGTGCAGATCACGCTCGATGTCGAGATCCTCGACCAGCGCGAAGGAAAGACGCTGTGGCAACGCCAGGGGCTCAGTGAGGTGGGCGAGTACCGGCCGCCCCAGGAGGCGGACGGCCGCAAGATCGCGCTGCAGAAGCTCGTGAGAGACCTGGTGGATGGAGCGCAGTCGCAGTGGTGACCCGGCGGGGCGCGAGCTCGATGGGATGTCTCGTCACCCTGCTCCTCTTCGTCGCGGCCCTGTACTACGGCGTCAACATCGGGGAAGTGTTCTTCCGCTACTACCGGCTGCTGGACGAGATGCAGACCGAGGCCCAGCTCGCTCCGTCTCTGGACGACGGCACGATCCGCCGCCGTATCCAGACGGCCGCGCAGGACATCGGCCTCCCGCCGGAGGCCCAGCAGATTCGCATCGCGCGCCGGGCGTCGCCGCGCGAGATCGTGATCGAGACCGAGTACGGCGAGACCGTCACGCTCCCGCTGTTCAACCATACTTTCACCTTCCATCCCAGAGCGACCCAGCCATTGTAGCGTCCGCGTGAACACGGCCGAGAAGATCCGGGCGGCGGCCCTCGCCGCGCGCTGGCGCCAGCAGCAGGCCGGTCCCGTCGTCTTCACCAACGGCGTATTCGACCTGCTCCACGTGGGACACGTCGCGCTGCTCGAGACGGCCCGTGCCGAAGGCGCGGCGCTGATCGTCGGCGTGAACGGCGACGCCTCGGTGCGACGGCTGAGCAAGGGGAGCCGGGGTGACCGGCCGGTGGTGCCGGAGCGGGAGCGAGCCCGGCTGGTCGCCGCGCTCGCCTCCGTGGATTGCGTCGTCCTGTTCGACGAGGAGAGTCCGCTGGTCTTGATCGAGCGCCTCCGGCCCGACGTCCTGGTCAAGGGGGCGGACTACGCGCGCGACGCGATCGTGGGAGCCGACCAGGTGGAGGGATGGGGTGGGCGCGTCGTGCGCGTCCCCCTCGTCGCGGGCGTGTCGACCACCGAGCTGCTGGCGCGGCTGCGTGGCGGGGCGACGCGGTGACGTCTCCCCCCGCGCCGCCGCGAAAGCTCCTCATCGCCACCCGCAACGAGGGCAAGAGCCGTGAGATCCGCGACTTGTTCCAGGGTCTGCCCTTTCACCTGACCTTCCCCGCGGACCAGTTTCTCGAGCGGCTGCCGGACGAAGGCGATCTCGAGCGCGGCACCAGCTTCGCCGAGAACGCGGTCGCTAAGGCCCGCTACTTTGCGAAGCGCGGCAACGTCCCCACCCTCGCCGAAGACTCGGGGCTCGAGGTCGATGCGCTCGAGGGCGCTCCCGGGGTGTTCTCTGCGCGTTGGGCGGAGATGCACGGCGTGGGCGCCGGCGATGCGGCGAACAACGCGCTGCTGCTCGAGCGTCTGGCCGGCGTACCCGAGGCGCAGCGCACGGCCCGCTATCGCTGCGTCGTCGCCTATCTCGAGACGCCCCTCGCCAAGCCGCAGCTCGTCGAGGCGACGTGCGAGGGGCGCGTCCTCACCGAGCCGCGTGGGAGCGGCGGCTTCGGGTACGACCCGCTGTTTTTCTCCCTCGATCTCGAGATGGCGTTCGCCGAGGCGCCCCTGGCGGCCAAGCAGCGCGTATCGCACCGCGGGCGGGCGATCCGCGCCCTGGTCGAGGTTCTGGTGCGGCGTGCGGGCTAGGAGCCCGGCGGCCCATGGCACGGCGCCGCGCCCGAGTCGCTGAACGTCTGGCCCGGATCCGGCACGAACGTCCACTCGTAGCTCGACGGCCGCAGCGTGAGTTTCAGGACGCCATGCGCGCTGTTGTTGCGAGCTTCACTGTTCGCAGCGAGTGTGCCGAACTCGTCGAGCGAGGCACCTCCGGTCCCGACCGTGAATTCGCGGATCCCGGCGGCGGCGTCCGCCACGCCGGCGGCGGTCTGAGGCGCGAAGCGCTCGTAGGCGTGGGCGTGACCCGTCACCACGACGTCGGCTCCCGCCTGATACAGCGCTTGCCACAGCGGCTGCACGGCGGGGTTCCCGCCCTGGTGCGCCGAGCTCGACGAGAAGAGCGGCTCGTGCCACACCGCCAGGGTACAATGCGCCGGGTGCGCCGCAAGGTCGGCTCGGAGCCAGTGCTCCTGGAGTGAGCCCGCGGCCATGCTGTGGTAGTTGTTGAGCACCACGACGTGCCAGGTCCCCACCTGATAGCTGTAGAACCCTCGCGCCGTGTCGCCGGCCGCGGCGCCGAAGTACCCGAAGTAGCCCGGCGCGCCCGGTGTCACGTACTCGTGGTTCCCCGGGGTGGGGCGCGTCCTGGCGCGATGACGACCCCAGGACGGCGCGTAGCACTTGGCGTAGTCGGTCGCCGTGCCGTTGGGGTACGCGTTGTCGCCCGCCGTGAACACCGTGCCGGGGATCTCGTCGAGCAGGGCGGCCGTGGCCTCGTCGTACCCGTCCAAACAGGTGGCGATGTCTCCCGCACCGACGAGAATCGCCGCCGTCGCGGGTGTAGCCGTGATCGTGGCTGCGATGCTGTGCCCGTCCACGCTGGCCGTGACCGTGGCCGATCCGGGAGCCCAGGCGGTGACCACGCCGCGGGAATTGACGCGCGCCACCGACGTGTCGCTGCTCACCCAGGTCGCGCGGCCGACGGCCAGGGCGCTCCCGCCCGCGTCCTTCGCTTCCACGGTCAGTCGCAGTCTGGCGCCGACTTCGAGGCTCGCCGACGCGGGCGACACCGCAACACTCGCCACGGGTGGCGTCGGCGTGGCGCCGTGACAGCGCGCGCTTCCCGTGTCGGCGAACGTTTCCCCGCCGACCGGTACGAACTGCCAGCGGTAGCCCCCCTCGTCGAGCGCGAGCCGTAGCACGCCCGGCGCGCCGGTGTTGCGTACTTCGCTGGTGGGCAACGGTCCTGTGGGGAATCGGTTGATGCCGATCCCGCCGGTGCCAACGATGAACTCGCGGATGCCACGCGCCGGGTCGGCCGCGCCGTCCGGCGTCTGCGGCGCGAAGCGCTCGTAGACCTCGTAATGCGCATTCACGACGACCTCGGCTCCGGCCGCGTACAGATCGTCCCACAGGGGCTTGACCGTCGGCTCGACGTGACCGCCGGCCGAATAGGACACCGAGCTGAAGCGGGGCATGTGCCAGTACGCGACGGTGCAGAGCGTCGGGTGAGCGGCGAGATCGGCGCGGAGCCATTGCTCCTGGGCGGACCCGACATCCATGTCGATGCTCGTGTTGAGCACGACGACGTGCCACGTGCCGAGCTCGTAGCTGTAATAGCCTTTGCCCGAGTCGCCAGCGGCGCTGCCGAAGTAATGCCAGTATGCGGCGGCCCCGGGGCTCCAGTACTCCATGTGGCCGACCGCCGGCCGGGTGCGCGCCCGCAGGCGTCCCCACGACGGCGCATAACAGTTGGCGAAATCGGCCGCCACGGAATCCGTCGCGTACACGTTGTCCCCGGCCGTGAAGATCGTGCCGGGGATCGTATCGAGCAGGGCCGCGGTCGCTTCGTCGTCTCCCAAATCGCAGCGGGCGATGTCACCGGCGCCGACCAGCACCGGGGCGCCACCCGGAGACCCGGGCGGGTCGGTCGGCGGGCCGTCGGTACACATGAGGGATGCGACGCACAGCACGCTGACGAGAGTCCGGCCGATCACCGACATGTGTTGGCCCCAGGCGGGTGTCGCTGGCCGCTGGTCAACACTAGTGCCGCCGCGGGGTAGGTATTTCGGATTGTGACGATACCGTGACTGGGGCGCGCGTCGGGCGCGCTATGATCAGGGTGGTCACGTAGCGACGACGGGTCATGACGTGCGCTGCGGAGCCCGTGGCGTAACGGAACGGGCGAACGCGTGCGACGCTGCGTCGCCACCACTACTGTCGATTCGTCACTGCAGCGGATGGGCCGGCCCCGCCCGGGTCCGACTCCCGGCTCGCTGCCACATGCTGCGGCCCAGGGACTGCATCACCAGATCGTGAGCACCGAAACGATGCGCGTTCTTGACCAGGATCCAATTCCCGACGTCGCCGCGCGGGCGGGCGCCGCGCGGCCTGGGCGCCGAGCGTTGACCCCGGCGATCGTGCTCGGCGCGGAGACCGCCGCCCTCGGAGTGGTCCGCGCACTCGGTCGCCACGGCGTGCCCGTGGTCGTCCTCCACTACGGCTCCACCGACACCGCGCATCGCTCGCGCTACGTAAACGCGAGAGCGAGGATCACTCCACCCCACGAGAACGAAGCCGGGTTCGTGGCGGACGTGATCGCGTCGGTGCAGCGTTACGGCGGGGGGCTGCTCATTCCCGCGTCCGATGAAGCGCTCGTGGCCGTGTCTCGTAACCTCGCCGCGCTCGAGCAGGGCTGCACGGTGGCGTGTACGCCTTGGGAGATCACCGCCACGTTCATCGAGAAGCGGCTCACGTACGCGCTGGCCGAGCGGGTCGGCGTGCCTTGCCCCCGGACCACGGTTCCGGCATCGCGGGACGACGTGCTCCGCTACGCCGAGCGCGCGGCGTTCCCCTGTCTCGTCAAGCCATCGCAGGGATACCGCTTCGTCGCGCGGTTTCATCAGAAGATGTTCCTGGTTCAGAATCGGGAAGAGCTGATCGCCCGCTACGAGCAGGCGACGGCGGCGGGCTGCGAGGTAGTGCTGCAGGAATTCATCCCGGGTGCCGACGGGCAAGGCGTGAACTACAACTCGTACTGGTGGAACGGAGCGCCGCTGGTCGAGTTCACCGCGGTGAAGGTGCGCGGGGGGCCGCCGGCCGTGGGCTCACCGCGCGTCGTCGAGAGCCGTTTCGTGCCGCAGGTGCTCGCGCCGGGGCGCGCCATCCTCCGCGCCATGGGGTTCTCCGGCTATGCCTGCACCGAGTTCAAGCGCGATCCCCGGGATGGTCGTCTCAAGCTGATGGAGGTGAATGGGCGGCACAACCTGTCGACCGCCCTCGCCGTGCGCTGCGGCATCGATTTCCCCTGGCTGCAGTATCGCCATCTCGTGCACGGCGAGCTGCCCGAGCCGACGCGCTTCGAAGAGGGCATCTACTGGATCGATCTGCTGCGGGATGTGGGGTACAGCTTGACGCGGCGCCGCTCGGAGCGCTATCCGTTGCGCGACTACCTGCGCCCCTACGTCCGTCGTCACGTCTTTGCCATCCCGGAGTGGGGCGATCCGGCGCCCTTCGTGTGGGAGTGCCGGACCCTGCTGGCACGGTGGCGAGGGAGGCGGCAGGAGCGGCCGGCGTCGTCGGCCGTCTGGACGGCGGCGAAGGACTAGCTAACTTGAGGCTCGCAACGCCGACGGGGCGTAGCGCAGCCCGGTAGCGCGTCTGGTTTGGGACCAGAAGGTCCCGGGTTCAAATCCCGGCGCCCCGATTTCCCCGGTCGTACGAGCGACATGGCCGACACCTCACGCCCCATCAATATCCTGTTCGTCGAGGACAACCCCGACGACGCCGAGTTGACCCTGCGCGCTCTCCAGCGGGCCAAGGTACAGAACCGCGTCTGGACCGTGAGCGACGGGGTCGACGCGCTCGCATTCCTGCGGGGCCAGCCTCCGCACCAGGATGCCCCCCGGCCCGATCTCGTGCTGCTCGATCTCAACCTTCCAGGCCTGGATGGTCGGGACGTGCTGCTGCGGATCCGGGAGGACCCCGAGCTGCGCGGGCTCGCCGTGGTCGTGCTGACGGCGTCCGATGAGGAGCAGGAGCACCTTGCGGCCCTCGCCGCCGACGCGTTCCTCACCAAGCCCGTCGACCTGGAGCGCCTCGGGTGGCTGGTGCGGATCATGGCCAACCTGGGGTGGGCGATCGTGAAGACGGGCGGCTGATCCGGACGGGTGGAACCGGCGGGCGGCCCCGGGTGTTCTCACGGTTGCTGCCTGAGCGGAGGAGGAACACCATGCGCAAGAAGGCTCGCCGAACCGCGCCGCGCCGGCCCTGCCGCCATCCGCCGCAACATGAAACCGACTGGCTCGGCCGGACCTATGTCGGCTGTCCGATCTGCAATCGCTGGAAGTTGACGAAGCCGAAGCCGGCCCCGGCCGATGGTAAACGGCTGGCGGCGTGAGCAAATGAATGAAACAGGGGCCAGGAGATAGATATCGTCCTGGCCCCTGTTTTCCGTTCACCCCTGTGCGTCTGCGCGCCTAGCCGTTGACTGTCCTATTCCCCGTAGGGTATCCAGATGTTCTTGACCTGAGTCGCCTGTCGCAGGAATTCCCGCCCTTCTCCCTGCCCGCTGTCATTCCAGTCCCTCGCCTCCCACTCGACCCACGTTCGCTTCATGTTGCTCGCCGATGCCCGCTCGACCTCGGCCCCCCCGGCCTGATTCCCGAAATACCACACCGCGTCCACGTCGTCATGCTCAGCGAGCACCTTCGCGAGGGCGTCCCTCGCCCCGGTGACGATGTTGATCACGCCCGCAGGGACGTCCGAGGCCTCGAGCACCGTGTACAGCTCGGTGGCCGCCAGCGGCTGCGCCTCCGAAGGGACCACGATCACCGTGTTCCCGACCGCCACGGCGGGCGCGACCAAGGACACGAGACCGAGCAGGGGATGCTCGTCGGGGCAGGCAATCCCCATGACGCCTACGGGCTCGTTCATCGCGAGCGTGACGCCCCGAATCGGCGTGTGATGCACGGCGCCGTCGTATTTGTCGGCCCAGGCTCCGTACGAGAACAGTCGCGCGACCGCGGCGTCCACCTCACCTCGGGCGGCGGCTTCGCCGTGGCCGGTCATGGCACCGATGAGCCCCGTGAATTCCGTCGCCCGTACCGACAGGTTCTCGGCGATATAGTAGAGGATCTGCCCGCGGTTGTGGCCGCTGGTATGCGCCCATGCGGCCGCCGCGTGCGCCGCCTCGACGGCGTTGCGGATGTCTTTGCGGTTCCCCTCGGCGACTTCGGCGAGTAGCGTGCCCGATGCAGCCAGGATCTTGCGGCTGTAGCCTTGGTCGGGGCGGACCTGTTGGCCGCCGATGAAGAGCTTGTAGGTCCGATCGATAGGCGGGACTCGGTTCGAACGTGGAACGCGGAAGGCGGAACGCGGAACAGGTGCGCGTCTCTTGTTCCGCCTTCCGCGTTCCGCGTTCCGAGTTTGTTGGAGATACTCCCACATCCCCTCTTTTCCGCCCTCGCGCCCGAACCCCGACTCGCGGTACCCGCCGAACCCCGACGCCGCGTCGAACAGGTTCGTGCAGTTGATCCAGACGACACCGGCCTTGATCTTGGGCGCCACGTCGAGCGCGAGGTTGATGTTCTCCGTCCACACGCTCGCGGCGAGCCCGTACGGCGTGTTGTTGGCCAGCTCCACGGCCTCCGCCGGCGTGCGGAACGTCATCGACACGAGCACCGGTCCGAAGATCTCGACCTGGGCGATGGTCGCCGCCGGCGCCACGTTGGTGAACAGCGTCGGTGGATAGAAGTAACCGTCCGTGGGGCACGCCCACGACGGCTGCCACAGCGTCGCCCCCTCCTCCACGCCCCGGCTCACCAGCGTGCGGATCCGCTCGAGCTGCACCGGCGCGACGATCGCCCCCATGTCGATCGCCTTGTCGAGCGAGGGACCCGCCCGCAGCTTCTCCATGCGCGCGCGCAGCTTGGCCACCAGCCGGTCGGCGATCCCCTCGTGCACCAGCAGCCGCGACCCGGCGCAGCACACCTGCCCCTGGTTGAACCAGATCGCGTCCACCACGCCCTCGACCACGCTGTCGAGATCGGCGTCGTCGAACACGATGAACGGACTCTTGCCGCCCAGCTCGAGCGAGAGCTTCTTGCCCGAGCCCGCTGTGGCTTTCCGGATGATTCGGCCCACCTCGGTGGAGCCCGTGAACGCGATCTTGTCGACGTCGGCGTGCTGGACGATCAGCTCGCCGGTCCGGCCGTCACCGGTCACGATGTTGAGCACGCCCGCGGGGAGGCCCGCCTCATTAGCCAGCTCGGCAAGGCACAGCGCGGTGAGCGGCGTGAACTCGGCGGGCTTGAGCAGTACGGTGTTCCCGGCGGCCAGTGCCGGCGCGATCTTCCACGCCACCATCAGGAGCGGGAAGTTCCAGGGCACGATCTGCCCGACCACCCCCACGGGCCCATAGCCCGCGAACTCGGTCTGGGCCAGCTGCGCCCAGCCCGCATGGTGGTAGAAATGCCGGGCCACGAGCGGGATGTCGAGATCGCGCGTCTCGCGGATCGACTTGCCGTTGTCGAGGCTCTCGAGCACCGCCAAGAGGCGCGAGTGCTTCTGCACCGTGCGGGCGAGCGCGTACAGGTGACGCGCGCGGGCGTGGCCGGGGAGCGCGGACCAGGCGGGGAACGCCTTGCGTGCGGCGCTGACGGCGGCGTCTACATCTGCCTGGCCCGCTTGAGTTACGCGCGCCAGGGGCGCGGTCGTGGCCGGGTTGATGACGGCGAAGCCCTCCCCACTCTTCCCCTCGGTCCATCGCCCCCCGACGAACAGCCCGAACTTGCGCCCGTGCTGGTCGAGCCAAACAAACGCTGGCTTGTCGCTCTCGGGCGCGGGGCCGTACGCCATCGTTTCGAATATCTCGGAGACGGTGGTCATACCATCGGGTGCCTGTGGGCCGCCGAGTAGCGACCCGTCACGAAATGCTCGAGCTGTCGCTCGATATCGGTGAGCAGCGCTGAAGCGCCGAGCCGGAACAGGTCGTTGCGCAGCCAGCGATCGCCCAGCTCTTCCTTCATCAGGATGAGCCAGTCCAGGGCCTGCTTGGCCTTGCGGATGCCGCCAGCCGGCTTGAACCCGACGGCGTGGCCGGTGCGTTCGGCGTAATCGCGGATCTGACGCGTCATCACGACGCCGACTGGGAGTGTGGCATTGACCGGCTCCTTGCCGGTCGACGTCTTGATGAAGTCCGCGCCCGCCATCATTGCGACCTGGCTGGCGCGCGCCACGTTCCCGAGCGTCGCGAGGTCGCCCGTGCCGAGGATCACCTTCATGTGGGCCTGGCCGCACGCGTCCCGGAACGCGCGAATCTCGTCGTACAGCGCCTCCCAGTCTCCCGTGAGCGCATGCGCCCGGGTGATCACCACGTCGATCTCCCGGGCTCCGGCCGCCACAGATGCGCGAATCTCGTCAACCCGCTGGGGCAGGGGATTGAGCCCCGCCGGAAACCCGGTCGAGACCGCGGCCACGGGAATGCCGGAGCCCTCGAGGGCGTTGACGGCTGCCGGGACGAAGGCGTGATACACGCACACCGCGCCGACCCTGATCCCCAGATCGGCGGCGCCGAGCGCCGCGATCAGGTCGTGGCGGACGGGCTGGCGCGCCTTGGCGCAGAGCCGCAGCACGTTGCCGGCCGTGTCGTCGCCTTGGAGGGTGGTCAAGTCGATGCAGGTGATGGCCCGCAGCAGCCAGGCGGCCTGCCATTCCTTCTTCACGGTGCGGCGGGTGGGGATCGTGGCGGCGCGGCGCTCGACCGCGCTGCGGTTCACGCGCAGCGCGCGCACCAGGTCGAGGTCGAGCGGCGTGCCGGGGTTCCGGCCGGGTCGAGCGACGACGCGCAGCACCCTCTCGGGTGAGACCGCTGCCGGGAGGGTCTCTCCCGCCGGCTCCGCATGCTCGTATCGCCGCTTCGTTTCCATGGCCCGGCTCGGAATCTAAGGCTTCTTCTCCTTGGTCGTATCCCGCTCGGCCGCGCGACCCTTCGGCGTGCGGCGCTCGCGGGTCGGACGCTCGGGAGCCGGCTGCACATCCGGCCGCGCCCGCTCGGCGGGCGCGGGGCGCTCGGCCGGTTGGGGAGCGGGTTGCGACCGCTCCGGACGCGCCGGGCGCTCGGGATTCCGGCCGGGGCGCTCCTCACGCGCCGGCTGTTCGGATGGCACCGTCGGCGGCAGTGAGCGCGGCGGTGGCAGGCCTTCGCGCGTCGGTCGCAGCACGCGAACCTGTCGGCCCGTCGGCGCCACAGTTTCAGTTGGCGGAGGTGTCGCAGGTTGAGCTGCTGACATTGGTGCTTCTGCCGGAGTAGCCGCTTGCGGTGGCGGCGCCGCGGCAGGTGCTTCTGCCGGTGCCGGCTTTACGGCACGCGCGGCGGGCGCGAGACGGCGCACAACCTGGGCCGGCGCTTGGGGTGCCGCGATGGGCTCTTCTTCCTCGACATGATGAGGCGCGGGAATGACTTCCGCTGTTACCGGGGTCGCGTCCAATTCCGGCTCAGCAGCGGCCACGGGTTCTTCGACCACTGGCCGCGCAGCTTTCTTAACGATCTTTACCTGACGCTTGGCGACGGCGGGCTGTTTGGGGAAATATTTCTCACGAATCTTCTCAGCGAGTTCTTTCGAAACTGAATTCGAGGGGACGCTGACATCCACACCTTCGCGCCGGACCTCTTCGATCAGGCGCTTGGTGTCGATCTTCAGGTCTTTAGCGAGATCGTAAATGCGAACTTTTGAAGTGAGTGCTGACATGCGCTCCT
>Ga0209234_1000082_pt1 | contig 23245 bp, 22 predicted proteins | sample GraSoi013_1_20cm_2_FD_185816 | JGI IMG/M metagenome (GOLD analysis project Ga0209234, IMG submission 185816) | Grasslands soil microbial communities from the Angelo Coastal Reserve, California, USA - Sample 08_20_2013_1_20cm (SPAdes) (version 2) | ecosystem: Environmental > Terrestrial > Soil >... | reverse complement strand
GAAGCTCTTGCACTTGTCGAACAATGCGACGTGCTGCAGGGTCTCGGTGTTCACGGGGCCCCCAGGGCGGTGATGGGAAAATGCAGCCTACATGCTAGTCGCGGTGACCTAAAACCGCAAGGGCACGAGAGATGCGACCCCTCAGCGAGCCTCCCCCGGGGCACGTAAGTTGAAGGCCGCCCGTTTCGCACGAGAGCCCGGGATGCAGCGGCTGGCCGTCGCGATCACGTTGTTGACCGTCGCCGCCCGACCGGCCGCGGCGCAGACGTCGTATCGCGTCGTCTGGTGGGACGCGGCGTCCGTAGTGGCGGCCGGCGGGCTGTCCGTCATCCCCGAGGCCGCGGGGCTCCCCCGCGGAGCGCCCCCCTGCGCGCCGTGCGACCCGGCATCGCTGCCCGGCATCGATCGGGCGGCGCTGCATACGTTCTCGGGCTCCGCCGGCACGGCGAGCGGCGTCCTGCTCGCGAGCGTGGTCGCCTTCTCGGGCGTCGCGTCGCTCGAGGGCGCGACGCCGGCCCAAATCCGGGGCCATGTGGCGGTGTACGCGAACGCGCTCACGTGGACGCTGGCGACGTCGCAATGGGTCAAGGTGCTCACGCACCGCAGCCGGCCCGTTCTGTACTCCGCCGGTGCGGCGGTAGCGGCCTCGGACCGCGACAGCCGGCGCTCGTTCCCCTCGTCGCACGCCGCGCTCGCCTTCGCCGCGACCGCGGCGTACGTCGTGATGGCAGGGCGGGAGCGGTTGCCGCACCGCACTCGCAATGCCGTCTTGCTGTATGCGGCGGCGCTGGGCGTCGCGGCGCTGCGCGTCTCCGCGGGCCAGCATTTCCCGACCGACGTCGCTGGCGGGGCGGCGCTTGGCACGGGGATCGGCTGGCTGACGGCGCGCGTGCACGCCACCGGGCCGTGACATGAGCCCGCAGCTGCCCCGGGTGATGCGGTTGCGTGACGTGGTGCTGTTCAACATCAGCGCCATCGTGGGGCTGCGCTGGCTCACCACCGCGGCGAGCCAGTTCGGGCTCGCCAGTCTGGGACTGTGGCTCCTCGCCATGGTCGTCTTTTTTCTGCCGTCGGCCATAGCCGTGCGGGAGCTGGCCGACATCGATCCGGCGGCGGGCGGCATCTATCGCTGGGTGCGGCGGGCGTTTGGACCGTCGCACGGATTCGTCGCGGGGTGGGGGTACTGGGTGAACAACCTGTTCTACTTTCCGTCGCTCCTCGTCGCGACGGCCGCGATCGCCGCCTACGCCGCCGGCCCGCGCTTCGTACACCTGGGCGACGACAACGCGTTCATCGCGGGGCTGTCGCTCGCGGGGCTGTGGCTCGCCGTGGGCGTGAACGTGGTCGGCCTGCGAGTCGGGAAACGGCTGCAGAACCTGGGCGGATACGGCACCTGGCTGCCCGCGCTGATCTTCGTCCTGCTCGCCGTCTGGTCGCTGGTCACGCGCGGCGGCGCGACGCCGCTCACGGCTCGCGGCCTGCTCCCCGCCCACTTCGACCTCCCGTCCATCAACCTGTTCGCGACCATGACGTTCGCCTTCGCGGGACTCGAGCTCGCGCCCACGTTGGGCGACGAGATTCACGACGCCGCGCCGACGCTGCGCCGCGGCGTCGTGCTCTCGGGGCTCGCGATCGTGGCGATGTACGTGCTTGGCACGGCCGCGATGCTGATCGCCCTGCCCCAGGACACCGTCAGCATCACGAACGGCATGCCGCAGGCGACGGCCGCTCTGGTACAACGGTTGGGTGCGGCGTGGCTCGCCCCGGTCGCGGGCGTGGTTGCGATCCTGCTGGTGCTCGGCAATCTCGGGGGCGTCGGCGCGTGGCTCGCCGGCTCGGCCCGCCTGCCGTACGTCGCCGGCGTGGACGGGGCGCTGCCCCCGGCGTTCGGCCGGATCCATCCGCGGTGGCAGACGCCGTACGTCGGGTTGCTCGTCCAGGGCGCGATCGCCACCGTCTTCGTGATCGCGAGCCTCATGGGCTCGAGCGTCAAGAGCGCCTATCTGGTGCTCACCCAGACCACGCTGATCCTGTTTTTCATTCCGTACATCTATCTGTTCGCGGCGTACCTGCGGCTGCGGCGCGACCGGACGCTCGCTACCGGCCTCGTGGGGCTCGTCGGTCTCGGCGCGGTCCTCTTGTCCATCGTGCTCGGCTTCGTGCCTCCCGCCGAGGAGGCCCACCCGTTACTCTACGAGGGCAAGGTCGTCGGGGGCGTGATCGGATTCATGCTGGCCGGGGTAGTACTCGCGAGGCGGGGTGTGCGGCGTCCCGCAGCCGCCGCTTCTGCTGCGCTCTAGAATGGAACGTCGCGCCCATCCCCACTTCGGACCCAGGAGTTTCGGCGTGAAGCGTCGTCACACGCTGTTTCTGACCGCGGTGGCCGTGCTGTGCCTGCCCGCCGCCAGCCGCGCCCAGCAGGGCCCACCACGCGTACGCCGCGAAATTCGCGGGCTCGATTTCCGTAGGGACGGGGTATGGCGCAAGCAGGTGCGCGCCGTGCGGAGCGCCCGCCAGCAACTGCTGCGGCAGCGGAATTTCCCGGCGCTGAACGCGCCGCTCGTGACCGGGAGACGCGCCCCGCTGTCGCTGGGCGCGCCGACCGGGGCCGCGCCCGCCGTGTCCGGCGTGCTGCACGTGCCGGCCATCCTGTTCAAGTTCAAAGACACTCCGGCGAGCCAGGTCCGTCTCACCAGCCAGTTCGACGACGTGCTGTTCGCGCCGTCACCCACCGGCGCCTCTGCGGGCCGCCCCTACACCTACGCGTCGTTCTACGAGGAGCTATCCAACGGCTTGCTGAGCGTGCAGGGGCAGACGTACGGCTACGCGGCGCTCGACTCCAATGAAGTGACCTACACCGGGGTCCCGGGCACCTGTACCGGAAACCCGTATACCGGCTCGACCGACTGCAACGGCCTGTTCTCGCTCGACGCGCAGACGCGGATGCAGAGCGCGCTCACCGAGGCGCTGGGCAAGCTCGACAGCCAGATCGACTGGACGCCATACGACGGCGACGGCGACGGCTTCGTCGACCTGGTGGCGTTCATCCAGCCTGCGCTCGACGGAGCGTGCGGCCCGCTCGGGAACAATCACCTGTGGGCGCACCGCTTCTTCCTGCAGCCGCCGTACTATACCACGCACTCGACCACCGTGGTGAACGGGCAGACGGTGAACGTAAAGGTGGCCGACTACATCCTGGAGAGCGGCGTCGGCGGCGCGAGCGGGTGCGACACGACCGCGATCATGCCGATCGGCACGGTGGCCCACGAGACCGGACACGGATTCGGGCTCCCCGATCTGTACGACACCGACGGGGCGAGCGAGGGCGTCGGTGAGTTCAGCTTGATGGGGAGCGGGAACTACACGTCTCCGTTCAGTCCCTCGCGCATGGATGTGTGGTCACTCAACGAGCTGGGCTGGGTGATCGTCAAACCGCTCACCACCAGCGGGGCGTACACGTTCGGTCCTGCGACGCCGGCCGTGGACACTGTGTTGTTCGTTCCCGTTACGGGATCGAACCCGCGCGGCGAATACTTCCTGCTGGAGAATCGCCAGCGCGTCCTGTCGGACAGCGCGATGATTCGCTTCCACTGCCAGGTGTGGTACGCGTCCGCGAATCCGCCCGCGACCTGCGGCGGCGGCCTGCTGGTCTGGCACGTGGATTCACAACAGATCGCGCAGCACGGGTTTGACTTCGACAACCGCGTGAACGCGGGCCCGATTCACGGCCTCGAGCCGATCCAGGCGGACGGGTTCGGCAACCTCGACGCGGACCCCGCGCGTCGCTGCTATCCTGGGGCCCCGGCGGTCGGTTGCTCGGATCGCGGCGATGCGGGCGATCTCTATCCCGGTACCACCGGAAACGCGACGCTCTCGACCGCCACGTTGCCGAGCGACGGCCTCAACGCGACCGGCTGCCCGGGCTTCAGCCTGGACACGATCAGCCAGGTCGTGCCCAATGGGGCGGTACGCTTCGTGTTGAACACGGGCGCGGGGACGCTGACCGTGACCACGGGGCCGCAGCTCGCCGGTGGCCAGTGGGGCTACTCCTACAACACGGTTCTGAACGCCGCATGTGGTGCTGGGAACTATCGGTGGACGGTCGCGTCCGGGGCGCCTCCCGGCTTGGCGCTGTCTCCGGGCGGTGTGCTGAGCGGGGCGCCGAGCGACACGGGCACCTACTCCTTCCAGGTCAGCGTGACCGACGGAACGCAAACTGCGAGGCGTGCCATGACCCTCCGCGTGGTGGAGCCGTCCCTCACCCTGCAGCAGGTCCTGAGTCTCGAGTTCCAGGGCCCCGCGCTGGCAAACGACGACCAGAAGCGCTACCTCGATTCGCAAGGCAATCACAACGGCACGTTCGACATCGGCGACTTCCTGCGGTGGCTCGGGCGCACCGGGCAGGTCGCGCCGGCCACGGCCGCGAGGGCACGACCATGAACAGATATGTGACGGCCTTCGGGGTGGCCTGGGCGATCGCCGCGAGCGGATGCGATGAAGCCGCGGCCCCCGCCTCGGTGACCTTTTCCGCCCAGCTCGGCAACGCGGGGTCGACGGATCGGGCGATCCTCGTCGACATCGCCGGAGCCGATATCTCGGCGCGGATCGACAGCGTGCTGGCGCCCGCCGGCTCGAGCTATCGTGTGTTCACGCAACGGCTGTCCGCCACGCAGTGGCGTGCCATCATCACGGGAAATCTCTCGAACGGAGCACTCCTGAGCCTCGCGGTGCCCACCAAGGACCGGGCGAAAGTCTACACGGCCACGATTCTGGACGTCGCGGACGCCTCGTTCGCCACCCTGCCGCCTGGAAGCCGGGCCGTCACCATCGCGCGGTAGCGCTGGCCGCGACCCTCACGGGGGAGCGGGAGCGCACGCGCCTGCCAGCGCGTCGAACGCCGGAGTGCCGTCGGGGAGGCGCAAGCGGGCGATCGCGGCGCGCCCAGCCTGCGTGGCCCACTGCGCGAACGCCCCGGCGACTTCCGGAGCGCCGGGATGGCGCACCACGTACAGTGCGTACGGATTGCTGAGCGCCGTGTCGGCGAAGAACAGGATCCGCAGGCTCATGCCCTGGAGCCGGGTGTAGGTGGGCAAGTCGGCGAGGGCATAGGCGTCGCGCTCGTCGGCGAGGTGGAGGGTCGCCGCCTGGTCGGCCCCCGACTCGAGGTGCCAACGCGAGACGGGCGTCACCTGCGCCGCCTGCCACAGCGCCAGCTCCTTCAGGTGCGTTCCGGACGAATCGCCGCGCGACACGAACGGGGCGCCCACGGCGGCGATGCGGCGGAACGCCGCGGCGGCCGACGGGGCCGCGGCCACGCGCGCCGGATCGGCGGCCGGCCCGACGATCGCAAACCGGCTCGCAACGAGCGGGCAGTGTAGCACGGCGTGTCCGGGTGCGACGAGGAGTCGTTGCTCCAGCGCCGGCGCGTGCGTGATCACCACGTCGAGATCGCCGTTCGCCGCGGCGCGGAGGATCTGTCCCGAGGGCGCGACGACGGTCGTGAATCGCGGGCCGGTCCAGAGCGACTCGAGCACGGCGAGCACGCCGGATTGTTGGACGGTGTAGGTGGTGCCGAGCCGCAAGGGGGGAGGACCTGCGTGGCAGGCCATGAACGGACCGCCGACCAGGATCGCGAGCTTGAGGCGCATGGCGGAGTGTAGTCGCGAGACGGCGAGACGGACAGGCAGACGCCGAGACGGCTAGACGCCCAGCGGGTGTGAGGTCTCAGCACGCAGGACGGACCTGCATACTCGATGCTCGAAACCGCTAGCCGTCTCGACGTCTCGGCGTCTGCCTGTCCGTCTGCTCCCTTTATGCTCCATCCCCGCTAGGTTGTAGGAGCGGGGCGGTAGCTCAGCTGGGAGAGCACCTGGTTTGCAACCAGGGGGTCGTGGGTTCGAATCCCATCCGCTCCACGTTCCGGAGGTGACGAGCGTGCTGCTGGCGATTCGTGGTGCCGCGGGTGGGTGGCTGGCGCTGATCCTGCTGGGTGCCGCCGCGCACGCGCAGACGGCCGCCGCCCCGGCTCGACCGAGAGGATGGCATCCCATGGACTTCAAGAAGGCGAGCGACGGCGAGTTGCGACGCACGCTCACGCCGCTGCAGTACCAGGTGACCCAGCATGACGCCACCGAGCGGCCGTTCAACAACGACTACTGGGACAACCACCGGCCCGGGATCTACGTGGATGTCGTCTCGGGCGAGCCGCTCTTCAGCTCGCTCGACAAGTACGATTCCGGGACGGGCTGGCCGAGCTTCACGAAGCCGCTCGATTCCGGGAACATCCGCGCGAAAACGGATCGGTCCCTGTTCACGGAGCGCACCGAAGTCCGCTCGGCGCACGCCGATTCGCACCTCGGGCACGTGTTCGACGACGGGCCACCCCCCACGGGATTGCGCTACTGCATGAACTCGGCGGCGCTGCGGTTCATTCCGCTCGAGCGACTCGAGGCGGAGGGGTACGGGCAGTTCCTGCCGCTGTTCGAGGCTGCGAAGGGCCATCGCCCCTGACTCGGTGCCCGCCATCGATTGGCTCCCGTTGCTCGGAGACATCGCCGATCGCGCCGACGAGATCGCCCTCACCTTCTTCGGCGCGAAGCGGCTGCGCGTGGACGAAAAGCCCGACCTGAGTCCGGTCACGGAAGCGGACCAGGCGATCGAGACGATGGCGCGGGCGCTGCTGCGGGAGCGGCAGCCGGCGCTGGGCCTGCTGGGCGAGGAGCAGGGCGAGGTGGCCGGCGCGACCGGGACGCGGCTGATCATCGATCCGATCGACGGCACCCGCAACTTCGTGCGGGGGATTCCCGTGTTCGCGACGCTCCTGGCGATCGAAACGGATGGGGAGGTCGTGGCCGGAGTCGCCAGCGCTCCCGCGCTGGGCGCGCGCTGGCGTGCCGCGCGCGGCGCCGGCGCCTTTCGCGACTCGCGTCGCCTGCGGGTATCGGGCATGCACTCGCTCGACGAGGCGCTACTGTTCCACGGTAATCTCGGTCTCAAGGAGGGCGGCCCGCCGCCCGGCTTCACGCAGCTCGTCGGCCGCATCGGGCACACGCGAGGGTTCGGAGACTTCTACCAGCACATGCTGGTGGCGGAAGGGGCAGGGGAGGTCGCCATCGATCCCGTGATGCACCCTTGGGATATCGCCGCGCTGCAGGTCATCGTGGAGGAGGCAGGCGGGCGCGCCACCAGCCTCGGTGGCGAGCGCTCGATTTACACCGGGAGCCTCGTGACCTCGAATGGCGCGCTGCACGAGGCGATGTTGGACGCGCTTTCCCGCGCCACGGAAGGAGTCGTATGATCGGTCGACACCGCTGGGGGGTTCTCGTTCTGGCCGCGACCGTCGCGGGCGCCGGCGGTTTCGCTGTCGCCGCGCCGGCGCCCGGACCGGAACTCGCCGTGTACAAGAGCCCAAACTGCGGCTGCTGCAAGAAGTGGGTGGAGCACGTGCAGGCCGCGGGGTTCCGCGTGACGGTGCACGACACGTCCAACCTCGCCGGCGTGATGCAGCGATTCGGCGTGCCCCGCAAACTGACCGCGTGCCACACAGCCGTCGTGGACGGCTATGTTATCGAAGGCCACGTTCCGGCGGATGTGATCCAGCGCCTTCTCAAGGAGCGGCCCGGGATCGCGGGGGTCGGCGTCGCGGGCATGCCGGCCGGCTCGCCGGGGATGGAATCGGACACTCCGGCGCGGTACTACATCCTGACCTTCGACAAGAGCGGTACCACGTCGGTGTACGGCGCGCGGTGAACTCCTCCGCCGAGCCTTCGGACGCCGATCCACTCGACGACGAGGACCTCCCGCTCGGCGACGGCACCGCCGAAAGCGAGGTGCTCGTCGTGTGTCCCCACTGCGGGGAGGCCAACGAGCTTGGGCTCGACCCCGGGGGCGGGCCGTTGCAGGAGTACGTGGAGGATTGCCAGGTCTGCTGCCGTCCCTGGCGGGTCACGGTGCGCTACGCCGAGGATGGGACGGCCGAGGTGTTCACGGAGCCACTCGACGAGTGACGAGGGGTCAGGAACGCCTTCCTGACCCCCCGTACTGTTCACCACTGAGCGTTCTGCGCGTCTAGCCGTTGCCGGTCCTATTTCTTGGCTGCCTCGTATCTCTTTCCCACTTCGGCCCAATTCACGACGCTCCACCACGCCGCGATGTAATCGGGGCGGCGGTTCTGGTACTTGAGATAGTACGCGTGCTCCCACACATCGAGGCCGAGGACGGGAACCTTGCCGTCCATCAGCGGGCTGTCCTGATTCGCCGTGCTGAACACCTCGAGCTTGCCGCCCGCGAGCGCGAGCCAGGCCCAGCCGCTTCCGAACCGGCTCGTCGCGGCGCTCGCCACCTGCTCTTTGAACTTGGCGAAATCGCCGAAGGTCTTCTTGATCGCATCGGCCAGGCCGCCGCTCGGCTCGCCGCCGCCGCCCTTGCCGGCCGGCGCCATGATCGTCCAGAACAGCGAGTGGTTGTGATGGCCTCCGCCGTTGTTGCGGACCGCCATGCGGATGTCCTCGGGGATTCCGTTGATACCGCGTAGCAGCTCGTCCAGCTTCTTGTTGTGCAGCTCGGGGTGCTTGTCGAGCGCGGCATTGAGGTTGTTGACGTACGCCTGGTGATGCTTCCCGTGGTGGATCTGCATCGTCTGGGCGTCGATGTAGGGTTCGAGCGCCCCGAAATCGTAGGGCAGTGGCGGCAGGGTATGCGCCATGGTCCGCTCCTTGGCGGTCTGACCGGTCGTCCGATCCTTCACGCTCTGTGCCATAGGTCGGCCACTCCTCTCATTGCGGGGTGGCGGGCCGCGGGAAAGATGCATGGCTCCCGCGTCGATTTCAAACCGACACGCCCGCGGGTTGCCCGCCGAGTCTTGCACGATGACATTGTGTAGTCTCCTAACCCCACAGGGTCGCGCTGCGTTCCGCGTCCCCCCACTCGAGCTAGAGGAGCGCTCGTTGTGAACGTGACCGCCCCCGCGGCCGGCCCGCGTGTCGGCGCCGCCGCCCCCGACTTCACGCTCCCGTCCACGGCCGGGACCGACGTCACGCTCTCGCATTTCCGCGGCCGACGCCACGTGCTGCTGGCGTTCTTCCCGCTCGCCTTCACGAGCACGTGCACGGCGGAGAATTGCGCGTTCAGCGAGGACTACGCCAGCTTCGAGCGCGCGGACACGGTCGTGCTCCCCATCAGCGTGGATTCCGTGCCCGCGCTCAAGGAGTACAAGGCGAAGTACGCGATGCGGCAGGATCTCCTGAGCGATTTCAAACGCGACGTGAGCCGGGCGTACGGGACCCTGCTCGGAGACCGCTTCTTCTCGAAACGCGCCTATTTCCTGATCGACAAACAAGGGACCTTGCGCTGGCAGCACGTCGAAGCGGAGCTCGGGGCGAGGCGCGACGACGCCGAGCTGCTGCGCCAGATCGAGTCGCTGTGAGCCGGTAGGCTCGCACGAGCATGGCGTCCGTCACGCTCCGCCGTCTCACCAAGACCTACAACACTGGCGGCACGCAGGCGGTCGTGGACCTGTCCCTCGAAGTGCGCGATGGCGAGTTCTTCGTCTTGCTGGGACCGTCGGCGTGCGGCAAGACGACGGTGCTCCGGTGCATCGCCGGGCTCGAGGAGCCGAGTGCGGGCGAGATTTTCATCGGCGACCGCGATGTGACGCACCTCTCGCCCGGTGCGCGCGATGTGGCGATGGTGTTTCAGAGCTACGCGCTCTACCCCCACCTCTCCGTGCGAGGCAACATCGCCTTCGGTCTCGAGGTGCGCGGCGTTCCGGCGGCCGAGATCGCGCGGCGGGTCGCGCAGGCCGCCGAGCGGCTTGGCCTCGGGGCGTTGCTCGATCGCCAGCCGGGAGAGCTCTCGGGGGGAGAGCGGCAGCGCGTGGCGCTGGGACGGGCGATCGTGCGCGAGCCCCGTGTCTTTCTCTTCGACGAGCCGCTCTCGAACCTCGATCCGACGCTGCGCAGCGAGCTGCGCGTCGCGCTGCTCGAGTTGCACCGCGCCCTCGGCGTCACGGTCGTATACGTCACGCACGACCAAGTCGAGGCGATGACGATGGGACAGCGCATCGCGGTGCTCGATGCCGGACGCCTGCGACAGCTGGGCGCGCCCGCCGAGCTGTACGGGCAGCCGGCCGACGCGTTCGTCGCTCGCTTCATCGGCAACCCGGGCATGAACGTGCTGAAGGGCCGGGGACGCGGCACCGGACGGGGCGGGGGAGTCGTCGACTGCGGCGCCTGGTCGATTCCCGTTCCCCTCGAGCATTACGAAGGGGAGATCCATCTCGGCGTGCGCCCCGAGCACGTGCGCCTGTGCGCCCCCGACCAGGGGACCGCGACGGCGGACGTGCGCGTCGTCGAGCCGCTCGGGGCCGAGACACTGGTGCACCTCGACGCCGGCGGCCAGCGCGTCGTCGCACGGGTGGGCGGTTTCCCGGACTTCCGCCCCGGCGACCGCGTCGGGGTCACGCTCGACCCGCACCACCTCCATCTGTTCGATGCGGCGGGAGAGCGACTCGCGTGAGGCGCGTCGTCGGACTGTGTCTCGTGTGCTGGGCGTGTGCTGGCGCGGATCAGGGCGGACGGGGCGCGCTTGCACTGGCGGACCGGATCGACTGGGGAGCGGACGCCGCCCAGATCCAGGAGCGGCTGCTGACACCCTACCTCGCCCGCCATCCCGGACTCCAGCTGGTGCGGCACCCGATCACGCCCGGGGGCGAGTACCGCGGCGCGCTGCTCACCGCGCTCGCCGGCGATGATCCTCCCGACGTGTTTCTGCTGGACGACGAGGATATGCCACGCGTCGTGGACCGGGGGGTCGCGCTCGACCTCGCTCCCTACCTCGCCCGGATCGGGGTGGACCCGGCGCGTTACGACCCGACGCTCGTGGCGGTGTTCCGCCGCGGCGCCGGGCTGTACGGCCTGCCCAGAGGCTACACGCCCGTGGTGGTCGCCTACAACAAGGATCTACTGGATCGCGCTGCGATCCCCTATCCGACGGACGACTGGACGTGGGACGACTTTTTTCACGTCGCGAAACAGCTCACGCGGGACATCGACGGCGATGGATTGGTCGATCAGTGGGGAAGCGCCTTCGACCGGCGCCTCGCCCTCTGGCTGCCGTGGATCTGGGCGGGCGGCGGCGACGTGCTGTGCGCCGATGGCCGGCGGGCGTCGGGGTGTCTCGACTCGCGGGCCACGGTCGAGGCATTGCGCTGGTACGCCGGGTGGGTGAGCGCGGGTATCGCTCCTCGCATCCCCGACGCCCGTGACGCGCCGGGGGGCATCGCCCGCCTGTTCGCGAGCGGGCGCCTCGCGCTCATGACGACGGGTCACTGGGCGGTTCCAGGGCTGCGTGCGACGGTCGCGGCCGGCCGGCTGCGCGTGGGATTCGTCGCGATTCCGCACCGTGCGGGGGTCGCGCCCGCCACGGTGCTCTATGTGTCGGGGTACGCGATACCCGCACTGACGCTGCGACGCAAGGCCGCGGTGGAGCTCGCGGCCGACCTGACCGATTCCGCCGCCTGGGTGGCGCGGGGAGCGGGCGGGACAGAGTTGCCGGCGGTCCCGGCGGCGGCGCGGGCGCTTGCGGCGGCAGACGAGCTCGGCTGGGAGTCGGCGTTTCTGCGCGCGGGCCTGCACGGTCGACCGTCCTGGAGTGCGCGCGTCGGACGCTGGCGAGACGTCGCCGATCGGCTCGCCGATCTGCTGGACCGGATCGTGATCACTCCGGCCGACCCGGCGCGCGCCGCGGGCGCCACGGCGCGCGAGCTCGACCGCCTGCTGGGCGCCACGCGATGACGCCGCGTACGCCCGCGCGGTGGGGAGCACTCGTCGCCCTGGCGGCGGCCGCCCTGCTCCCGCCCACCGCCGCCCGATGGGCGCGCGCTCGCTTCGAGCGGGTTCTCGCGGCCCGCGACGCGACCGCCGCCGCTCGGTACCTGGCGGTCGTCACGCCCATGCCCCGGGCCGGCGGCGGGTACGACCTGCTTCAGCTCTTGATCCGGGCGCGGGCGCTCGCCGCCCTTCCCGGACTCGCGGTCGGGTTCGAGGTCTACAACCGGACCGCGCCGCTGGTGCACGCCACGGCACCCCCGCTTCCCCCCGCGGCGCTCGAGCGGCTGCGTCGGGAGGGCACCGTGCGCTGGACGGGGAAGGGGATGCTCGTGCCGCTGCTCGATCGTGACGGCTGGGACGTCGTCGGCGCGGTCGCCGCCGACCCGCCGGGGGAAGGTTGGCTCCTGTCCCCGTGGTCCCTCGCCGCGCTGCTGCTGCTCTGCGTCGCCGGAGCGCAGGCGGTGCGCGCATTGGGCGCGCCGCGCGATCCCTGGCGCCAGGCGCTGGCGCGCTACAGCGCGGCTGCCGGGCTGTTCGGCGTGGCGGTGTTCGCCGACGTCCGCCTGGCCGGTCGCGGGGCCACAGATCGTTGGCTCTCCGACGTGCGTGTGCTCATGCAGGAGGCGGCGGCGCGGGTCCCCGAGACGCGATCGGCGCCCGGCGCGCTGGCGCCGATCGCCCGGGGTGCCGAGGTCGTGCCGGCGGACTCGCTCGGCTCGGGTGTCGCGAGGCGCGACGTGGGCGGTCTGGTGCGAGCCGTGGTCGCCGTGCGCCTCGGCCCGGGACGCTGGGTCGAGCTGAGGGCCAGCCCGATGGAGGCGGGCATGGCACCCTGGCTCGCCGTCCTGCTCGGGCTGGCGGCGCTCGGCCCACTCGCAGCGCTGCTCGCCGGTTGGAGTCTCGCGGCATCGCCCGAGCGGCGGCGAGAGACCGTCGCAGCCTGGGGATTCCTGGCGCCGTCGGCGTTGCACCTCGCCGCGTTCACCGTCGGACCGGTGTTGTTCGCGCTGTATCTGTCCGTGCACCGCTTCAGTCCCGTCGAGCCGGCCCGACCGCTCATCGGGCTGGCGGGCTACGTCCAGGCGCTCGCGAACCCGCTCGTCTGGGCGGCGCTCGGGCGCACGCTGCTATATGCCTGCCACGTCCCGGTCTCCATGGGGGTGGCGCTCGCGCTCGCCCTGCTGCTGCACGGCCGATCGCGGGGCGCGAGGCTCGCGCGGGCCTTGTTCTTTCTACCCGCCGTCACCTCGGTCGTGGCGAGCGCCCTCGTGTGGCGGTGGATGTATCACCCGGACGTCGGCCTGATCAATCACGTGCTCACGCGCGCCGGATTGGGACCGGTGGACTGGCTCGGCGACCCCGGAGTCGCGCTGATCGCGGTGATGATCGTCTCGGTCTGGACGCAGCTGGGGTATCAGATGGCCGTGTTTCACGCCGGCCTGGGAAGCATCCCCCCGGCGTATGTCGATGCCGCCCGGGTCGACGGCGCGAACGCGTGGCAGCGGTTCCGTCGGGTGACTTTGCCGCTGCTCCGCCCGGTGATCCTGTTCGCGCTCGTGACCGGGGTTATCGGCGCGTGCCAGGTGTTCGCGCTCGTCGCGGTCCTCACGGGGGGAGGCCCGCTCGGCAGCACGGATGTGCTGGTGTATCGCATTTACCGGACCGCCTGGGAGCAGCTCGAGTTCGGCGACGCCAGCGTGCTCTCGCTGCTCCTGTTCGTCCTTCTGATCGCGGCGACACGGGCCCAGCTCAAGCTCCTCGACCGGCGAGTGGAGTATGCGTAGACTGACGGCGCGGCGCGGCACGAGAAGGGAGTGGCTGGCCTACGTGCTCGGCCTGCCGCTCGCGCTGCTCACGCTTGCACCCTTCATCTATATGGTCGCGACGGCGCTGCTGGGAGAGGGAGGCACCCTGGGCCGCGCGCATCCGGAGAGCTTCGCCGCCGCGCTCGCTGCCGCGCCGTTCGGCCGCTTCCTCCTGAACAGCGCGATATTCTCGGTCGCCGTGGCTCTGGGGCAGGTACTCACCAGCGCGACCGCCGCGTACGCCTTCGCGCGTTTGCGGTTCGCGGGGCGCGACCGCCTGTTCGTTGTGTATCTCTGGACGCTGATGATTCCGGCGGTCTTGCTCCTGGTCCCCCGGTTCCTGCTCATCAGCGCGCTCGGTTGGGTGGACAGCTATCAGGGGTTGATCTCGACCGAGCTGGTATCGGTCGGCGGGATCTTCCTGTTGCGGCAGTTCTTTGTCGCGATTCCCCGCGATCTGGAGGACGCAGCCCGGCTCGAAGGTGCCGGGGAATGGACGATCTTCTGGCGCGTGGTCCTGCCGCTGTCCAGGCCGGCGCTCGCGACGCTCGTCGTGCTGGCGGTCGCCGACCAGTGGAAGAGCTTCTTCTGGCCGCTCGTCGCCACCCGCTCCCCGGACATGCAGGTGCTCGAGGTGGGGATTGCCACCCTGCACGGCGCGTACGACTTGAACTGGCCGTATCGGATGGCGGCGGCGACGACGGCGGTGATCCCGCTATTGATCCTGTACCTGGTGGCCCAGAAGCATTTTATTCGCGGAATCGAGTTGACGAGTCCGAAGGCCAACAGGCCGGGCCAATACTAGACGCACAGACGCGCAGGGGTAAATAGCTGGCAGTGCTTGAGGAAGTCCTCAAACTGATCCCTGTTCTCCGCTGCCCGTCTGCGCGTCTAGTCTTTGCCTTTCCGCGTTGTTGGGGTTGATCGGAAGCTCAATTCCCATTTGATGTCGCGGCCGTCTCCCCCCGCAGGCCACTCGATGACCGCGTGTCCGGATTCCAGCCTGCGCACGGTGCAGGGCACGTTCGCTTTGCACGTCCCGGGCCGCATCTCTTTCGGGACCGCAACGGTGACGGTGTAGGCGCGACCGTCGAGGTTTGCCGAGGTCGCGGCGAGCGTCCGCGTCGCGGCATCCCAGGTCTCCTCCGTGATATCGACCGCGCCCTGCACGACATGTCGCGTCGTCCCGATCACCAGCGGGCGCGTCGCCGCGGGTCGGACCCCGAGCGTCAGCGTGCTGTGCGGCTCGAGCGTGACCGTGACCGCGTCCTTGAGATCGGCGAGGGGGACGTCGCGCCACACGTCGTAGGCGGTGAACCGGGCGCCCGCGATGCCGAGCGCGGCGAGGGGGACCGCGGTGGTGAGCGGCTCGTCTCCCCAATTCACCAGCACGAGGGTCCACCAGCGGGGCGCGCCCTCGACCACCCAGGCGCGGGGCGGCGCATCCCGGTGCACGCTCCACAGGCCGCCCCCCCCGCCCCCCCCGCCCGCCCCCGGGCCGCTCGCCACACGCACGGCGAGCACGTTGTCACCGCCCCAGTTCAGCATCTCGGGGGCGACGCGATAGCGGCGGTACGCCTGCGCCGCGCCGCGGTCGCTCGGCGGGAAGTCTCCGGTGTGGCCCGCTTTCACGCCGTTGAGGAACGTCTCGTCGGCGTCCGCGATCTTGCCGAGCTCGAGATACACCGGCCGTCCGGGAACGAGTGGCGGCAGCGAGAACCTCGTCCGATACCAGGCGACCCCGCTGTAGTCCCGATGCCCCGCTTCGTTCCAGCGCTGGGGCACCGCGATCGTCTCCCATGCCTCTTCGTCGAATTCGCGTGTGCGGTACGCGGGGTCGTCCCCGGTTCGGAAGCGCCAGGGTCCCTTGAGAGAGAACCCGTCGCCGCCCACGACGATCGCCGGAGCGACGTCGCGCTCCACGGCGGCGGCGTCGATCGGGCGGCCCGCCACCGGCGCGACCGGTAGGACGCGCTGCAGCAGGGCGAGTCGCTCGGGCGGGAGCTTCGGGAGGTTGTCCGACAAGAGGGTGAGTCCACCCGTCACGCCGACGAGCGACGCCCACACTTGCGCTTCGCTTGACGTGAGGGGCGGCCGCACCACGAGGCAGTCGGGATCGTTGAGCCAGGTGGAGCGCTGGTAGAAGCTGCGCAGCGCGGCCGCGCGCGCCGCCGGCTGGACGCCGCCCCAGCTGGCGGCGACGTCCGGCGCGATCCGCATCCCGTTCACGAGTCCGACGGCGTGCTGCAGCGGCGCCGCGCCCCCGACGACGAACGTCTCGGTGCCGAGCCCGTCGCGAATTGCGCCCAGCCCGCCGCGGTACGCTTCTGCGTGCGTCAGGCCGCCGTAGTGCCCCGTCCCCAGGGTGGCCCAGCGGAGCGCGTCGATTCTGAGATAGTCGTAGCCCCAGTCGCGCACCACGCGGCGGGCCAGGTCGAACAGCCATTGCTGCACCTTGGGATGCGCTCCGTCGAGCGCGTACACCGGCCCGCCCCACGACTCGCGCGTGTCGCACAGCACCGGTCCGCTGGCGTCGCGCAGCAGCCAGTCGGGGTACTGGGCGGGGATTCCCGACCGCTCCGCCACGGCGAACGGCGCGAGCCACAGCCCGGCCTTGAACCCTTTCGCGTGGATCTGGTCGGTCAGCCAGGCGTGGCCCCGCGGAAACTTGTCGTTCGTATCCCACGCGCCGGCGGCCCGTTGGTAGCCGTCGTCGAGCTCGATGTAGCGGAAGAACCTCCGGTCGAAACTGGCGGCGCACAGCTCCGTGTTGGCCACGACGTCGGCTTCACTGACGCTCTCTCCCAGCTCCTGTCGCGAGCACCAACCCGCGGGTGCCACGGCCTGCGCCAGGCGGTCTAGATCGACCGGCGAAGAAGGCACGAACAGGGTACGCAGCGCCGTGAGCCCGTCGCCCTGCGGGTCGAACGCCAACCGCATGCGCGACGCGTCGCCCTCGGGCCGGAGCGGTCGCGTCGGGAGCCATTCGCTCAACGCCTCGAGCCCGTCGTGCCCCAGCTGGACGCGGGCCTCGCCGGGCTCCCCCGTGTCGAAGGCGACGGCGAGCCCCCGGCTGGCGCGGGTGAGCCCGAGGGCGCCGTGGCTTGCCAAGCCCGACGACTCCGGCGCTCCCACGGCAACGACCCGGCAGGGGTCGAGGGAGTGATACCCGTTCACCAGGGCGACGAGCGGGCCCGGCCCGCCGAGCAGGCCGGCCTCGGGCAGCTGGAAGAAGCGTATGCCTTTCACGCTGGGGAGGTAGCGATCGGGGAAGACGGTGACCGTGACGGCGGCTTGTGGGACCTCGGCCGCGCCCGACGTGAGAAACTCCGCTTCTACCCAGACGCCGGCGGCGCGGCCGCGCACCACGACAGCGTCGCCGCCCGGGGGCCGACGGCTTCCGACGGTGCTATCTTCCAAGTCGGCGAGCGTGAGTGAGCGGTCGGCGAGCCACGTCACGACCTCGCCATCGCGCACGAGCGGAACGGGAGCGCCGTCCCCGTAGTACCACAGCGACCACCGGCGGCGGTCGTCGAGCTCGAAGCGCAAGCGACCGACCGCCCGCTCACCCGACCGCCTGTGCGCCCCGGTCGGACTGCCGGACAGCCGGACGGGCGGACGGAGGAGCGCCCCCGAAGTGGCGCCTGTCAGGAGCACAAACGTGCGTCGGTCCATGGTCACAATGTTGACGGCGCTGGCGGCTTTGTCTACGCCGCTCGCGGGTCAGGCCCCGAAGTTGACGCTGGGGCTGGCCTACACGGTCGGCGGCGGCTGGCAAATCGAGGCCCTGGACGTCGGCTACGGGCGCGCCGTCCGTGCCGGCCCGATCAAGCAGTTGTCGCTCGGTGCGCGCCTCGGATCGTTCATCGACCAGGGCGCGATCATCGGCGGTGCGCAGGGGTTCGTGTTCGGCACCACGCTCGCCGCGCGCACGGCGATGATGACGGTCGCCGAGCTCGGGGCGGACACCAGCGCCACGCGCGTGGGGCTCGATCTCACGCTCGAAGCCACGGGGTATGCCGGGTCGCGCTCGCCGCTGCCGGTGGGATCGCCCTGGGGCGCGGTCTCCCTGCTGCCCGGATTGCGGTTCGGCAATCCGCAGGCCTCGAGCCTCGGCGTGTTGTTCGGGCCTACCGTGTTCTTTGGCGACGTCACGCAGGTGCGAGCGTTCCTCGGCGTGCGCTTCGACGTGCCGCTGGCGCGGCGGGAGCGGCATCCCTAGCTTTGCGCCGATGGTCGTCCCCTCCCTCGATACCGAGCATCCCGGTATCCGGGTCATTGCGGAAGTGGCGTCGGTGCTCCAGGCAGGCCTGGCGTCCGGGGAGGCCCTGCACGGCGTGGTGAGCGCGCTGCAGCGCGGCCTCAACCTGGGCCGCTGTCGCCTGTGGCTCCGCACCCCCGACGGCGCCCGGTTCACGCCCGTCACCACGTCGGGGGACGATGTGGACCTGCCGGGCTACCTGCCGCCGGTGGCTGAGTGGGTGCGGCAGGGGCCGCAGCGCGAGGGTGTTCCCGGCGGCTCCTTGATGCGGCTGCCGCTGATCCACGACGACGAGCCGCTCGGAGCGCTCGAGGTCGTCATTCCCACCGGTCGCTACGAAGGGATCGCGCACGACGTCGTGGTCGTGGTGGGGCGCATTCTCGCACCGATGCTCGCCGCGACGGAGCTGTCGCAGGACCTCGCGTCCGAAGTGGCGCTGCGCACCCACGAGATGGAAGCGCAGCGCAGCTTCGCCGCCCAGATCATCGACTCCCTCCCCGTCGGGCTGTACGTGATCGACCGCACCTACCGGATCCGGGCCTGGAACCGCAAGCGCGAGACCGGGACGCAGGGCGTGACGCGCGAGGACGCCGTGGGACGCGACATCTTCGAAGTGCTGGACCGCCAGCCACGCGACCTCTTGAAGCGGGAGTTCGACCGCGTGTTCGACACCGGCGAGCTGCAGCAAGTGGAAATGGAGTCGCAGGCCACCGGCGAAGCGCGACACTACCGCATCACCAAGATCCCGATGCATCAGGATGGCGGCGATATCTCGCACGTGATCACCATCGGCGAGGACATCACCGAGTGGCGCCAGGCCCAGCAGCGTCTCACCGAGACGGAGAAGCTCGCCGCCGTGGGCCAGCTCGCGGCCGGCGTGATGCACGAGATCAACAACCCGCTGGCGACGATCCTCGCCTGCTGCGAGGCACTGGCGCTCCGGACCGCGGACCTGGGGCCGCCGGACCGCCAGGGCTACGACGAGTATCTCAAAATCATCGACACCGAGGTGCAGCGCTGCCGTCGCATCGTGGAGAGCCTGCTCGACTTCTCGCGCCCGAAGGGCGGGGACAAGAAAGCGACGGACGTGAACAGCGTTGTGGAGCGCACGCTGTTCCTGCTCAAGCACCACGCGCGGTTCAAGCGGTTGAACGTCGTGCGCGACCTGACAACGGGCCTGCCCGCGGTGCTCGCCGACCACGAGCGGCTGATCCAGAGCTTCATGGCGCTGATGCTCAACGCCCTGGACGCGATGGACTCGCGTGGCACCCTCACCGTGCGGAGCCGCATCAACCCGGACCGCGCAGACGAGATCCTGCTCGAGTTCATCGACACGGGAACCGGGATCAAGCGGGAAGACCTGCCCAAGATCTTCGAGCCGTTCTTCACGACCAAGCCCCAGGGACGCGGCACCGGCCTGGGCCTTTCCATCTGCTACGGCATCATCGCCGAGCATCGGGGGCGGATCGACGTCGAATCGCAGGTCGGCGTCGGCTCGAACTTCAAGGTATATCTCCCCATCGGTTGAAGATTCTGGTCGTCGAGGACGACAAGACCGTCGGCCAATACGTCAAACGCGGCCTGACCGAGGCCGGGTTCAACGCCGACCTGGTGGGCGACGGCGCCGAAGGGCTCCGCCTCTCGGTGAGCGGGCACTACGACATGCTGGTGCTCGATTTGCGGCTGCCCGCGCTGTCCGGGCTCGAGGTGCTGCGCACCTTGCGTGATCGGGGCGAGGGGATGCCGGTGCTGGTGCTCACCGCGCAGGACGCGGTGGACTTTAAGGTCCAGGCGCTGAAGATGGGCGCCGACGATTACGTGACGAAGCCGTTTTCCCTGGAAGAGCTGCTGGCGCGGGTGGAGGCGCTGGGCCGGCGCCCGAAGGCGATCGCGCCGCCGGTGCTGCGGGTCGCGGACCTCACCCTCGACACGGGGAGCCGCGAGGTGCGGCGCGGCGGCAGGCTCATCGAGCTCACGCCCAAGGAGTACGCGGTGCTCGAGTATCTGATGCGCCACCACGGACGCGTGATGTCGCGGACGCTCATCACGGAATACGCCTGGGATTATCACTTCGACCCCGGCACGAACATCGTGGATGTGGTGATCACGCGGCTGCGCAAGAAGATCGACCACGCGCGCGAGCCGAAGCTGATTCACACGGTGCGCGGGGTGGGCTACGTCGTGAAGGCCTGACATGCAGACGATCCGCGGTCGGTTGACCGCCTGGTACTCGGCGGCCCTCGCGCTCACCCTCGCCGCGTTCGCCGCGGTGCTGTACCTGGACCGGCGCAGCGCCTCCTACCACGACCTGGACCAGCGGATCGGCTCGGAGGCGTCGCTCACCGCGGGTATCCTGGCGGAGAGCTACCGCGCCCGCGGCGTGCTGGTGCGGCCGGACAGCGCCGGGCGGCCGGTGCTCATCCCCGACGTCGCGGCGCTGCTCGAAGCGGTCCCCGACATCCTGATCGTCACCGCGCGCGACGGCAGTCTGCTGTTCGCGTCGTCGGATGCCCGGGCGCTCACGTTCCAGCAGGTGGAGCAGCTGCGCCGCGTCGCGACCGCTCCCGGGTCCGGCCGGTCCTCGGGCAGCTTCTACATCGAGCCCGATGGACCGGCGATTCACTACGCGGTCCGCTATCTCAGCGACGCGGGTCCGCAATTCGGCGCCATCCTCGCCGGAGCGAACGTGCGCTCGGCCGAGCTCGGTCCCGATCAGCTGCTCGCCACGTTCGCCCTGGTCCTGCCGCTCGGCGTCGCCGTGGCCCTGCTCATGGGGTCGTGGATCTCGCGACGTGCCCTCGGCCCCGTGGACCAAATCATCACCGAAGTGCGCGAGATCACGGATGGACGGAGCCTGCACCGCCGGTTGGCCGAGCCGCTGGTGAAGGACGAGCTCGGCCGCCTCGCCGAAACGCTGAACCAGATGATGACCCGGTTGGAGCGCAGCTTCATCGCCCTGCGACGCTTCACCGCGGACGCCAGTCACGAGCTCAAGACGCCGCTGACGGTGTTGCGCGCCGGCGTGGAGCGCGCGATCACGACGCCCAACCTGCCGCAGGACACGCTCGCGACGCTGGAGGAGACGCTGCAGGAGATCAAGCGCATGACCGAGCTGGTGGAGGCGCTGCTCACGCTGGCGCGCGCCGACGAGGGGATCGCGCCGCTGCACCGCGAGCCCGTGGACCTGCGCGGCATCGTCGAGGAGGCTCGCGAGACGGGTGAGCTGCTCGCCGAAGAGGCGGGAGTACAAATGGAGGTGACGACGCCCGCGGAGGCGATGGTCGTGTCCGTCGACGCGACGCGCATCCGCCAGCTGATCTTGAATCTCCTCACCAACGCCGTGAAGTATACGCCCGCGGGCGGGAGCGTGCGCCTGCAGCTCGGGCCCGCCAACGGCAGACTCACCCTCAGCGTCGCCGACACGGGGATCGGCATCGCGCCCGGCGACCTGCCGCACATCTTCGACCGCTTCTGGCGGGCGGACTCGGCGCGCACGCGCACCGGCGAACGGCCCGGCGCTGGCCTGGGGTTGGCCATCTGCAAGTGGATCGCCGAGGCGCACGGCGGGAAGATCGACGTCGTGAGCCGCCCGGGACGCGGCACCACGTTCACGGTGACGCTGCCGTGGGAGCCGTCCGCCGGCGCGTCTTGACGTCGTCGGCCGGTGCGGCGAGGGCGCCTCAGTCGGCGATCCCTCACCCGGCTGTCATCGTTTTGTAATGCCCGCTCCACTAGCGGGCAAAGCGACCTGGCCACTATTTCATATGGAGACACCGATCACGCCGGAGGGCGACGACTCGTGTTCGACCACCTGATCGAGTCCAAGCGCACCAAGAACCGCAAACGGACGTTCGGCCTGAACGCCGTGTCCCTGGTGGCGCACACCGTGGTTATCGCGGCGGCCGTGTACGCGACCCTGAACGCCGGTCAGACGGACAATTCCGTCAGAGTCGACACGGCGCTGGTCTTCGTCGATCAACCGAAGCAGGACAAGCCGCCCGAGCAGCAGCCGGTTCAGCTCGACGTGCCGCTCAAGGGATTCCAGACCGTCGTCGCGCCCGATGTGATCCCCACCAACATTCCCCCGGTGAACCTCCAGGAGCACTTCGATCCCAAGGACTACTCCGGGACGGGGGTTGAGGGGGGCATCGCCACCGGGGTCGTGCCGGACGCCAACGCCGTGTTCATGGAAGCGATCGTCGAAGAGAAGCCCGCGGTGCTGTCCGGTCCCCAGCCCGTGTACCCGGAGCTGTTGCGCCAGGCGCAGATCACCGGCCGCGTGCTGGTGCAGGCGATCGTCGACACGCTGGGTCGCGCGGAGCCGAGCTCGGTGAAGGTGCTGCAGAGCCCCAACCCCGGGTTCGATCAGTCCGCGAAGAACTACGTGCTCAAGTGCTTGTTCCGCCCCGCGCGTGTACACGGCCGCGCGGTCCGGGTGCTGATCCAGATCCCCATCGATTTCCGCCTCAAACAGTAGCGCCCAAAGGAGTCTGCGCACATGAGTCTCTCGCTTTACGACCTGTTCGTGACGATGGGGCCGTTCGCGAAGTTCATCGTCGTGGTGTTGGCCGTCATGTCGGTCATCTCGTGGGCGAACGCCGTCCAGAAACTGGTCCAGATCATTCGGTCCGAGCGCCAGACGCGGACATTCGCGCCTGAGTTCTCGCGCTTCCTCCAGGAGGAGCAGCTGGACGGCGCGATCAAGCTCGCCGAGAAGCAGAACCGGAGTCACGTGGCGCGCGTGGTCGGCGAGGCCCTCTCCGAGGTGAAGCCGCTGCTCCGCGATCGCGCCACCATCACCGCCGCCGACATCAACTCGGTGGAGCGCGCGGTGGAGCGCGAGATTCTCATCGTCGCGGCCGAGCTCAAGCGCGGCCTCGGCATCCTGGCCACCACCGGCTCCACGGCCCCGTTCGTCGGATTGCTGGGCACGGTGATGGGCATCGTGAACGCCTTCACCGGCATGGCGGCCTCGGGCGGCGGCGGCTCGCTCGCCTCGGTGTCCGCCGGTATCGCCGAAGCGTTGATCACCACGGCGTTCGGACTCATCGTCGCCATCCCGGCCGTGTGGCTCTACAACTACTTCACCACCAAGATCGACTTCCTCTCCGTCGAGATGACCTACACCTCGAAGGAGCTGATCGACTACCTGATCAAGAGCGTGGGGTCGGAGTTCGGCCGCTCGATCTTCACGAAGGAATTCCAGACGCAGAAGGCGTCGCAGACCAGTGGCCCTGTCAGCCACTAGCGCTCGCGCGGCCGTCAAGGCCGACATCAACGTCACGCCGCTGATCGACGTGATGCTGGTGCTGCTGATCATCTTCATGATCGTCACGCCCCTGATCGCCGCC
>Ga0209234_1000080_pt1 | contig 23386 bp, 20 predicted proteins | sample GraSoi013_1_20cm_2_FD_185816 | JGI IMG/M metagenome (GOLD analysis project Ga0209234, IMG submission 185816) | Grasslands soil microbial communities from the Angelo Coastal Reserve, California, USA - Sample 08_20_2013_1_20cm (SPAdes) (version 2) | ecosystem: Environmental > Terrestrial > Soil >... | reverse complement strand
CCCGCCTCTGCCGCTGATTAGTGATTCGCCGCGTTCGGAACAACCCTCCGTTGCGAAATAGCCGCTGCTCCCGCAGAATGGGCTCAAAACCATGTCCAACAACGATCTAGCCATTGTGATTCTCGCGGCCGGCAAAGGCACGCGGCTGAAGTCGAGCCTGGCGAAAGTGCTGCACCGCGCCGGTGGGCGCACGCTCGTCGAACAACTGATGCGCGCCTGCGAGCCCCTGAAGGCGCGCCAGACGGTGGTCGTTGTGGGCCACCAGGCGGAACGGGTCGCCGCAGTGGTCGAGCCTCTCGCGGCACTTACCGTGTTGCAGCAGCCGCAAAACGGCACCGGCCACGCCATGCAAGTCGCCAAGCGTGCGCTAGGCCGTGCGAAGATTGCCGTGGTGCTCCCGGGCGATGCTCCCTTGGTGCGTACGGAAACCTTGAAGGCGCTCATTGCCGCGCATCACCAGGGGAAAGCCGCGGCCACAATTCTCTCTGCGGTGCTGGCTGATCCTTCCGGCTACGGCCGCGTGGTGCGGAAATCGGAAACGACCGTCACTGCCATCGTTGAAGAATCACAACTCACCGCCGACCAGCGCGAGATCAACGAAGTCAATTCCGCCATCTATTGCTTCACGCTCGAAAAGCTCTGGCCCGCCCTAGCGCAGGTCAAACCCAATAACAAACATCGCGAGCTTTACCTGACCGACGCCATTGCCGCGCTCAGCGCCAAGGGCGAAACCGTGCTCGCCGAAGTCGCGCCCGATTCCCGCGAAGTTCTCGGCTGCAACACCCGTGCCGATCTGGCAGAGGTCGACCGCGTCTTCCGCGAGTGGAAGCGCAATGCACTCATGGACGCCGGCGTGACGATTCAACTTCCGGAAACGGTGTTAATTGATCCGGACGTCGTTGCGGGTGAAGACACGGTCATCGAACCCGGCGTGCAATTGCTGGGCAAAACCAAAATCGGAGCGCGCTGCACCATTCAAACGGGAAGCGTCCTGACCGATGCCATCCTCGGCGACGAGGTCACCGTCGAGCCGCATTGCGTCGTGGCGCAGAGCCGCCTGGATGACCGCGTGGTCATCGGCCCGTTCGCGCGATTGCGGCAGGACAATCACCTCAAAGCCGGTGCGCGCATCGGCAATTTTGTCGAACTCAAGAAAAGCACCATCGGCGAGGGCACCAAAGCCATGCATCTGTCGTATCTGGGCGACGCAAAGATCGGAACGAAGAGCAACATCGGCGCTGGCACGATCACATGCAATTATGATGGCTTCCAGAAGCATCCGACTTCGATCGGAAACAAAGTTTTCATCGGCAGCGATGCCACGCTAGTGGCGCCGGTGCGTGTCGGGGACGGGGCTTACATCGCCGCAGGTTCCACCATTACGGAAACTGTGCCTGCTGACGGATTGGGAATTGCCCGCGGCCGCCAGGTTAACAAACCCGGCTGGGCCGCGAAGAAACGCCGTGAACTGGCAGCCACAGAAAAACCAAAAAAGACCACGAAGAAATCGAAGCGGCGCAAAGCAGCCAAGAAGCGTAAGTAGCGTTCCTTTGAGGAGCCGAGCGATGAGCGAAAAGGTATTGGCGTAGACTTTCTTTCTCGGATCGCTGCTCCGCCACTCCGCATTCTCGAGCCGTCGATTCGGTGCTGATTCCGCGCGTCTCACCCTGGTAATCGTTCTATTCTTGCTGGTAGTGCGGCAGCGCTCCGAGAAACCACCTACCCCGCGCTGCCCGCCGCTGGCATCGAAGCGAATCAGAAAAAACCAGGCTCCTCGGGCGGGTTCGGGTAATAGCCCTCTTCTGCGGTGTATATTTTTTTCTTCGCTGCGAATCCTCCAGTGCCCTCTGCGGTAGATTTCCTGTTTCATCTCACCGCCTGAACTAGCGCGTGTGTGCTAAACTAGCGGTTCCCGCAATGTTAGGACGGAGCTGCCAGCGCATGAAATTTGGAGTCGTCGTTTTTCCCGGGTCCAATTGCGACCACGACGCGTTTTACGCCATCGGCAACGTCCTCAGGAAACCCGTCGAATTCATCTGGCACCAATCGGAAGATCTCGCCAATTGCGACGCCGTCATCTTGCCGGGCGGATTTTCCTACGGCGATTACCTCCGCACCGGCGCCATCGCGCGGTTTTCTCCGGTGATGAAGTCTGTCGAGAAATTCGCGAAGAGCGGAGGCGCGGTCCTGGGCATCTGCAACGGCTTCCAGATTCTGTGCGAAGCCGGCCTGCTTCCCGGCGCGATGATGCGCAATAGTGGACTGCGATTCATCTGCCGCCACGTGTACATCCGTGTCGAGCAAACGGACACGCCGTCGACCAACGCCGCCCAGCAGGGCCAGATTCTCAAGATTCCCATCGCGCACTCGGACGGCAATTACCATTGCGACCAAGCTACGCTCACGGAGCTGGAGAAAAACCACCAGGTGATTTTCCGCTACACCACTCCCGACGGTTCCGACGATACCGCCGGCAATCCCAACGGAGCAGTGCACAATATCGCAGGAGTCTGCAACCGCGAGCGCAACGTTGCCGGTCTCATGCCCCATCCCGAACGTGCCGTCGAGTCCGCCCTAGGCTCCTCCGATGGCCTGGTTATCTTCCGCTCCATGGTGGAGACGCTTGTTGGCGCGGCCAAGGCCACCGCATGATCCGTGGCGCCCCGACTTTGGTCGCGGCGGTTTTGGTTCTTACCGGGGCGCGATATATCGTGCCCTGCGGTTTCTGCTCTCCTGTGAAGAATTGAGATATGGCCACCGCTAGCAACGAAATTCGAGTCACTCCAGAGATCGCTGCGGAGCACGGCGTAACGCGCGAAGAATACGCGCGCATTCAGCAAATTCTCGGGCGAGACCCAAACATCACTGAGCTGGGCATTTTCAGTGTGATGTGGAGCGAACATTGCTCCTACAAATCAAGCAAAGTGCATCTCAAGCGTCTGCCCACTCGCGGCAAGCTCGTCGTACAAGGGCCGGGAGAAAACGCCGGGGTCATCGATATCGGCGACGGGTTGGTGGCCGCCTTCAAAATCGAATCGCATAATCATCCGAGTTATGTCGAGCCCTTCCAGGGCGCAACGACCGGCGTCGGCGGCATTTTGCGTGACATTTTCACCATGGGCGCGCGCCCCATCGCGGTCTTGGATTCATTGCGATTCGGCGAGATCACTGCAGGCAAATACACAAGTGCTGAGGACGCCGCAAAAAACCGCCGCATCCTCGACGGCGTAGTTCGTGGAATCGGGAGTTACGGAAATTGTTTCGGCGTTCCCACCATCGGCGGCGAGGTCGGCTTTGAGCCGTGCTACTCGCAAAATCCGCTGGTCAATGCGCTCGCGCTGGGCATCGCCAAAAAGGAAGAGATTTTCCTCGCCAAAGCGAAAGGCGTCGGCAATCCGGTGATCTACGTCGGCGCAAAAACAGGTCGCGACGGGATTCACGGCGCATCCCTGCTGGCGTCCGCCGAGTTCACCGAAGAGTCGAAGCAAAAGCGCCCGAATGTGCAAGTCGGCGACCCCTTCATGGAGAAACTGTTGCTCGAAGCCTGCCTCGAAGCCATGCACACCGGGGCGGTCGTCGCGATTCAGGACATGGGCGCTGCCGGCCTCACCTGCTCCACTATGGAAATGGCCTCGCGCGGCGGCACGGGCATCGAGATCGAACTCGCCAAAGTTCCTCAGCGCGAGACCGGCATGACGCCCTACGAGATCATGCTCAGCGAATCCCAGGAGCGCATGCTGCTGGTGGCGGAGAAGGGCCGCGAGCATGAAATCCTGGCGGTCTTCAAGAAGTGGGGCCTCGATGCCGTCGTCGTCGGCCAGGTCACCGAAGGCGGCATCGCCCGCATCAACCACAACGGCAGAGCCGCGGCGGAAATTCCCGCGCATCCCTTGGCAGAAGAAGGTCCCGTCTATCAGCGGCCCATGGCCGCGCCTGCACCGAGGCAAGAGAACGCCGCGAATTGGTTTGCCTTCGCTGCCGAAGGCACGAACCTCACCCAGAACTTCTTGAAGTTGCTGGCGTCGCCTGCGATTGCCTCCAAGCGCTGGATCACCGAGCAGTACGACAGTTCCGTGCGCACCAACACTTTGGCGGGTCCCGGCGCGAGCGACGCGGCAGTGGTGCGCATCAAAGATCCGAAAACGGGAGCCGTGAAGCGCGCGCTGGCCCTCTCGACCGACGGCAACGGTCGCTGGTGTCAGTTGCATCCCCGCATGGGAGCCATGCACGCGGTTGCCGAAGCGGCCCGCAATGTGGCTTGCAGCGGCGCGCGGCCCGTCGCGGCCACGAATTGCCTGAATTTCGGGAGCCCCGAAAAGCCCGAAGTGATGTGGCAATTCAGCGAAACCATCGATGGCCTGGTCGAAGCGTGCACCGCCCTCAACACTCCCATCACTGGAGGCAACGTCAGCTTCTACAACGAAACTCTCGGCAAATCGATCTACCCCACCCCGGTCATCGGCGTCGTGGGCGTGATCGACGACGCCTCGCAGGTCCTGAAAATCGCCTTCCGCGAACCCGGCGACGCTGTGGTCCTGTTGGACGGATCGAATTCCTCTGTTGGCGGGCAGCACGCCGTGCCCCAGCGTGGCAATCCATCTCCCCTGGTGGCCTGCGAATTCTCCTCCTCCGAATACTCCAAGACCATCGCCGGGATCGTCGCTGGCGAACCGCCCGCCATCGAGCTCACCGCTGAGAAGCGCCTGATAGATTGTCTCGTTGCTCTCGGCGCCGAAGGCGCCATCCAGTCCGCACACGATATCTCCCACGGTGGCCTCGCCGTCACCCTGGCGGAGTCCTGCTTCGCCCCTTGCGCCACGGTAGCGGCGTCCGCCATGGGGGAGAGGGCTCGTCTTGGGGCACACGTCAAATTGGAAGAAACAGGCCCTGCCGAGGCCGCCGCATTCGCCGAAAGCGGTGCCCGCGCTATCGTATCGGTCAAGCCCTCTTCGCTTGCCCGCGTTCGCGATACTGCGAGACAATATGGTGTGGCGGCACAGCCCATCGGCCAGGTCACCCGCGACGATGCCTTCCGCATCGAACATAAGGGGCACGCGGTGATCAGCAGTTCCGTTGAAACGCTACGCGACGCCTGGGCCCATTCGCTCGAACCTACGCTGACCACAAAATGAGTCAAAAACTCCCCTTCGCCGATGATCATTTCCATGACGAGTGCGGTGTGTGCGGTGTCTTCGGCCACTCCGAAGCGTCGAACCTTGCCTATCTAGGTCTTTACGCCCTGCAGCATCGCGGTCAGGAATCAGCGGGCATCGTCTCAAGCGACGGCAGAGAGTTGTATGTGCACCGCGCCATGGGCAAAGTTGAAGAAATCTTTCAGCCGAGCGTGCTCGCCCAGCTTCCCGGCAGCTTGGCCATCGGCCACACGCGCTATTCAACGGCGGGCGACAAAGCCCTGCTCAACGCCCAGCCCATCATGATCGATTGCAACAAGGGTAAAGTCGCTCTTGGCCACAATGGCAACCTCACCAACGCCGCCGAGTGGCGCCGCAGGCTCGAGCATCGCGGTTCCATCTTTCAGACCAACAGCGACACTGAAGTCATCGTGCATCTCATCGCTCGTTCGCAGGCGCGCAATCTTTCCGGCGCGATCGGCGATGCCCTCAATCAAGTGGAAGGCGCCTACTCTCTCCTTCTCCTGACGCAAGATGAATTGTACGCGGTGCGCGATCCGCGCGGCTTTCGCCCACTGGCGCTTGGAAAATTGACTACCCCCGGCGGCTTCGTTTCGTGGCTGGTGGCGTCAGAAACCTGTGCATTCGATCTGCTCAATGCGCAATACATCCGCGAGATCGAGCCCGGCGAGATGGTGCGCATTTCCAAATCAGGCATCGAGTCCATCCACTTCGCTCCGGAAAAGCCGCACCAGCAGTGCATTTTCGAGCACGTCTATTTCTCTCGTCCCGATAGCATCATTTTTGGCCGCTCCGTGAACGAGAGCCGCGAGATGCTCGGACGCCTCCTGGCCCAGGAACATCCTGTCGACGCGGACATCGTCGTCCCGGTGCCGGATTCCGGCGTGCCAGCGGCGGTCGGCTATGCGCTCGAATCCAAGATCCCCTTCCGCATGGGCCTGATCCGCAATCACTACATTGGACGTACCTTCATCGAGCCGTCGGAGGCCATCCGTAATTTCGGTGTGAAGCTCAAGCTCAATCCCATCCGCGGCTTGATCGAAGGCCAACGCGTGATTCTTGTCGATGATTCCATCGTGCGCGGCACTACCAGCCGCAAAATCGTCCGCATGGTCCGCGAAGTGGGCGCGAAAGAAGTCCACGTGCGTATCAGTTGCCCGCCGACGATTTCTCCCTGCTACTACGGCGTGGACACCCCCACGCGTGAGGAACTGATTGCCTCTTCGAACACTCCGGAGGAAATTTGCAAATTCCTCGGTGCCGACTCGCTGGGCTACGTTTCCCTCTCAGCGCTCCGCCGGGCTGTCAGTGATACCGAAGGCAGGTTCTGCACGTCTTGTTATACGGGTGTCTATCCGACGGATCTAGTGCAGCTGGAGGTACGCGAAAGCGCGCCAAACGGCAAATCTGGCGAAGCTACTCCTGGCAACTACAGTGAACCCGGGCCCGCAGAGCGGCCGGTGGTGGTGGAACGTGAAAGCTGAAAAGAAGAATAAACAAGAAGAAGCAAACGTGCCGGTGAAAACAAAGATTCAGCGCGAGATCATCGCGTGGTTCTGGGTCGGGCTGGCCTTTCTGCTCATCAACGGCACAATCGGCCAGGCGCGCGTCATTCCCTCTGGCTCGATGGAAAATACGCTGCTCATCGGCGATCACCTCATCATGAGCCGCATCGGTTACGACGCAGGCGTGCCCTTCACCAACTGGCACGTACCGCTCTGGCGTACTCCCAAGCGCCAGCAAGTGATCATCTTCAAACCGCCGTTTGCGCCGGACACGCCCGACTATGTAAAGCGCGTCATCGGGCTGCCCGGAGACACCATCGACATTCACGATGGCGCGGTCTGGATCAACGGCCAAAAACTCGTTGAAAAATACACCAGTGGCGCTAGCGAGCCCTACGAGCTGCGCATACCGTACAAGGTTCCAGGGGATTGTTATTTCGTGATGGGAGACAATCGCGGAAATTCCTACGACAGCCGCTTCTGGGGCTGCGTCCCTCGAAAGGACATCATCGGGACGCCCGTCATGATTTACATGTCGCTGAATGTTTCGCCCGAGGCTTGGGAGCCGGGACAGATTCGCGAGCGTTTTTTTGCCTACGCGAATGCCCTCCTGCATCCCAGCATCGTACGCTGGAACAGGATTTTCCGGACGTTTTAAGCTGCCTTGCTGAACCGTCGTTGTCTGCCGTTGCCGCCGCAGCCCTCCACGGCGCTCCAATGAATTCCAATCAGTGCCCGGCGCGCGGCACCGTGCGCCCCCGATCAGAAAAGGATCAGAAACGGATGCGAACAACTCTCTCATGAAATATGCCGACGCCGGGGTGAACATCGCCGTCGCGGATGACGCGAAGCAGAGAATCCGCCACCATGCCAGCCGCACCTTCACTCCCGGCGTGCTCGGCGGCATTGGCGGCTTCGGCGCGCTCTTTGCCCTCGACCCGAAAAAGTGGAAGGAGCCGGTGCTGGTCTCCAGCGCGGACGGCGTCGGCACAAAACTCAGAGTCGCCATGGCTATGGGCGTACACTCCACCGTGGGCGGCGACCTCGTCAATCACTGCATCAATGACATTCTCGTCCAGGGCGCAGAGCCGCTGTTTTTTCTCGACTATCTGGCGATGGGGAAGCTCGATCCGCAGGTCGTCGAACAGATCGTTGAAGGAATGAGCCGCTCCTGCCGCAAAGCCGGGTGCGCCCTCATTGGCGGTGAAACCGCGGAGATGCCTGGATTCTATCCGTCCGGCGAGTACGATCTCGCGGGCTTTATCGTCGGCGTCGTCGAGCGCAGAAATCTACTGACCGGCAAGAACGTCCAGCCCGGAGACACTCTGCTGGCGCTCCCTTCCGCCGGTCTGCACACTAACGGATACTCGCTCGCGCGGAAACTGGTTTTCGAAGTTGCGAAGTTGAAGCCGGATGTCTACGTCGCCGAAGTCGGAAATAAGATTGGCGCGGAATTGCTGAAGCCTCATCTGTGTTACGCGCCGGCGCTGAAAAATATTGTCGCGCGGGGCTGGGTTTCCGCCCTCGCGCACATCACCGGTGGCGGCATTCCAGGAAATCTGCCTCGTGTGCTCCCCAGTGGGGTGAAAGCGGAAATTGACCTGGCATCCTGGCCCGTGCCGGCGATCTTCAAATATCTTGCCAAACTGGGAAGGATCGACACCGGCGAATTGCTGCAATCCTTCAATATGGGCGTCGGAATGATTCTCCTCGTCCCGCCGAAAAACGTGAAGTCCGTCGAAGCCCACTTGAAAAAACGCCGTGAAAAATTCTTCCGCATCGGCCGCATCGATCGCAGCGAATCCGGTAAGGCCCGCGTCGCCTACTCCGGCTCCCTCCAGATGCAGTAGACTTGTAGCCGCCGGCAGGAACGGAGAGACCCATGCTGGGCCGGCTCTCAGGATCAATCAGCTCACCACGGGTATTGCCGGCACGTCCAATCTAAGCGTATTTCCCCGGATGGTTTTTAGGAGGTATGCCATGAATTCTACCGAGACAAATCTGGATCTGTTGGCCTCACGGGTGCAAAAACTTGAAGCCTCGAATCGCCGCTGGAAGTTGGTGAATTCCCTGTTGGTGCTTTTGGCTGTTTCTGTCGCACTGATGGGCGCAAAGCCCGCCGACCGCATCGTGCCACCCATGGTTCGCGCCAGCACGGTCGAGGCGCAGGAGTTCATTTTGAAGGACCCCGATGATCACGTCTACGCTCGGCTTAGCCTCGGGCGGGCCCTGACAACCAAGCAACGGAATGGTCTGTACTTCATGCCCAACAATGGTCTGTACGCTGATCCCAGCATGGCTGTCCCGGCCTTGCAGTTCTTTAATGACCAAGGCGACGTTGTTTGGACCGCACCCACCAAGGCCGAGTTCCTGCCGGCAAAGTAACGCGCCAGACTCGCCTAGGGGGCCAGAACAGCAAGCCGTACGTATGCAGAAATCTAAAGGGATTGGCCCTGCGCGTAGCTTGGATGCCGGGCGGTAGCGCGAAGAGGCAATTCGCGCTTGAGCGTGCCTAACCATCGCAACTCTACCCTAAACTGCTCGATCATTAGACTGACCATCCATACCGCCTCGTGATGGGCATGGCCAACTTCTTCGAGTATCGAACGCATTGTTGCCTTCTCTCTGTGAAGCTCCGTTTGAAGAAATGTTCGCCGCCGCTCAAGCTGCTGCTGAAAAATGCCCGGCCGCGCCTGCCAAGAGAGCGCCATCCAGGTCAGAAAAGCCGGCCGGTCGCGCTGCCTGGCCCATTCTTCTTGTTCAAGCGCGTCTGCCAGCGCGCTGCGTCCCTTGGCTGTTGTTTGGAAGGTGCTGCGCTCCGGCCCCGCAGCCGGCTCATCCGTTTCCGAAGCCCGGATCAATCCTGCCCGCGCCAGTTTCTCCAGCGAGTAGTAGACCTGCGGCCGCGAAATCCCCGCCCAATCCCGTATCTCCCGTCTCTCCAGTTCCAGGTTAGCCTCATAGCCATGCATTGGCCGCTCCGCCAATAAACTCAGCAGCACCAGATCCGGCGTCGTCAGCGCCACTCTCTTGCTTGCCCTGCGCCTCTCCGCATTCCTCAGGGCTTGGCGCCTGCCCCGGTTCGGCCGGGGGATAAGGCTCACTGCTTCCTCTTCTTACTCCAATACCACCACTGGCATTGCGCCGCGGGAAGCCGTGGATTCTGTGCCTGAGCCACCGCCGCGGAAAAAACATCCAACACGCAGGGATCCTGTCGCTGCGCTTGTATGCGATTCAGCCGCGCGTATAACCTTTCTGGATTCTGCCGCGCCAGCTGCGCCACGCTGCGAATTCCCAGCAGCTCAAAGTCCCTTAGCATCGCCGGTCCGATCGAAACCAGGTCTTCCAGTTGTCGGCCATCGACGACCGTCCCCCGCCTGGTGGGCCGCGGCTTCCGCCGTCGTGTGCCAAAGACTCCACAAGCCCGGGCTTTAGCCCCCCAAGTTGGCTGGCTCCGAGAAACTCCCTTATTCTCATGATCCGCGCGGAGGTGATGAGTCACAAAACAAATCTCCTTGACTTCATTTGTCCCACTTTGCACACTCACGTAGTCTAATTGAGACTACTGTGTTGTCAAGGAGAATCTTCATGCACCTCGCCGCCAACGCTCTCACGCGGTCTCTGCGGATTCGTGGTGTGGCAACCCAATCTATCCGAAGGAGATCAAGGTCATGAACATCAAACGCATCACTCCCGTCCTGCTCGTCAAGGAGATCGAGCCCGTGGTGCCTTTCTGGGTCGGCCGTCTGGGCTTCACCAAGACCATCGAAGTCCCCGATGGTAACAAGATCGGCTTCGTAGCTTTCCAGAAGGGCTCCATCGAAGTGATGTACCAGACCTACTCGAGCGTGGAAAAAGACGCGCCGCCGTCCATGTCCGCCGAAGCCAGAAAGGGTCCCACGTATCTGTACATGGAGGTGGACAATTTCGAGGCCGTGCGTGCCGCCATGAAAGACGTAGGAGTGGTCATGCCCGTGCGCACCACCTTCTACGGCATGAAGGAATTCGCGGTCCAGGATCCCGGCGGCCACTTCATCACCTTTGCCCAACCCGTGGCCGCGCCCCAACACTGACCCCATGGTGGGCGCAAGCCCCCGGCGTTCTGGCCGGTTGTGGGAGGAACCCACCGAAGAGATTCCCGCAAAACCAGCGAAATACCTGCCATTCATGGCGGGGAGGATGTCCACCGGGAGTGTTACTTGCTCATTTCGCAGCGCAGCATGCCGCGCCCCTTGGCACTCATGGTTTGCTCGGAGCCGGCAACGGCGGTGGCCGCCGCTCGATTTCCGCGGGAACGGCAATCGAGCGAGCGCCATTCCTACCCACGGCACGAACGGCAAAGAAGTGATTGTCCGTCGAAACGCCCTGTAGAATGGTTTCGCCGGAGGAAGCCGCAAATTCATAAACCTGCCAGCGCGGATCGCTGGTCTCGCGCCACAGGATTTCAAAACCGGCGCTCTCGGCATCATCCTCGGCCGACCAGGACAGTCTGGCGTCCGGCGTGACCGCGCCCGTAAGCTTTGCATTTGTCGGCGGAGCCGGAGCCAATGCCAATTGCTGCAGCGCGTTCGCATTGTCCCGCGCCACGTCGCCCATAAATGTAAAGTTGAGATATTTCTCAAGATCCCCGTATTCGACTCCGTTTTCTGAGCGCGGCGTTTGATGCTGGTGATGGTAGTCTTCCAGCGGCTCCGTAAATCGCACTGCAGGCAACCCCGCCTTATAGAAAGGGTAGTGATCGCCACCGCGGCCGTACCGGTCCACGCGGAAAATCATTCGAATCGTCCCGCGTCCATCAATCTCTTCGACGGCCCGCGCCAATTCGCGCGAAGGCGAATCCGCATCGTCAATTTCGCCATTCCCTGAAAAAAGCCGCACCCGATGCGGCGCGCCAGCCGCGGAATCGGCGCCCACGATGTCGTCGTCTAACATTCCGCCAACGGTGTAACCCTGCTGCTTCGCCCACTCCAGAAGATGCGTGCTACCCAGCAGCCCCTGTTCCTCTCCGGAAACGGCCGCAAAAAGGATCGTCGCCCGATAGATCCCGCGGCCGTTCACCCCCGCCTTGCTCAACAGCCGTGCGCATTCCACGCTCACCGCTACACCGGAGGCGTCATCGTCGGCCCCCGGAGCATCCGCCTGCGGATCCATCGCATTCGATGGCCGCGAATCAAAGTGCCCGGAAACAATAAAAATGGTTTTCGCCAGCTTGGGATCGGAGCCGGGAAGAATCGCGTAGACGTTTTCGAGTGCAATCGGTTTCGAAGAAGTTCGCTCGGAACTAGACTCGAATTTATCGACCACCACTTGCAGCCTGGCCCCGGAATCTTTGGCGATCTCGTTGAATCGCGCCACGATAACATCACGCCCGCAACCAATCCCTCGCTTCGAATCCGTCCAGGAAGAAAGGGTGAGCCGAGTCCCACACGCTACCAGCCTGGAGATCAGCGCGCGCATCGATTTTTCATCCACCGCCGGGCGCGCAACTCTGCCCGCAGGCCGCGCTAACAGCTTCGGCTGTGGCCTCCCTTGTGCTGGCTCTGCCGGATCGCGAGGCGCAGCCCGCTGCGCAACAGTCGGAATTGCGCTGAGGACAAGAGCGAAAAACACAAATGCAATTGAAGTCCCGAAGTGCTCGCGGCGGCGGTTTATCCTATTGATCATGTTGGTCTCTTCCCCCGATGGATGTGGCTTTGTCAGAATCCGGCATTCTAGCGCAATTGGTTCTCGGAGACCGCACGAGTCCAGCGGCACTGATCCGCTTCCTGGCCATTCCGGCTGGCCATGAGCTTGCTGAAACGGGGCGGTGTTCTCCCCTCGGTCCTTTCAACTCTTGACTTTAGACGATCACGAGTTTTGATGATTGGAACGGTTGTGCTAAGGTTTTTTGTTTATGAAGAAGCGCATAGGCGTTCTGCTAAGCGGGCGCGGCTCGAACTTTGACGCGCTGGCGGAAAGCGTTGCTGCGGGAAGAATTCCGAACGCGGAGATCGCCGTCGTCATCAGCAATCGCGAGGGCGCGCCCGGCATCCAGCGCGCCGAGTCGCGTGGAATCAAGACGCGCGTAATTCCTTCAAAAGGATTGGAGCGGGAGGTCTATGATCGCCAAGTCGCCGCGGTTCTTGATGAACACAAAGCCGATCTGATCTGTCTCGCAGGATATATGCGGCTGCTATCTCCCTTTTTCGTCGCCCAATTTCCGAACCGCATCTTAAATATTCATCCTTCACTCCTCCCGTCATTCCCCGGGTTGGAATCGCAGCGCCAGGCGCTCGAATACGGAGTGAAATTCGCCGGCTGCACGGTTCATTTCGTCGACGAAAATCTCGACGCCGGCCCCATCGTGATCCAAGCCGTCGTTGCAGTCGAAGACCATGACACGGAAGAATCACTCAGCGCCCGCATTCTCAAGGAAGAGCACCGAGTCTATTCCGAAGCCGTAAAAATTGTCCTGGAAGAAAAGTACAAGATGGTCGGCCGCCGCGTGCTTTTGAAAAACTAAACCAAAATAGCCATCTGGCATCACTCCGGGCCATTCGATGAGGGTGCCCGATCGAGGATGCCAGAAAGGATCTGAGCATAGCATAAGGCGCTCAAGGCACGATGCGCGGCTACCAACGAAGACTCGAAATGACCGAAAGCAAATTCAAACCCATCGCCGAACAGATCGCCTATCTCAAAAAAGGCGTCGCCGAAATCATCCGTGAGGAAGATCTGACCGCGAAGCTCGAGCAGTCGGCCAAGACTGGAAAGCCGCTGCGCGTGTATCTCGGCGTGGACCCAACGGCCCCGGACATTCATCTCGGCCACACCGTGGTCCTTCGTAAGCTCAAGCACTTTCAGGACCTCGGGCACACCGCGATTTTCCTGATTGGCGATTTCTCGGCCATGATCGGCGACCCCACCGGACAATCCGAAACCCGCCCACCGCTGACCCGGGAGCAGGTTGACGCGAATGCCAAGACGTACCTCGCGCAGGTCTTTAAACTCCTCGATCCCAAGAAAACGGAAGTCCGCTACAACAGCGAGTGGCTGGATAAGCTGTCGAGTTACGACGTGGTGCGGCTGTGCGGTCACTACCGCCTGGCGCGGATGCTGGAACGGGAGGATTTTCGCTCCCGGCTGGAGAACAACCAGCCCATCTCCGTTCACGAGTTGCTGTATCCGCTGCTTACCGCGTACGACGCCGTGGCGCTACAGTCGGATGTCGAGATCGGTGCGACCGAACAGAAATTCAATCTTCTGGTGCACCGTGACATACAGCGCGAATACGGCTTGGCCTCGGAGGTGGCGCTGACCATGCCGATTCTCGTGGGCCTCGACGGCCAAAGAAAAATGTCCAAGAGTCTCGGCAACTACGTCGGCATCACCGAGCCGCCCGGCGAAATGTTTGGCAAGATGATGTCGATAGCCGACGCATTGATGCAGCCCTACTACGAACTGGTGACCGATCGCACGCCGCGGGAAATCGAGGCCCTGAAAAAGGAAGTTGCCGGCGGCGCGCTCCATCCCATGGACGCAAAAATGCGCCTGGCACGGGAAGTGATCGCCGGTTTCCACGGCGAAGACGCCGCCCGCAAAGCCGCCGAGAATTTTCAGCGCGTCTTCCGCGACCGCCAAGTACCCGAGGAAGCTCCCGTTGTGAAATTACCGAGAGGCCCCGCAAAGAAACTCCCCGCGCTGCTCGTCGATCTGAAATTGATGGCCTCGAAAAGCGAAGCCCAGCGCTTGATTGAACAAGGCGGCGTGGAAATCGACGGCGTTCGAATGGACGACCCGCGCAAGGAAATCGATTTCAACAAATCCGCTGAATTCCTTCTTCGCGCCGGGAAAAAGAAATTCCTTCGCGTCATTGTCGAATAAGCATCTCAAATTGCTCCATCCACTTTGTGAGCCGTAGCAACGCCGCGTCCCTACAACTACGGGCTGGAACGCCCCATCACCCCAGCACCTCGGCGACAAGTTGCCTGACGTGTTGGCCGACGGAAGGTGCGGCGGTGAGGCCCGGGGACTCCATGCCGACGAGGTGAATTGCCTGCGGCACCGCGGGGTCGCGGGTGATCACAAAATCGACAATGCCTTGGTGGTCCGGGGGAACGAGTTTGGGGCGCAGACCCGAATAACCGAGCTGTAAATCGCTCTCCCTGATTTCCGGCAGAAGCGTTTTGGCGCGATTGGCGAAATCCGCGATTGCCAGGCGATCTTTTTCGTAATTGTCTTTTCCTTCGACATACGTTGCCGTCGGTCCCACCAGAACCGTGGCCCACAGGGTTTTGGTGAAGTGCACGCCAAGGCTGAGGCCGCGCGAGTGCGGCAAAGGATAGACAAGATTGTTGATCAGCGAAGCGCGCGGGCCGCGAATTTCGCAGTATTCCCCGCGCACGGGGTAAATATGCCAAGAGCGGTTGCCAAGAAGCGCCGCAACTTCATCGGCGTGCAGTCCCGCGGCATTGATGACGCATTTTGCCTCGATCGTTTCCTCTTGTGAATCTTCCTGGTCTCCGATGCGCAACCCGACGCGAATGTTCTTCCCGGAAGGCGCGAGCGAGACGACCTCCGCCCGCGTGACGATGTTTGCGCCCTGATTGGTTGCCACGCGCGCGTATGCGTGCACCAATTCTTCGGCAGAGACAATTCCCGTGGACGGCACCACCAGAGCCGCAGTCCCCCGGATGTGCGGCTCCTGCTTCCGAATTTCTGCCGCATCAATGAGGCGCAATCCTTCGACGCCGTTGTCTTCACCGCGCTTCTTCAGGGCGACGAGTTCGGTTTCCTCGTGCGCATTGGCTGCCACTACGAGCTTCCCGGTGTGGCGGAAGGGAACATTGTGCTTTATGCAAAATTCGTAGGTCAGACGATTGCCTTCGACGCAGTGGCGCGCTTTGAGCGAATTCTTCGGGTAATAGATGCCGGAGTGGTTCACACCGCTGTTACGCGTGCTGGTAGCCATGCCGAGCTTGGGGAACTGCTCGACAAGAAAAACATCCTGCCAGTGCTCGGAGACCGCGCGCGCGATGGCACAGCCGACAACGCCACCGCCGATAATCAGAATATTGGCCTGATCCATTTCTACTGGTCGCCGCCGATTTCGTCAAAGTAGGGTTTACAGGGAACGAGTCGCGCCTCGGTTCCGTCATGGACGGCGTAGGCGGCCTGCTTGCTTGGTTCATAGCCATTGCGCCAGAGAGAAACCGCGCCGTGTGCGCCCTCTTTGCTAATGGCGTAGAAATAGATGTGGAAGGTCGTGAGTTTTTTCTTGTCGCCTTTATAGTTGTGCGCGACGCGGCCCATTGCTTCGAGGCAGGCGTCCGTGGGCGATTTGCCCTGGCGCATCATTTCAATGATGGTATGGCCGCCAGAAATCTTGATGTTTTCCTCGCCTTTGCCCGTCGAGCCCGCGGCGCCCACTTCATTGTCCACGCAGCAGCCCGCGCCGATGATCGGGGAGTCCCCGACGCGGCCGGGAATTTTCCAGGACAACCCGGAAGTCGTCGTGGTAGCCGAAATCTCTCCCTTGGCGTCCACGGCCATGCAAGGAATCGTGCCCGTTGGCGGGTGCGCAATAACCCGCTCGGCATAGGCGATCTGTTCTTCATCGTGGTCAAAGATGGCGGAAAGGTGTTCTTTCCATTCCGGCGAGTCGATACCCGGGCGCCAATTGAAAGAAGACTTGGCCTTCCACGCAAGCCAGATCTTGCGCGAGTGCTCGGTGAGGAGATTCATCTCCTCGAACCCTTCCGCGACCGCAAAACGCCGCGCGCCGTCACCCACGATCATGACGTGATTGGTTTTCTCCATCACCGTCTTCGCCAGGCGCGAAACGTTCTTGATGCGGCGCACGCTCGCCACCGAGCCGGCGCGGTGCGTGGGCCCGTGCATGACGCTAGCGTCCAGCTCCACTTCCCCTTCTTCGTTGGGCAATCCGCCGTAGCCCACGGAGTCATCGTTCGGGTCGTCCTCAACGACCGTGACAACAGCCACTGCGGCGTCAAGTGTATCGCCGCCTTTTTTGAGGATGTCCATGCCCTTATCGAGGGCATGAAGTCCATTGGCGCTGGAAATGATGAGAGGGCGCTTGCCCTGCGCGGCTGGCGCAAGGTTCCGGAGAGCGGACACATCGCTACCGTTTGGCAATGCTCGGCCAAACACTCTGCCGGCGCTGGCAACAGCGCTCCCCACAAGCGAAGTGAGGAAAAATTTGCGGCGTGACCATAATTCCATTTAAAGAACCTCCGGAGTATGCGCAGGGCACTATACAACAGTTGACACTCGATAGTTGAGGGAAGGAGACCGTGGGGCTGAAACCACGCTTCGAGGGAGTGAGGCGCGCTTGATGTTTGCCTGGCTGGTTGTTGTACCGGAGAGCGTGACGGCCCGACACACAGCTAGGAAGGATTTCATGCGGACACCTTGCCCTCAGGACCCTTGTGACCAGGCCATCCTGCGGCTGGCCTGGTCGTGGCCCACTTGGTATCGATGGTGCGGAAGTCTATGGCCGGCGATGGCACGGCGATTGAGTGGCGTAGTGCGCCGCAGGAATTCAAACGCCGAGCGGCTCCCTAGCCGGCAGTGGCGGGCTTGGCGGGGAATTCGCCTTCCCAGCGAGCAATGACCACGCACGCGACACAATTACCCAGAACTGTCACTGCAGTGCGGCCCATGTCCATGAGTTGATCGATCGCGAAGAGAAGAAATAACGGTTCCATGGGCAGATGAAACGAAGTCGCCGCGCCGAAAACAATCAGCAGCGAGGCGCGCGCCACGCCGGCGGTTCCTTTACTGCTGATCAGCAGCGTCAAGATCATCAAAACTTGCTGACCGATGCTGAGGTGCAGTCCTGCGGCCTGGACAACAAAAAATAAAGCCAGGGATTGATAAAGACTCGCGCCGTCCATATTGAAGCTGTAGCCGGTGGGGAGGACAAAGGCGACGATTTCGCGCGGGACGCCGAAGGTCTCCAATTGCTCGATGGCGCGGGGCACGGTGGCCTCCCAGCTCGCGGTGGCAAATCCAATGGTGACGGGCTCGGCCACGGCGTTGATGAATCGCTTGATGGGGATGCGCGCCCACAGCGCGATCGGCAGCAGAACGCACACGATGAAAAAGGCCAGAGCGACGTACATGGTGGCCAGGAGTTTTAGGAGCGGAAGAAGGACTCCCACTCCCAAGTGGCCGACGGTGTAGGCAACGGCGCCAAAGACGCCGAGCGGAGCGGCGTACATGACCAGGTTGGTGAACTTGAACATGGTTTCCGAAAGGCTTTCGGACAAGACGAGCATGGGACGGCGCTTCGCTTCGGGCACCAAAATGAGCGCCATGGCAAAGAGGACGCTGAAAACGACGATTTGGAGCACCTGGCCCTCGGCGACGGACTTGGCGATGTTCTCCGGAAAGATGTCGGTGATGAGTTGCGTGGCACTGTGGGGCGAAACATTGAGTGCTTGGGCGGCTGAGGCGGGAGGCAGATGAACACCTTCTCCTGCGCGGCTCAGGTGAATGGCGGCATAGCCGATGAGCATGGCGATGGTCGAGACGACCTCGAAGTAGATGAGGGATTTGACGCCGAGACGGCCCACTTTCTTCAGGTCGGAGTGCCCGGCAATGCCGACAACGAGGACTCCGAACAGCAGGGGCGCGATGATGACCTTGATGAGCCGGAGAAAGATGGTGCCGAGGAGCTGCAAGTTGACCGCGACAGAGGGCCAGTCCTGCCCAAGCTCCGCGCCGGCGAGAAGCCCGACCAAGATCCAAGTCGTCAGCGAGCGGCGGGATGCGGCATAGGTGCCGATGAGAAGGATCGCGAGCCAACGCAGGAGCGTTGGGACGACCGCGTCGTGAGGCAGCATGTGAGCGCCAGCCAGGAGCGTCGCAGCAATAGCGGTCGTGGAAACGAGAACGGCAGCGAGGAGAAGTCTGTTTTTCATGGGAGCTCGACCAGGGAGCGCATTGTTGGCGAAAGGTATGCTGCTTCGGTCTGTGTGTCAATGGAAGGCCATGAAAGGCCATGCCGAAATGACTCAAGTCAGGAAGTAACGAAATTATGAAGCCAGACAGTAATGAGGTAAGGAACGGCGGAGCGACACGCGGCGAGGAGAAGGGAGAATTTTTGTCCGCAAGGAAGCCCCCACCCCCAGGCCTGGGTCATCCACAAGTGTGAAAAGAGATGCCGCTGAAAGAGGCGGAGCGAAAGACGGCGAATTTCCAGGTGGGAACCTAGGGCTCCGACCAAAACTGTCGAGGTAAACGCCAAACAGGGCTGTACCACGGAGGCAGGAACAAAATTGCGGGGGCGGGCACTTTCGGCGCAACCTCAGGCGGGGGAGGCGCATCACACGGGCGAGGCAGAAGCCGACTAGGTCCGAGTAGAACTGCGCGATTGCGTGGGTCTGTACGGGTCGCTGGCTTCGGCCGCCCCAGCTTCCTCAGCCGCCATCCCTGCCCGTTTCGTCCAGCCCATCCAACTAGGAGGGTCGTAGCATGCCAACTCTGAGAGGAGCTGTACTTGCAGTATGCACTGCGCTGTTCTGCGCCACACTCGCCCCGGGCGCCAGAGCGGATCAGTGGGACAAGAAAACCATCGTCACCTTCGGCGACGCAGTGGGAATCCCCGGGCAGGTTCTGCCGGCGGGGACCTATGTCTTCAAACTGGCCGATACCCTAGCAGATCGGCACATCGTGCAAATCTGGAATGCAGAGGAAACCCAGATCTTTGCGACCATTAGGACCATTCCGAACACCCACTTTGGACCACCCGATAAGACCATCTTTGAATTTGACGAGCGCTCGGGCGATTCGCCCATGGCTCTCAAAATGTGGTTTTATCCGGGAGACAGCACCGGACAGGAATTCATCTATTCCCGTCATTCCTACAACCGCTAGGCGAAACTTGCTCCACAGTTGAATCGGGAAATTCTCGATTCGGCGAATCACTTGCGGCGGGGCTTCCACCCAACAGAGGTGGGAGCCGCGCCGTTTTTCTGACCCGCTCATAACGCTCGACAGCACTCGCCCCGGATGGGAATCGAAGTGCGCCTGGATCCGCATTTGGCGGCGCTAAGTGGCAGGTAGAAGACCTTCCGCTCGCCAAATCACCAAGGGTTTGCTCGATGTGGCGTAAGATAGTTCTCCGGGAGACGGGCCGATGAGAGATGAGAGCACAAAACAGGCAGCGCAGGAATACCTGGCCGCAAGGCTCACCGAAGAAGATCAGATATATGAAGAGAAACATAATATGGCCATGGCTGTCGCGGGCTCTCCCCTGGTTTGGAAGGGTGTTAAAGATGCTATTTTCGAGAAATGCCGTGAGTGGAACGCCGTGACGCAAGAAGAGACTCTTACGTGCAAGGAAACTGCGATGGGAGATCTCCGGGTTTGGTGCTCAGCTAGATCGAAACAGATGACCGTGCACTACGATTCCAAGAAACTTTTGATCACCGTGAAGAACGCCGGGCGGCTCGAACATGAAAAAGACGTGATACTTCACATCCAGGGATACCGAACGGGCTCTGATCGGGGCGATCGGAACGTTCACTTGGTTCGAAACGAGCAGCCAGTAAACATCGATATGTTAATTGTGGGCGAGCTTCGCGTTCTGACTGGATTGAGCCGTCAAAGGGGCACGTAGCGACAGAGACCCACCATACCTTCCGCACGCCGCGCTCTCACCAGCAGCGGTTCACTGCGCTGTTGCGCCGGGCGAGACCGAGCCGAGGTGTAAAGTACCAGGTATCGATCCGGGCAGCCTGCCTCACGCGCGGGGTATATTCGACCTCCCGGCATGCCTGGTCATCGCCATCATCACGGCGATTCTGGTGACGGGAGTACGCGAATCGGCGAACATCAATTCGCGAATCGCTTTTGTGAAAGTCGGAACTGTAATCACCTTCATCGCGGTGGTGGCGGCGTTTCTTTTGCGGCATCCAGGGGTCTCTGCGGCGAACTGGCACCCCTTCATTCCGCCGAATCTTGGAGCGTTCGGCCAGTTCGGCTGGTCGGGGATAGCGCGGGGCGCGGGAGTGATTTTCTTTGCCTACATCGGCTTCGACGCGGTCTCGACTGCGGCGCAGGAGGCCAAGAATCCGCAGCGCGACGTGCCCATCGGCATTCTCGGATCGCTGGCCATTTGCACGGCCTTGTACCTGGCGCTGGGCTGGATGTTGACGGGCGTGGTGAACTATACGCAACTGAATACAGCGGCCCCAGTGGCTATGGGGATTCAGGCCACGGGAGTGCGCTGGGGCAGTCTGGTGGTGATGCTGGGGACGTTTGCGGGACTAACGACCACCATGCCGGTGATGCTGCTGGGGCAATCGCGGGTCTTCTATGCCATGTCGCGCGACGGCTTGCTACCCGAGTGGGCCGGACGCGTTCATCCGAGATTTCGCACTCCGTGGATTTCTTCGATTATCGTTGGCCTTGCCGTTGCGCTATTTGCGAGTGTGCTGCCGATCAACGTGTTGAGCCAGCTCACTTCCATCGGCACGCTGCTTGCTTTCGTGATGGTTTCCGGCGGCGTTTGGATTTTGCGGTGCGGAGGCCGGATTTGGCGCGTGCCTTCAAAACGCCGCTCGTTCCGGTGGTGCCCATCTTGGGGATGGGAATCCCGCTGCTGTTGATGCTGAGCCTTCCGGGGAGCACCTGGCTGTGGCTGATTGTGGCTGATTCTTGGGATGGTCCTTTATTTCGGGTACGGGCGAACGCATAGCAAGCTAGCGCGTCAGCGCGGCGACACGAGATGAAAGAAATTCAAAAGCAATTCCTTAGCGGCTATAAAGCCCTAGTGGAAAGGCCGCTTTTGCCCTAGCCGATCGAAGCTGTCAGGTCGCCCCAAAGCTCCCACACTCGAACCAATGGTGAGAAGAAGAAGACCGCACGGCTGAAGGCCTGCGCCGCAAGTTGAATTCTATTCGGAGGTGCCCAGAGGGAGAAAGTATTGGGTGCCCTTGACGGGTTCTTGGAGGCGGCGAAGCAGGAGCTGGAGGTCTGCGCTGCGCTCGACGAAGTCAATGTCGGAGGTGTTGATGACCAGGAGGTCGGAGGCAGCGTAGCGGAAGAAAAAGTGTTCATAGGCGCGGGCAACTTCCTCGACGTATTCGGGGGGAATATGGGATTCGTCGCGGGAGGCTTTCTTGGCGATGCGGGCGCGGAGGACTTCGGGCTTGGCTTGGAGGTAGATGACCAGATCGGGAGCCGGGATGTCCGCGGTGAGGGCTTCGTAGTAGCGCTCGTAGAGCTTGAGCTCGGCATCGTCGAGATTGAGGTTGGCGAAGATGCGGTCCTTTTCCATCAGGAAATCGGAGAGGACCGGGCCGGGAGCGTCAACGGCGAGGGCTTCGCGGAGGCGCTTCTGGCGCTCGATGAGGAAGTACATCTGCGCGCGAAGAGCGCAGCCTGGCTTGGCTTTGTAGAAATCGGCGAGGAAGGGATTGTCCTCGCAATCGTAGATGCGGCGGGCGTGGAGGCGTTCGGCAAGGATGCGGGCGAGGGTGGTCTTGCCGACGCGCAAGGGGCCTTCAATGACGATGAAGCGGGGAGGCTCGAGACGGCGCTGCGGAAGGCGAGCGCGCTTGGCTGCGGAGGAATTGTCGCCGGCCATCGTTTGGTGTGATCCAGGGTGACGGACATCGATTATAGCAGAGTCGCGGCAAGAGTCATGGCGCACCGCGCGGCGTTTGCGAGGGCGGCACGGCAGGGTCAAGAGTGTAAGAATATTTCACTTTTATGCCCTAGTACTGCCGTTTGAAAAGAGGCAAACAGATGGGCTAGTGGGACGTACTAATTCAAATGTGACCAACGGGCCAGTGTTACGAGACCTTTTGACCACTAAAGTGATCTCCTCGCGAGTGGGGACGGACCTGCAAGACCCACCGGTAATACTGAGGTGGCAAATGGTCATTGCAGCGCTTCTCCTGATCTGTTCCATCCCGCACATGGACGACACGGCCAACGCGGTTAACGATTCTCTCGCAGTTGCTTCCGACACCGCGGCAAGAGATTCTGTGCTCGTCGCCTCCCTGCCGTCCGCGCCAGAACCCACGGTGAAAGCCGATCCGAAGATGATCGCTCCGCATGTGGCGACGCAGCCTTTTCTGCCGATGAAGCCGGTGTTTACGGGGCCCCGCGAAACGCCCCCACAAAGGAAGGTCTGGTATGGACTGGCGCTGGCGGGACACAGCGGCGCAGCCTTTGACGCCTGGACAACGCACCGGGCGGTCGTTGGCGGCTACGGCCAGGAGGCCAATCCGTTCCTGCGCCCCTTCGCAAACTCCAACGCCATTTATGCAGCTACGCAGGTGAGCCCGGCGGCGATGGACTACTTGGGCAAGCGGATGATGCTGAGCCAGCATGGCTGGGTACGGAAGATTTGGTGGCTGCCACAAACGGCGGGCGCGAGCATTTCATTCGTGTGCGGCACGCATAACCTCGGTTTGGTGCGCTAAAGGTTCCCTCAATCCCCCAGACCAGAAGCGTCCCGGAGAGCCTGCTCACCGGGACGCTTCTGTTTTAGAAAGCGCAGCCGCGGGCTCGGCTACTTGCCGACGACGACGATCACGAAGGAGCCCGGTCTCATTTTGCCGCGTCGCTCACCCGGAGCAGGTGGATCGAAATCCGCGGCCGGGAGGAAGATGTTGTGGGTCTGGAGGTCTAGACCCATGGTGCGGGCGGACTTCTTCGTGGGTACGTTCTCAACGACAGTGTACTTGTCCGGCGAATCCTCGTGGATCACCG